>Ga0194118_10000406_pt1 | contig 74501 bp, 69 predicted proteins | sample TA2MahsurfametaG_2_FD_148662 | JGI IMG/M metagenome (GOLD analysis project Ga0194118, IMG submission 148662) | Freshwater microbial communities from Lake Tanganyika, Tanzania - TA2015013 Mahale N5 surface | ecosystem: Environmental > Aquatic > Freshwater > Lake | place: Tanzania: Lake... | reverse complement strand
GGCGCGCTCGTTGCTGCCACGCGCCACTGGAGTGGCGCGCCCCGACCTTCACACCGCCGGGCTCGTGCCGCCGTCGACGTTGATCGCGACTCCGGTGACATACGAGCCCGCGTCCGAGGCCAGGAAGTAAGGGAACGTCCCTGACCTTGCGTAAACTGTGACTTCAGGAAACCCGCCACGATGCCCAAGACTCACGACCCCCAGAACGAGCGTCTGAAGCGCGCCTCGCGTCGCGTCACCTCGAGCTCGGTGACGTCGCGCTGCATGATGACGCGCTGGCCATCGCCCAGGACCTTCACCGCCACCTGGTATGTCGCGTGCGGGGTCCGCACCAGCTTCCAGCCTTCGGTTCCGGTTTCGAAGTCCGCGAGACGTGCGGCGATCGCCTGATCGCGCTGCTCCGGCGTGATCGGTCCGAAATCGCCGCGCTCCGCCTGACCCACCAGCATGTTGCGCAGCGTGCCCGCCGCCTCCATCTCCGCCCGCCCGGCGCGGTGGATGCGCAACACGGCGTCGTTGGCAAAGGCGATGCGGCCATCGCGTTCGAACAGCATGACCGCGTCGTTCAGCTCGTTCAGCACGGTGTGCATCTTCTGTCGCGCCGTCTCGGCCGCCTCCTTGGCCGCCGCCAAGTCGGCCTCGCGGCGGCGCAGTTCCGAGATGTCGGTCAGCAGCACCACGCGCCCGCCATCCGGGGTGGGGCGGATGTTGAGGCGAATCCAACTATTGCGGCCGGTGACCTGCTCAGCCTCGCCGGCGGCGCGATGGAGGGCCAGCATCCGGGTGACGAATTCCTCCTCGCGACCGCGATGCATGGTGGTGCTCGGGTCGTTGGCCAGCGCCCGGAGCCCTGCCTCCAGCTTCTCACCCGGCCGTATGGCGGCCTCGACGCTCCTCATCGCGCGCCGGTACGCTTCGTTGCAGGCGACCAGGCACTCGTCGGCATCGAAGGTCGCGAAGGCGCTGTCCAACGACTCGATCGCGTCCGAAAGGCGCCGCTCCGCCCGCTCCAGCTCGGCCTCGCGGCGCTTGAGCTCGGAGATATCGGAGAAGCTCACCACATAGTGGCCGAGCGCCGTGCGGCGCGACCGGAAGCGCAGGACGCGTCCATCCGGCGTCTGACGATCGAGGGCGGCACCCGCTGGGTCGACGACGAAAGCCTCCCACCGCTCGACGAAGCGATCGACATTGAGGTCCGTAACGCCGGGCACGCGCGCGCCAAGCGCCACCTCGCGCAGCGTGTCGCCGATCGGCCGCCCGACGACGCGCGCGTGCGGCACCCCGAACATGAAACCGACGAAACCGGGGTTGGCCACCAGCACCTTGAGATCGGCATCGAGGACGACGACGCCTTCGGCCAGGCCATCAATCGCATCGGCGAGCTCGGCCCGCGCGCGCGCCGCCTCCTCCTCGCCTTGCTTCAGATCGGTGATGTCACGGTAGATGCCGACAACATCGCCGTCGGGCAGCGGCTTGAACTGGAAGTCGATCCAGCGGCCCGACGCGGTCCGCCGTTGGTAGCGCGTGCCACCCGGCGTGAGCATGAGCCGCACTCGCTCCTCGACCTGCGCATCGATATCGCCCCCGGGTGCCGGCCCGAAGTCGCCGCGCCGTGCCTGGTAGCGCAGGATCTCGCGACCGTCGGCGCCCGGATAGGCGACATCCGCCGGCAAGCGGTTGAACTCACTGAGCTGTCGATTGGCCAATCGCAAGCCGAGGTCGGGCCCGAACAACATGACGCCGTCGTTCATGTTGTCGAGAATGGTGTTCATGCGCTGGTTGCCCTCGCTCAGCCGCTCGACTGCCGTCCGGGCTTCTGTGAGCGCTTCCTCAAGCCGAGCCGACACGTCGCGATAGGCGAGCGCCAGCGCCACCTGCTCGCGTTGCAGGCGCTGTTCGGGCCGCGCGAGCAGAATCACGAGGGCGGTAAAGGGAATCGCCGTCAGCGAGGCGAACTGCCAATGCGCGTCGCCCGTTGCGATGAGGCCACCGGCAAGCGGCAACACCACGCAGAAGCAGTAGATCGCATGCGCCCGGGGCGAGAACGGCCGCGAGGGCGCGGCCATCATCGACAGCAGAAACAGCAGGCACACCACAAAGCGCGGACCCGCCTCGGGCAGGCTCGCGAGCAACCCGCCACCCACCCCGTAGGCGAGACCATTGAGAGCGCCCAGCCAGACGTAGACGGTGAACCACTGCTCGCCGGTCCGGGCCTCCGGATTGGCCCGGTGCTTCAGAGCCAGAGCATGGAACCCCAGAGTGGCCGCGAAATGGGCCAGCCCTGGTCCCACGACCATCCACCACGGCGCCACTCCCCCGTAGATCAGCCAGAAGACCGGCCAGATCACGAGGCTCAGCAACCGCGCCGAGAGACTGGTCGTCATCAGTCGGGCGGCGAGCGTCGCCTGCACGAAGGGCTCATTCCGGGGGTCGAGCGGGGGCACGGAGGGCGCGGCGGCAGTCGCGTGGGTCATGGGTTTCCTGAGGCACGGGCCAGGGCTTGAAACACCCGGGGAGAATGCCCGGTCGGTGTATCGCCCCTAAGTCGCGGAACGGGGGAAATGTGTCGTCTGTGTCGTCAAAGGGGGTCCACGACACACGGACGACACAAAAACCCGCTTTTTCGCGACTGAGACGATACCAAACGACCAGAACCACGACATCGGCACGACGCACAAAGGGAGGAAAACGGCATCACTCCAGAGCGGCCAAGCGGTCGCCCCACAACAGACTGAAGCGAGGACGCCATGACCACCACCAACCAGACCCGCCGCGGTTTTCTCGGCCTGCTGATGGGCACCGTCGCGACCGTCGCCCTCACCGGTCAGGTCGAGGCGTCCCCCCGGGCCGGCGGCACCATGGTGATCTTCGTGTCGGCCGATGACTGCGGCCCCTGCAAGGTGTTCGAGGCCCAGGACTTCCCGCAGTTCGCCCAGTCGGCCCTGGCTCGCACGGTCAAGTTCGTCCGGGTGAAGGCGCCCAAGTCGGCCCAGGCCTTCCAGGCCAAGTACTGGCCGAAGGAGGCGCAGCCCTACCTCTCGTCTTTCAAGGCCGCGATGGTCCCGTCCTTCATGGTCGTGAGCGGCGGTGCCGTGATGAGCGTCGGCGCTGGTCTCCGCGGCTGGCGCGACCAGGCCCTGCCCCGCCTGCAGCAGCTCGCCCAGGCCTGATCCCGTACCCCCTTCCGAAAGATCGCCGCCATGTTGCACACCCTCTTCACCATCGCTGCCCTCGGTGCCGGGTTTCGCCCGCGCCGTATCCGCGGTCGGACCCTTTGGGTCCTCGCGTGATGCCATGGCCCGCTACGAATTCCTCGAGGGTGTCTGCATCGCCCTGATCGCGGTGATCGCCGCGATCGCCACAGGACCCGCTCTCTCCCTGCTCTCTTGAGCCAACTGAAAAGGGCCGGCAAATGCCGGCCCTTCTTTTTTCGCCCGCTAGTCGCGGCCGGGTCAGACCGCGGCCTGGACCATGATTTCCACCGTGAGAGCCGGCGCGGCCAGCTTGGCCTCGACCGTCGCGCGAGCGGGCGTGTTGCCCGGCGAGACCCAGGCGTCCCACACCTCGTTCATCTGGCTCCAGGTCTTGATGTCGGTCAGCCAGATGTTGGCGGACAAAATCTTCGACTTGTCGGATCCGGCTTCCTTCAGGAGCGCGTCGATCTTGGCGAGGATCTGGCGGGTCTGCCCCTTCACGTCCTGGGAGGTGTCGTCGGCCGTGAGACCGGCCAGATAGACCGTGTTGCCATGCACCACAGCGCCGCTCATGCGCGGGCCGGGCTTGATTCGCTTGATTGCCATGAAGTCCTCCGTTGGGCTGTCGCTCAGCGGCCGGACCCTAGCCCAACGCGCGCCGCGCGTCAGGCCCGTTCGCGGGTATCGGAGAAGCGGACTTTCGGCGCCCGTTCGGCGATGTAACCCAACTCCCAGGCGTTGCGCGCCAGAAACACCGGCGAGCCGTCACGATCCTCGGCGATCGCTGCCCGATTGGTGTCCATAAAGGCGTCGAGATCGGTCTTGGCGTCGGCGGCGATCCAACGCGCCGTCTCGAAGGGCGCCGGCTCAAGCTCGATCGCGACCTGATACTCCGTGGCCACGCGGGTCTTCAGCACGTCGAGCTGCAGCTCGCCCACGACACCCACGATGTGATCGCCGCCCAGCGTCCGGCGGAACACCTGGGTCACGCCCTCCTCGGCGAGATCCTCGAGCGCGCGGCGCAGCTGTTTGGACTTCATCGGGTCCTCAAGCCGCACGCGACGCAGGATTTCCGGGGCGAAGTTCGGAATGCCGACGATCCGGATGGCCTCGCCCTCGGTCAACGTGTCGCCGACCCGCAGAACGCCGTGATTGGGCACGCCTATGATGTCGCCGGGCCAGGCTTCGTCCACGATCTCGCGCTCGCGGGCGAAAAACAGGATGGGCGAGTTCACTGACAGGGTCTTGCCCGTGCCCATTTGGGTGAGCTTCATGCCGCGGCGGAACCGGCCGCTGCACAGCCGCAGGAAGGCGATGCGGTCGCGGTGATTGGGGTCCATGTTGGCCTGGACCTTGAAAACGAAGCCCGCGACTTTCGCCTCAGTGGGCGCGATCGCCCGTGGCTCGGCGGGCTGAGGACGCGGCGGCGGTGCCCAAGCGGCCAGCGCGTCCAGAAGCTCGCGAACGCCGAAATTGTTGTAGGCGCTCCCGAAGAACACCGGGCTGAGATGGCCCGCCCGGTAGGCGTCGAGATCGAACCCGGGATAGGCGGCACGCACGAGCTCGACATCCTCGGCGAGCTTGGGGTCGGCGATCTCGTAGTTCTCGACCACCTCGCCGATTCGACTGCGGTCGGCGGTATCGAACACCAGCATCCGGCTGTGGGCGAGGTCGTAGGTGCCGCGGAAGGACTGTCCCGATCCCAGCGGCCAGCTCATCGGCGCCACGTCGAGCGCCAGCGTCGACGCGATCTCGTCGAGCAGTTCGATCGGGTCCTTGCTCTCGCGGTCCATCTTGTTGATGAAGGTGACAATCGGCACGTCGCGCAGGCGGCAAATCTCGAACAGCTTGCGGGTGCGCGCCTCGATGCCCTTGGCGGCGTCGATGACCATCACAGCCGAGTCGACGGCCGTCAGCGTGCGGTAGGTGTCCTCGCTGAAATCCTCGTGGCCCGGCGTGTCCAGCAGGTTGAACACCGCACCGCCATACTCGAAATGCATGACCGAGGTGGTGACCGAGATGCCGCGCTGCTGCTCGATCTTCATCCAGTCCGAGCGTGCGCGCCGCGCCTCGCCGCGCGCCTTGACCGCGCCCGCCACATGGATCGCGCCGCCAAACAGAAGCAGCTTCTCCGTCAGCGTGGTTTTGCCGGCGTCAGGATGCGAGATGATCGCGAACGTGCGCCGGCGCGACGAGGGATGGTCGCTCGGGATCGCGTCGGCCGCGGGGCTTGAGTCGGGCACTGTTGTTCTTTCGAGGGGCGCGCGGGGCGTATCTGATGGCCCGGACGGCGTCAACCGGCCTGCCGTCGGAGTTCCTCACGCAGCATTTCGAGCTCCAACCATTCCGTCTCGGCGGCATCGAGCTCGGCTTGGGCCGCCTGCAGCCGGGCGCCGCGCGCCGTGAAGCCGGCGGCGTCTCGACTGTAGAGACCCAGATCCGCAAGATCGCGCTGCAGCGTCGCGATCTCGGCGGTCAGCCCCTCGATGCGGATCGGCAGTTCGGCAAGCGCCCGCTCGCGCTTGTAGCCCAGGCGTTGCCGCGCAACGGCGGGCTCGCGCTGGGCTGGCGCTGGTTTGTCGCGGCGCACCGCCGGTTCGGGTTCGGCGTCGCGCGAGCCCCGTTGAACGAGGTAGTCGCTGTAGCCGCCGGCATACTCGGTCGCGCCGCCGTCGCCCTCCAGGACGATCGTCGAGGTCACGACCCGATCGAGGAAGTCGCGGTCATGACTCACCAGCAGAACCGTGCCGTCGTAGTCGGCGATCGCTTCCTGCAGCAGATCGAGCGTGTCGGCGTCGAGATCGTTGGTCGGCTCGTCTAGCACCAGGAGGTTGGACGGCTGGGCCAGCGCCTTGGCGAGCAGCAGGCGATTGCACTCTCCGCCCGAGAGCGTGCGGACCGGCTGCCGCGCCTGCTCGTCGCGGAAGAGATACTGGCGGAGATAGCTCATGACGTGCAGCGGCCGACCACGCACGTCGAGATGGTCGTTAGCACCGGCCAGCACCTCCCACGGCGTGCTGCGCGGATCGAGCGCGGCTCGCCGCTGGTCGATCACGACCGGGAGCAGACCCTCGCCCAGCCGTACCGAGCCGGAGTCGGGCGCGAGGTCGCCAATCAGCATGCGCAGAAGCGTCGTCTTTCCCGCGCCATTGGCGCCGATCAGACCCACTCGATCGCCCCTGGTGATGCGGGTCGAGAAACCGGTGACAATCGAGCGCGCGCCCCAGCTCTTGGCGATGCTGCGGGCGACGATCGCGAGGCTGCCCGAGGCCGATGCCGCGCCCGCCTCGATGCTGGCGCGTCCGACCGGGCCACCTTGCGTGCGCCGCACACGACGGAGCTCCTGCAGCGCGCGAAGGCGCCCTTCATTGCGGGTGCGGCGAGCGCGGATGCTGCGACCGGCCCACTCAGTCTCACGCTCGATCAATCGGTCGAGCTTGTGGCGCTCCACCGCCTCGCGCTCGAGGATGCCGGTCGACCATTCGTCGAACCCGCCATAGCCCCCGTCCATGCGGCGGACGATGCCGCGGTCCAGCCACAACACGGCCTGGGACAGGGTCGCGAGAAAGCGCCGGTCGTGACTAACCATCACACAGGCACCACGCCACGCCGCGAGCCGCGCCTCGAGCCATTCAATCGTCGGCAGGTCGAGGTGGTTGGTGGGCTCATCGAGCAACAGCACCTCGGGCTCGCCGATGAGGGCGCGAGCGATGGCGGCTCGCCGAGCCTCACCGCCCGACAGTTCGCCCGGTGCCTGACCCGCCGGCAGCCGAACCTCGTCCAGGATCGCGGCCACACGATAATCGTCCGCCGCCGTGCCGGAACGGCCGCCGGCGACGTAGTCCGCCACTGTCGCGGCGTCGGCGAACCCCGGCTCCTGGGCCAGCAGCGCGACGCGTGTGCCGGGCTGCACGAAGCGCTCGCCCCCATCGGCCAGCGGTTCACCCGCAAGGATGCGCAGCAGCGTCGACTTGCCCGCGCCGTTGCGACCGACCAGCGTGAGGCGCTCGGCGGGCCCCACCGACAGGTCGACACCAGCGAGGATCGGCTGGCCGCCGAGGCTGTAGCGGATGCCGGACAGGGCGAGGATGGGCGGGGGAGCCATACGCGGCTCTCTTGCCGGATGGGCGCGCGGCGGGCAATGGTCGCGCATGCTGGGTGTCGTGGGGCAGGCAAGACGGATCGACCGCGCCGTAGCGCGGCTCAGGACCGCGTTGCGCGGCGTTCCGGTGCGCGGCGTGCGCCTCACGTGGCGGGGCGGCGAGTTGCGCACGACGATCAACTGGGCGCGCGACGACGGCTTCTGGTGGACGCTTCAGCCGCGGGGCGAATCCGCCACCGCGCGACATGCGCTGCTGCTCGGCCACGCGCCGACGGCACCCACACGGCGGGAAAGCATCACCTGCGAATTCAACATCGCCCGCGCCGGCGCCGATCGGCGGCTGGGCGGCCTGATTTTGCGCGACGGATCGGGTGGCCTCCTGCTCGGGCACAGCGGCCGCATGGCGCGGGCCCGGGCCGCAGGAGGAAATGCCGGCCTTCAGGGCTTCGCGGGACCCCTGTGGCGGGACGCCACCTGGCCGGACGGAAAGTGCGGCGGGGTGTTTGTCGTGGCACCGATCGAGTCGCCGCGTCTGTCGGCCCTCCTTGGTCGCTTCGTCGAGCTGGTTCGACGCTACAAGGCCGGCGAGTCGCCGCCGGCGGCGGCACCACATGTCCTCGCGTCATCGGTCGACCTCGAGCCCGCCGACGCCTGTGATCGCGCGCTGGTGCTCGACTCGTTGGCCGAGGAACTCGCCAAGCGCGGCCTGTTCGGTGGGCCGCGGGATCTGTTCTCGACCGACGCAAGGGTGCCGCGCCCGTTGTTCGCCACGGTCGATAGCGCCAACACGCCTTCCCTCGTGCACGCCATCGGCGGCGCGTTGCTGGAGACGGCGCGACGCGGTCCTTCGGCGCGGGCCATTCTCCTCGCCCCCGCCGCGACCGCCGATCACGAGGGCGCTGCGTTGCGTCGCTTGCCGGTGGCCTGCGTGCGCTATCGCTGGCGCGGCGCCCGGGCGATCTTCGACGGCCTCGACGCCGCGTTGGCCGGAGCCTGAGATGGCGATGGGACTCACGACATCGCTCTGGGTAATGGCGCAGGTCCGGCTATGCGACCTCGCCTTCATTCCGGCGACAGTGGTCCGACGCGGTGATCCCGATGTGGGTGCCGTGCTGGTGAAGGTGAACCGCTTCGATGCGGGCGTCACCGTGTTCGCGCAGGCGAGCAGCTTCGACGAGAAGCCCGCCTGGAGCCGCGGGTCGGGGGAGAACCCCGTGAACGAGGCCGAGGCCGACGCCTACATCGCTCGACAGGTCGCTCGCGATCCCGATCTCTGGGTGATCGAGATCGAGGACCGCCGTGGCAACTACGAGCTCGAGGGCAGGGTCGTCTAGACGGCAGGACTCCAGGTCAGCGCGACGCGCCGATCGGGCGTCATTGTGCAGGCGGCAGCACCGTCATCGGATCGATCGTCCGGTTGCCGCGACGGACCTCGAAGTGCAGGCGGGGATCGGGCACCCCGCCGCTATTGCCGACACGGGCCACGGTCTGGCCCTTGCGGACGGCATCGCCCTTCTTCACCAGCAGCGCCTCGTTGTGAGCGTAGGCCGTGACATAGCCGCCGGCGTGGCTGATCAGCAGGAGATTGCCCATGCCGCGGACCTCAGTGCCGGCATAGACCACGGTGCCGCTGTCGGCGGCCTTCACTGCCGCGCCGCGTTCGCCCGCGATGTCGATGCCGTCATTCTTCTGGCCGCCCTGTCGCGGGCCGTAGGGGGTGATCACGCGACCCTGAAGCGGCCAATCGAAGCGCGGCGTCGGGCCGGTGGCGGGCGTCGGCGAGGGCGGGCTGGCCGCGGCGGTGCTGAGCGGAGTCGGCTGCCCCGGCGCGGCCTGTGGCGGAGCGCCGGTGGCGGCTGGAGCGCCCCCGGGTGGCGGCAGCGGCTCCGCTCGTACTGTGGCCGTCGGTGTCGGCGGCGCAGTGGCAGCGGCGACGGCCTCGGGCTTGGCCCCCGGAATCTCCAGGTTCTGGCCGGGCCGCAGGGTATAGGGCGCCGTGAGTTTATTGCGGTCGATGATGGTCTGGGCCGGGACGCCGAAGCGCCGGGCGATCTGTTCGACCGTCTCGCGCTCACGGACCACGTAGCTCGCCGCGGTGCCGGGGGCAGCCCCCGATCCCGCATGTTCGACCGTGCCCTCACGGCCGGCATAGAGAATTCCGTCCAGCATCGAGCAAGCGCCGAGCGGGACGAGGAGCGATGCGGCAAGCGCCAGCCGGACGGGCCAGCCTGCCCGCCGCTGGGGGAAGCGTTGGGCGTCTTTCATGGGGACAGCATACAACATCGCGATTCCGGCGGGAATCGGGCGGGTGTCCGCCTCAGCCCTGGCCCAGAACCGGGAGCGGGCCCGCCACCAGCGGCACGAAGCGCACCGGCATCAGCGTGTCGCGCCGCAAACCCGTTTCTGTGCGAACGATGCGCTCGACGATCTGGTTGGTGGGGTCGCGCCCCACCGGGACGATCAGGATGCCGCCCACCGCGAGCTGGTCGATCAGCGCTTGCGGGCGTTCCTCGGCGGCGGCGGTCACGATGATCCGGTCGAACGGCGCCTGGCGCGGCCAGCCGGCACTGCCGTCGCCGACATCGAAAACCACATTGTGGATCCGCAGGTCGAGCAGCAGGCGCTCGGCCTCGCGCGACAGCGGCTTGTACCGCTCGATGGTGTAGACGCGCCGCGCGATCTTGGCGAGCACGGCGGCCTGGTAGCCCGAGCCGGTGCCGACCTCGAGGACCTTCATGCGCGGACCGACGCGCAGCGCCTCGGTCATCGCCGCCACGACATAGGGCTGGCTGATGGTCTGGCCGAAGGCGATGGGCAGCGCGGTGTTCTCCCATGCGCGCTCGACGAAGGTGCCCGACACGAAGCGCTCGCGATCGACGGCGGCGATGGCCTCGAGCACCGCCTCATCGGCGATGCCGGCCGCCCGCAGCTCGGCAATCAGGCGCTGCATGGCGGCGACGTTCACGGCCGCCTCACGCCGCGTCGAACAATCCGCGCAGCCGGCGTCGCATCGCCTCGTGCGTGAGGTCGAGCTGCAGCGGCGTCACGGAGATGTGGCCGGAGCGGACCGCGCGGATGTCGCTGTCGTCCTCGAGGTTGCGCTCGTCGGGAGCATAGGCGATCCAGTAGTAGGCGCCGCCGCGTGGATCGCGGCGCTCCACGATGTGGCCACCGAAGTCGCAATGGCCCTGACGCGTCACCTCGATCCCCTTCACCGAGGCCGCCGGGACATCGGGAAAGTTGACGTTGAGGAAACTGTGCCGCGGCCATTCGATCGACAGCGCACGGCGCAGCACGTCGGGCGCCCAGTGCAACGCTGTCGCCCACTTGACCGGGTGGTCGGCGGCATGCGCCTGGCTCAGCGCGACGGACGGGATTCCAAGCAGGCAGCCTTCCATGGCGGCGGCGATCGTGCCCGAGTAGGTCACATCGTCGGCCATGTTGGTGCCGCGGTTGACGCCCGAGAGCACCAGATCCGGACGCTTGTCAGTCAGAAGGTGCTTGCCCGCGAACAGCACGCAATCGGTCGGCGTGCCTTCGATCGCGAACTTGGTCTCCGAGATTTCCCGCGCGCGGATCGGCCGACTGAGCGACAGCGAGTGCCCCGCGCCGCTCTGGTTCATTTCAGGCGCGACCACCCAGACATCGTCGCTGAGCCCGCGCGCTACCTCGATCAGCGTCTCCAGACCGGGGGCATTTATGCCGTCATCGTTGGTGACGAGGATACGGGCGCGGGCGAGATCGACAGGTTTCATTTGGCTCCCAACACGGATTGGCCGCCCATGTAGGGCTGCAGTGCCTGCGGCACCGTCACCGTGCCGTCGGCGTTCTGGTAGTTCTCCAGGACCGCGATCAGCGTGCGACCGACGGCGAGTCCGGAGCCGTTGAGCGTGTGCACGAACTGCGTGCCCTTGCCCTCCTTCGGGCGGAAGCGGGCAGCCATGCGACGGGCCTGGAAGTCGCCGCAGTTCGAGCAGCTCGAAATCTCGCGATAGGCGTTCTGGCCCGGCAACCAGACTTCGATGTCGTAGGTCTTGCGCGCGCCGAAGCCCATGTCTCCGCCGCACAGCACGACGGTCCGGAACGGCAGTCCGAGCCGGGTGAGAATGCCCTCGGCGCAGGCGGTCATGCGCTCGTGCTCGGCGGCCGACTGATCCGGCGCGGTGATGGAAACCAGCTCGACCTTGGTGAACTGGTGCTGGCGGATCATGCCGCGCGTGTCCTTGCCGGCGGCACCCGCTTCGGAGCGGAAGCACGGCGTGCCGGCGGTGAAGCGCAGGGGCAAGGCCTTCTCGTCCAGCACCTGCTCGCGCACCAGATTGGTAAGGGGCACCTCCGCGGTCGGGATCAACCAGAAATCCTCACGCGTGGGCGCGCGCTCGATGGCGCGCATCACCAGCTCCTTCTCGCCAATCTCGCCGCGGCGCAGCGCCTGGCCGTCCTCGATGGAGACATGGTCGAGCGCGGCTTCCAGCAGCTCCTGGCGCGAGCGCTGGCGGCTGGCGATGAACTGCTCATCGGTGAACTTCGGCAGCTGGCTGGTGCCGTAGAGCGCGTCGTCGCGTACCAGCAAGGGCGGGCTGACCTCGGTGTAGCCGTTTTCCTGCGTGTGCGCGTCGAGCATGAAAGCCGCCAGCGCCCGCTCCAGCCGCGCAAGTCCGCCCTTCAGCACCACGAAGCGCGCGCCGGAGAGCTTGGAAGCGGCGGCGAAGTCCATGCCGCCCATCGCCTCGCCCAGCGCCACGTGATCCTTGGGTTCGAAGGCAAACGCGCGCGGGGTGCCGACGCGGCGGATCTCGACATTGCCATGCTCGTCAATGCCGTCGGGAACGTCGTCGGCGGGCAGGTTGGGCAGCAGTGCCAGCCGCCGGACGAGATCGCCATCGAGCGCGGCGGCCTCGGCTTCGCCGGCCTTGAGCGTGACCTCGAGTTCCGCCACCTCGGCCATCAGGGCGCTCGCATCCTCACCCTTCCCGCGGGCCTGGCCGATCTGGCGGCTGAGCGCCTTGCGGCGCGCCTGCGCGGTCTCGCTGGCGGCGATGCTGGCGCGGCGCCTGGCGTCGAGCGCCACGAGTTCAGCGGCCTGCGCTGGCAGACCGCGCCGTGCGAGGCCGGCGTCGAAGGCGTCGGGCGCCTCCCGGATGGAACGGATGTCGTGCATGGGTCAGCCGGCGGCCGCCTCCTCTTCCGCTTCGGCCTTCTTGTCCGCGGCGGCGCGGCGCTTCTCGATCCAGCCCCCGATCAGGATGCTGAGTTCGTAGAAGATGATCAGCGGGATCGCGAGCGCGAGCTGGCTCACCACATCAGGTGGCGTCAGAACGGCGGCGATCACGAAGGCGACGACGATGGCGTAGCGGCGCTTGTTGCGCAGTGCCTCGGTGGTGACGATACCGACGCGCACCAGCAGCGTCAGCAGTACCGGCACCTCGAACGCGAAGCCAAAGGCGAACACCAGCTGCAGCACGCGCTCCAGATAGTCCGACGAGCGCAACGTTTTCTCGATGTCGGGCGGCGCGTAGACCGTAAGCATGAAATTGATCACGTACGGCATGACCAGGTAGTACATCACCAGGCAGCCGGCGTAGAACATGAACGGCGTCGCGATCAGGAACGGCAGAAACGCCTTTCGTTCATGCCGATAGAGGCCAGGCGCGACGAACAGCCAGATCTGCGAGGCGACGACGGGGAAGCCGACGATCAGCGCCACAAAGGCCGAGAGCTTCACGGTGACGAAGAAGAACTCGAAGATATCGAGCACCACCACCTTGTAGCCATCGCTCACCGCGGGCTGGATCAGGAAGGTGAAGATCGGCTTGGCGAAATAGAACGTGACGATGAAGACCGCGAGGAAGCCCAGCAAGGCGTAGATCAGCCGTTTGCGCAGCTCGATCAGGTGATCGAGGAGCGGCATCGGCTTGTCATCTTCGGGTCCGTCGTGGGCCTGGGTCACGTCGAGGGGCGATTTCTAGGTCGGGCGGTTATGCCGCCTTCGCGCGGCCAGTTCAAAGCGGCAATTGCCTCACCCAGCGGCGACGCGAGGCGCCGGCTGGACCTCGGCCCCCGGTATCGCGGCGGCGGCCGGCGGCGGGAGCGGCTCTTGAGCGGCGATCTGTGGCGCGGGCTCAGAGGCTTGCGTGGCATCGGCGGTCGTGGGCGCCGCAGCGACCGTCGCCGGCGTGGCGTCGAACGGCGCGGTGAGCGCGCCCTTGGCATCGGCCATCGCCTTCTCGCCTTCAGCCATTCCCTCCTGCAGCGCGTTCTTGATCTCGCGCGTCGGATCGAGGGACTGGAGGTCGAGCCCGGGGCTGGCCTCGAGCTGTTTCTTCACTTCCTGGATTTCGGATTGACGCACCATGTCGTCGACATGGCCCCGGAACTCCGACGCCATGCCGCGCATACGCGACATCCAGTTGCCCCAGCTGCGCAGCATGCCAGGCAATTCCTTGGGGCCGATCACGATCAGCGCGACGATCGCGATGATCAGCAGCTCCGGACTGTCGATACCGAACATGTGCCGCCGCTCGCGCGGCCTCTCCCGCGATCAGACCTTGGCGGGATTGTCCTGGCGCACCTGGGCGCCCGGCGGCGGTGTGGTGGTGGCGCTGGCAGCGATCGGCTTGGCGTTGTCACCCGGTTGGCCAGCCGGCTGCGCCGCGGCCGCCGGAGCGGCCTCTTCCTCGCCACCGACGCCCTTCTTGAAGGCCTTCAGGCCCTTGCCGAAATCACCCATGAGCTGGGAAATCTTGCCGCGGCCGCCGAACAGCAGCAGCACGACCGCAAGCACGATCAGCCAGTGCCAGATGCTGAAGCTACCCATTTGACTTGCTCCCAGAAGATTGGCGGTCACCGTGACGAGCCAGTATCGCACCCGCCCGCAGGGGCCGGCAACCCGGCCGCCGGAGCGCCTCAGCGTGTTTTCGGCTCAGTTGGAACCGCTCACGCGGTCTTATCTGAACGCAAACCTGCCAGTGGCGATGCCGCGTTCATCGGCTTTCCGATCCAGCTGATTGCAGTCGGATCGCAAAATCCCTAGCGCGGCGGGTCCTCGGCGGCCAGCGGTTCGTCCGCCTCGTCCTCAGTGGGCTCCAGCGGAAGATCCGGCTCCTCGGTCTGGAATATGGGGGGCTGGGCGCGCGCATCCAAGAGGCCGGCGGCTTTAAGGTCTTCGTGCCCGGGCAGGTCTTCGAGGCCGGCGAGACCGAAATGCTCGAGGAAAAACTCCGTGGTTCCCCAGGTGACCGGCTTGCCGGGCGCCCGGCGGCGGCCGACGGGCTTGATCCAGTTCTGCTCAAACAGCAGGTCGAGCGTGCCTTTGCTGAGACCGACCCCGCGCACCTGCTCGATTTCCGCCCGCGTGACGGGCTGGTGGTAGGCGATGATGGCGAGCGTTTCCGTCGCGGCGCGCGACAGTTTCCGGGTAACCGGGCGTTCGATCTTGAGCCGTTCGGCAAGGTCGGGGGCCGTGCGGAAGATAAATCCCCCGCCCACCTTCACGAGATTGACCCCGCGGCTGGCATAGAGCGCGGCAAGATCGGCCAGCAGCGCGGCGACGTCTGTGCCTTCCGGCAGACGCTCGGCGAGCGCCGCCTCATCGACGGCATGGGCGCTCGCGAACACCAACGCCTCGATCAGGCGCAACTGGTCCGCCCGGTCGGCGGGTACGATATCGGTCACGGTCTCGCTGTCGGCCATTCTCGGTCCGTTACTGCTTTTCTTGGCGTTTGCGCACGAGGATCGGCCCGAAGCGCTCGGTCTGGCGCAGCTCGACGCTGCCGTCTTTAGCGAGCTGCAGCCCGGCTACGAAGGTCGCGGCGACCGCCGAGCGGCGGCGCATCGGATCGGTGAGTCCCGCCGGCAGGAAGGCTTCGAGCGACTGCCAGTCGATGGCGATGCCGAGCATACGTGAGAGCCGTTCCGCCGCTTCCTCGACCGAGAAGAACTGCATCGGCTCGATACGGTAGGTCTCGCCACCCTTGGGCTTCACCTGCTCGCCGTACGCCTTCAGGAGCTCGTACAGCTTCACGTCCCACACGGCGCGGCGCACTACGATCACACCCTCGGGCTGACCGCGCGGGAACACATCGCGGCCGAGCTGGGGACGAGCCATCAGACGCGTTCCTGCCTCCTGCATCGCCTCCAGCCGGCGCAACTGCCATTGCAGGGCCTCGGCCATTTCCTGACCGCTCGGCTCCTCGCCGGGAGGCGGCTCGGGCAGTAGCAGGCGCGATTTCAGGTACGCGAGCCACGCCGCCATAACCAGGTAGTCGGCGGCAAGCTCCAGTCGCAACCGACGGGCCTGGGCGACATGGGCCAGATACTGGTCAACCAACGCCACCATCGAAATGCGCCGCAGATCGACCTTCTGGTCGCGCGCCAGTGTCAGCAGCAGGTCGAGGGGCCCTTCGAAGCCCTCCAGGTTAACGATCAGCTCACCCTCGCCCGGCGCGATCACGTCGGGGCCGCCGACGGTGAAACCGTCGGCAGGGGCTGGGGGCGGGGGCGCGTCGGACATGCCCGCCCCGTTTAGCCCTGTGCGAGGCACGGCGGCTAGGGGCTTCGGGCGCGCCTTATCCCCATTCCGGGAGCAGTTCGGCCAGGCGCCGACGATCGCGGGCCGCACCGGGCGGCGACACACCCGCGCGGTGGCGGGCAAGCGTGGCACGCCCTGCCGCGACCCGGCCTTCGGCGGCGCGGCTGAGGCGGCCCGACCGGGCCACCACGGCCTGCATCTCGTCCAGGCGGCCATTGCAGTGCAGAGCGACATCGCATCCCGCGGCAAGAGCGGCCCCGGCGCGATCGCCCAGCGCCCCGCCCAGCGCCTGCATCGAGAGATCGTCGGACAGCAGGAGCCCGGCGAAGCCGATATCGCCCCGGATCGCGCGCTCAATGCCCGAGGCCGAAACGGTGATCGCGCGATCCGGATCGATCGCCTCGAACAGCAGGTGTCCCGTCATCGCCCAGGGCAAATCGGCGAGCATGCGAAACGGGCTGAAATCCGTGCGGCCGAGCTCGTCCCAGCTTGCGGCCACCCGCGGCAGCGCGTCGTGGGAGTCCACGGTCGCGCGACCATGACCCGGAATGTGCTTGATCACCGGCATGACACCGAGATCCATCAACCCCTCGGCGGCCGCGCGCCCGATCGCGGCGACCGCTTCCGGTTCCGCCGCATAAGCGCGATCACCGATGACGGCGTGGGTCTCGGGCCGGGCGAGATCGAGCACCGGTAGGCAATCGACGTCGCACCCGATCGACGCCACATCGGCCGCCAGCAGGCGCGAGTTCAGTCGCGCGGCCTCCAGCCCGCGGCCGGGATCGCGCGCATAAAGCTCGCCCAGCACCCGACCGGGCGGCGCAGCCCGCCACGGCGCGCCTCGCAAACGCGCGACACGCCCGCCTTCCTGGTCGATCAGGACCGGCGCATCGGCGCGCGCGACCGAGGCCCGCAGCTCGTCGACGAGACGCCGCGCCTGGGCTCGGTTCTCGATATTGCGGGCGAACAGGATGAAGCCGAGAGGATCGGCGTCGCGGAAGAACGCGCGTTCACCGGCGGTCAGGACCGTACCGGAGCAACCGAGAATCGTGGCACCGGGCGCTGTCATGCCCGCGCCCTCCCCGACCGACCGCTCATCGTGCCGGGGCGACCGTGACGCAATCGGCCTTGCGACCCTTCAGTGTCCCGCAGACCGACTGGGCCTGTTTCTCATCGAGCGATCCGGCCTGGACGCGATACCAGACGCCCTTGTCGCCGAGATCCACACGCTGAGCCTGCATGCGCAGATTGGCGAGGACATCGCCGTGCGCGCTCTGCAGCCGCGCCCAGGTGGAACGCGCGACTTCCTCGGACTTCACCGACGCGATCTGCACGCGCCAGCCGCCCGACGCGCCCGACATGCCCTCGATCAGGGAGGCGATGCTGGGGCCGCCTTCGGTCGTCGCGGGCGGCGCCACGGCCGCCGCAGGCGGTGCGGCAGGCGCCGGACCTGGCGGCGCGGCACCGGCGGGTGGTTTGGTTTCGACGGCCTGCGGCGGCCTTGGCGCGGCCGGAACCGGCATGCCCGAGGCGGGCAAGCGCGGGTTGGGCGTGGGCGGCAGAAGTTTCTCGGGCTGCGTCGGCACCGCACCAGGTGTCAGGCGATTGAAGACTTCCTTGTCCTGGTTCGGCACGGTGAGGCCGCCGGCATTGTCCGGCTTCACCCGGGTCGGTGTTGGCGGCGGCTGGACGACGAGCGGCTCAAGCCCGCGGCCGCCGGCTTTCACATCCTGATTGTGCGCCCACCAGACGACCGAGCCGAAGCTCGCCACGGCGGCGATCGAAACCATCACGGTCAGAATCTGGCCCCGACGGCGGTTGACGCGCATCATCAGCGTGTCCCGCGGCGGGGGCGGAATCGGATCGGGATCGAGAGCGACGGGACGCGGCTCGGGTTCTAGTCTTGCCGAGACCGACTCGTTGGGTCGGTAGATCGTCGGGCCGTCGCCGGAGGGGGGCCGGCGGATGTGCATTTTCTTATCTCATTTCTTCGACGGGTGTGACGCCGAAGACCTTGAGACCTGATCCTATCACAAAACCGATTCCCTTGACCAATGCCAGTCGCGCGCGGGTCAACTCGGGATCGCCCTCGACCACGAACCGGAGCGCCGGATCGTCCCGACCGAGGTTCCAGTGGGCGTGAAAGGCGGCCGCGAGGTCGTAGAGATAGAAGGCGATGCGGTGCGGCTCGTGCGCCAGCGCCGCCGCCTCGACCTGGCGTGGCCACTGCGCGACTAGCCGGATCAGCGCAAGTTCCGACGGATCAGTCAGGCGGCCGATGGGCGCGGCACCGGTCGCGCCGGGATCGATGCCGGCCTGCAACGCCTGGCGCATGACCGAGCGTGTGCGGGCATGTCCGTACTGGACGTACCACACCGGATTGTCGCGCGACTGCTCCGTCGCCTTCGCCAGGTCGAAGTCGAAGGGCGCATCGTTCTTGCGGGTGAGCATGGTGAAACGCACGACGTCGGGCCCCACCTCGTCGAGCAAGTCCCGCAGCGTGATGAAGTTGCCCGCGCGCTTGGACATCCGCACCAGCTCGCCGTTGCGCATCACGCGCACCAGCTGGCAGAGCTTGACGTCAAGGGCACCGCTCCCATTGGTGATCGCGCCCACCGCCGCCTTCATGCGCTTCACATAGCCGCCATGATCGGCACCCCACACGTCGATCATGTCGGCGAAGCCGCGGCGGAACTTGTCGTGGTGGTAGGCGATGTCGTTGGCGAAGTACGTCCAGCTGCCGTCCGACTTCTTCAGCGGCCGGTCGACCTCGTCGCCGAAGCGGGTGGCCCGGAAAAGGATCTGCTCACGATCCTCCCAGTCGTCCGGCTTCTGGCCCTTGGGTGGCTCAAGCCGACCGCGATAGATCAGGCCGCGCGCGGAGAGGTCGTCGAACGCGCGATCTACCGCACCGGACTCGACCAGGGCGCGTTCGGACGAATAGCGATCCATGTGAACGCCCAGAACCCCGAGGTCGGCCTTGATCTCGGCCATCAGGGTCTCAATGGCGAAGCCCCGCATCTCGGGTAGCCAATCCGACGCCGGCCGCTCCAACCACTTCGCGCCGTCCCGCCGGGCCAGTGCCTGGCCAACCTCCTTCAGATACTCGCCGGGATAGAGCCCCTCGGGGATCGCGCCGATGTCGCGACCGAGAGCCTCCTGGTAGCGCAGATACGTCGAGCGCCCGAGCGTATCGACCTGCGCGCCCGCATCGTTGATGTAGTATTCCTTGGTCACCGACCATCCGGCCTTGGCGAGCAGGTTGGCGAGCGCATCGCCCACCACAGCGCCACGGGCGTGCGCCACATGCAGCGGGCCCGTCGGATTGGCCGACACGTACTCGACATTGACGACTCGACCCGCGCCCAGGGCCGAGTCGCCGTAGGCGGTGCCCGCCGCGAGGCACTCCGCAAGGCGCGCGCGCCAGAAACCGTCGGCCAGCCGCAGATTGACGAACCCCGGCCCTGCGACCGAGCCCTCGACCACGTCGGGATCGGCGCGGAGACGCTCGAGCAGCAAGTCGGCGATGGCGCGCGGCTTCGCGCCCGCCGACTTGGCCAGCACCATCGCCGCGTTGGTCGCGATGTCGCCATGCGCGGTATCGCGCGGTGGCTCGGCGGTGATAGCAGAAAAATCGAGTCCGGTCGGCAGCGCGCCCTCGGCTTGCAGGCCGGAGAGCGCCGCCACAATGCGGTCGACGAAGGCACGGTAGGGATTCATCGGGAGGCGTTCACTCGTAGAGATCGAACAGTCGGCGGTGCTCGTCGAGCGCGTACCGGTCGGTCATGCCGGCGATGTAGTCGGCGATCACCCGCGCGCGCTGCGCCGGATCGCCTTGCTCGGCACGCTCCCGCCACGGGGTGGGCAGGCATTCCGGTTCGGCGTGCAGGAGCCGGAACAGACCCGCCACGACGCGGCGAGCCTTGGAGTGCGAGCGGTTGAGCCGCCAATGCTCGTACATTCGCTTGTAGAGGAACGTCTTGAGCTGGCGGTCGATCGCGGCCATCTCGGCTGAGAACGCGACCACCGGACGGCCGAGGGCACGGACCGCCGCGACATCGGCGGGTGCCGCCGCCGCGATCCGCCGGCCGGTCTCGGCCAGCACGTCCTCGACCATGGCGCTGATGATGCGGCGCACCGTCTCGTGGATCAGACGGGTCTGGTCGAGGCCGGGATGGCGCCGCTCGACGTCGCGGAAGGTGTCGCCGACAAGCGGCAGCGGCAGCAGGTCCTCGACCGTGAAGAGCCCGGCGCGCAGGCCGTCGTCGATGTCATGGTTGTTGTACGCGATGTCGTCGCTGATCGCGGCGACCTGCGCCTCGGGGCCGGCGTGCCCGTCGAGTTCGAGGTCCTGCTCACGGCTGTACTCGACAATCGCCGCAGGCAAATCGGCGGCGCGACGCTCCGGCGTGACCAGCGGACCGTTGTGCTTGACCGTTCCTTCCAGGGTTTCCCAGGTGAGGTTGAGCCCGCTGAACGCCGCGTAGCGATCCTCGAGCTTGGTCAGGATGCGCAAGGTCTGAGCGTTGTGATCGAAGCCGCCCCATGGCGTCATCGCGCCGTGCAATGCCTCCTCGCCAGCGTGACCGAAGGGTGTGTGGCCGAGATCATGGGCGAGCGCCAGCGCTTCGCCGAGATCCTCGTCGAGTCGCAACAGCCGGCAAAGCGTGCGGGCAATCTGCGCCACCTCGATCGAGTGGGTGAGGCGGGTGCGATAGTGGTCGCCTTCGTGGCTGACGAAGACCTGGGTCTTCTGCTTGAGGCGCCGAAACGCCGTCGAGTGGATGATCCGGTCGCGGTCGCGCTGGAACGGGCTGCGGGTCGGCGACTCCGGTTCGGCGTGGCGCCGGCCTCGGCTTGCCCAGGGCAAGGTGGCCCAGGACGCCAGATCCTGCCGCCGCCACAAGCGCTCGCTCAAGACCCCTCCTCGCCCCGCAGGCCATTTCGTCGTCGGCGGCGCGGTTCTACGCTTTCCCGGGCGGCCCAACAACCGCCGCGGCCGCTACTTCACGAGACAAACCGGGACGTCGACATGGGCCACGACATCCTGGGCAACCGACCCCAGCAGGACGCCCGCCAGGCCGGTATGGCCGCGCGTGCCCATCATCACCATGCCGATGCCGAGGCTCGCCACAAAATCGCGAACCGTCGGGCCGTGGCGGCCCACTCCGATATGGGTTTCCGCTCGCACACCGGCTTCCTTGGCGATGGCAACAGCAGAGGCGAGCGCCTTCTCGCCTTCCTCCCGGTGATAGGTCTCAATCTGGGCTCGCGGCACAAACGTCGCGACGACGCCACCGAAGTCTGGCTGCACGTTCAGGAGATGGAGACGATCTCCGACGCCCCGGCCCACCAGGTCGATCGCGGCGCGGACGGCGCGGTCTGAACAGGCCGAGCCGTCGACCGGCACGAGGATCGGTTTGCCCCTGGGCATGGAGGTCACTCCTTGGACTGGCCTTTCGCCAAATCAATCGGCCCAGCGACGGCCACCTTGGCCGCGTGAGCCGCCTTGGCACGACGCTGCAGCCACAAGCCTAGCGCGACACAGAACACCGCGCATCCGATCTCGAAGGCCAGCTTGGCCGAGGGAAGCTGGACCTGCAGCCAGGTCGAATACCCCGGATCGGTAGCAATGACTTCGCCCGCGATCCAGCCCAGCAAGGCGCCGCCGGCCACGACGATGATCGGAAAGCGCCCCAACAGCATCATGATCAGGGTCGCCCCGAACACGATCAACGGAATGCTGACGAGAAGGCCGATGATGATGAGTGCGGTGTTGCCCTTGGCCGCCGCGGCGATCGCGATGGCATTGTCGAGACTCATGACGGCGTCGGCGATCACGATCGTCCGAATGGCGCCCCAGATCGAGCCCGATCCCTCGATCTTGTCCCCTTCGTGATCTTCACCCTGGACCAGCTTTACGCCGATCCAGAGCAGCAAGAGGCCGCCCGCAAGTTTGAGGAAGGAAATCTGCATCAGCTGATCGACAATCAGCACGAACACAACACGCAGCAGGATCGCACCGGCGCTGCCCGCCAGGATTGCCGTGCGCTGGTACTGCTTGGGCAGATTCCGGCAGGCGAGTGCGATCACGAGCGCGTTGTCGCCGGAGAGGACGATATTGACGAGGACGATCTCGGTGAGTCCGACCCAGAACTGCGGCGTCAGTTCGATTCCCAGCATCCCCAGCTTCCCCGAGCGATATTTCGTTGCCGCGACCTTCATTGGCCGGGTCGAATCTGTTAATCCACGCCAAAGCCGCCGGCAAGCTGGCGGGCGGACGCAGGGGAATTGCATGGCGAGCGGCGGCTACACGCGCATGTTTCCGGTCTCGTGGTCAGAGCTGCATCGCGACGCGCGGGCGCTCGCCTGGCGGCTGGCCGATCTCGGCCCGTTCAAGGGTCTGGTCGCGGTAACCCGCGGCGGGCTGGTCCCCGCGGCGATCGTCGCCCGCGAGCTGAACCTCCGCCTGATCGATACCGTTTGCTGCTCCACCTACGATCGCCTGGAACGGGCGGCCAAGGTCGAGACGCTCAAGGGCACCATGGCTGCGGACGAAGCGGGCGCGGGCTGGCTGATCGTCGACGACCTGGTCGACACGGGGGTTACGGCACGAGCGGTGCGCGCGCTTCTGCCCAAGGCGCATTTCGCGACTGTGTATGCCAAGCCGGCCGGACGGCCGACCGTCGACAGCTACATCACCGAGGTGAGTCAGGACACCTGGATCCTGTTTCCCTGGGACCAGGAAGCCGTCATGGCCAAGACCATCGTTGAGCTGAAGGGCGGCAAGTGATGCGCAGTTGGATCATTCCGAAACCGGCCGGGATCGACTCGCTGAAGCTGGTCGAGCGCGCGGACCCAGCGCCGGGCGCTGGACAGGTGTTGGTGCGGGTGCGCGCGACGTCGTTGAACTACCGCGACCTGCTCACGATCGAGGCACAGTATGCGCGCAGCGCGCCCAAGCCCGATCTGGTGCCGCTGTCCGATGGCGCGGGCGAGGTCGTGGCGGTAGGTCCGGGTGTCACCCGCTTCAAGACCGGTGATCGCGTCGCGGGCTGCTTCATGCAGCGTTGGCCCGGCGGGGCGATCGACGAACGGGCCATGGGTTCCGCCATGGGCGGGGCGATCGACGGCATGCTGACCGAGCTCGCCCTTCTTGAAGAGGATGGCGCCGTGGCGCTCCCCGCCGGTTACTCGTTCGAGGAAGGCGCGACGTTGCCCTGCGCGGCGCTGACCGCATGGCACGCGCTGGTCGAGATCGGCCGCATGAAAGCGGGTGACACGGTCCTGCTTCAGGGCACCGGCGGCGTGTCGATCTTCGCGCTGCAGCTCGCACGGCAGGCGGGTGCGCGCGTCATCGGTACCTCGAGCTCGGCTGCGAAGGCCGCACGGCTGCGCGAGATGGGCGCCGAGCACGTCATCGACTACCGGGCGCAGCCCGAATGGGATCGCGAGGTCCAGCGCCTCACCGGCGGTCGCGGGGCCGACATCGTGGTCGAGGTGGGCGGCGCGGGAACCCTGCCCCGCTCGTTCGGCGCCGCGCGCATCGGGGGCACGATCGCGGTGATCGGCCTGCTCTCGGGTATGGCGACGCTCGATCCGATGCCGATCCTGCGGCGGAACCTTCGCGTCCAGGGACTCTATGTCGGCAGTCGCAAGATGTTCGCCGGCATGAACCGCGCGCTGGAGGCCGGCGCCATCCGGCCGGTTATCGATCGGGTGTTCACCTTCGCCGAGGCGCCCGCCGCCTACCGCCATCTCAAGGGCCAGACGCATTTCGGCAAGGTCGTGATCGCGCACTAGGTCGATGCCCGCGACGGCCCTCCGCGTCGCCACGCTGACGACGCTTGCCATGCTGGCCTTCGCCGCGAACTCGCTGATCTGTCGCGTGGCGCTGCGCGACACCGCGATCGACGCCGGGACCTTCACGGCGGTTCGACTGGCCGCCGGTGCGCTGGTGCTGATCGTCGTCCTGCGTCTGCGCGGCCTGGCACCGACATCCGGCGGCAGCTGGCCGGCGGCCGCGATGCTGTTCGGCTATGCCGCGTTTTTCTCCTTCGCGTACCGTGATCTCACTGCGGCGACGGGAGCCTTGCTGTTGTTCGGCGCGGTGCAGCTCACCATGAGCCTGTGGGGCCTCGCGCGCGGCGAACGACCGGGCTTGCGGCCCTTGGCCGGGCTCACCATCGCCATGGGCGGTCTGGTCTGGCTCCTCCTGCCCGGTCTGTCGGCTCCCCCCGTGCTGGGCGCGGCCTGCATGATCGCCGCTGGCGCCGCGTGGGGTGCCTACTCCATCTTGGGTCGGGGCGGCGGCGATCCGGTCGCGGCAACGGCGGGCAACTTCGTGCGGTCCGTCCCCTTCGCCGCGGTTCTGATGCTGGCCGGCGCGTCGACGGCGGAGGCCGATCTGGCGGGCGCCGCCTGGGCGGCACTCTCCGGCGCGGTGACCTCGGGACTGGGGTACGTGATCTGGTATGCCGCGCTGCCGTTCCTGCGACCCGTGCAGGCTGCAACCGTACAGCTCAGTGTGCCCGCCATCGCCGCGTTGGGCGGCATCGCGCTGCTGGCCGAGCCCTTCGATGCGCGACTGATCGCCGCCAGCGCCGCGATCCTGGGCGGCATCGCGCTTGCTGTCTTGCCCAAGCGCAGCTAACGAAGGCGCAGGGGAAGAATACGTGGATTTGAATCGATCGGCTCTGCGGCGGACAGTCGACATGTTCGCGGCGCTGGGGCTGTTTCTCCTGGGGTTTCTGTATTTCGGGGCCGACTACCGGGCCCGAGAGCAGGACTACCACTTCTACCAGAAGTATCTCGGCTCCGCGGTGAGCATCTACTGCACCGGCTCGCCGGATGTTCGCGACTATCTCATCTCCATCAAGGTCGTTCGGGAGCGGCTGGATCTCGCCGCCGTCGATTGCGCGGCACTCGCGGCGAGTCCGCGGTTGGCCAAGTCCATGTTCAACGGGTGGCACGACTCGCACGTCGTGTTCTCGACCCTGACCGGCCATATGTGGCGCTGGTGGGGGCTGAGTTGGCAGGCGCTGTGGCCGATGATCGGAATGGTCGCCGGGCTGACATTCCTCGCGCTCTACGCAGCCGCGCGCTCGTTTGGGCTTCCCTGGTACTGGGCAGTCGCCGGCATTCCCATTCTCATCCCCTGGAGTGGCATCGCCGATAGCGTTCCCTTCTTCCGCGACTTTTCGAAGGTGCCGTTCATCCTCGCTGCGTTCGCCTTATGTGGCGTCTTCTTCAGGGCTCAGAACGGGCTCCGCGCCCGGCTCGCCGCTTCGGCCGGGATCGCCGTCATCGTCGCGATCGGAGTCGGCTTTCGTCAGGACGTGGTGGTGATTCTGCCGGTGGCGCTCGCCGCCATGGCGCTGGCCGAGCCCCCGCTTGCATCACGCGCCCCAAGGCTGACCGCCGCCGCCACGATGGCCCTCACGCTCGGCGTGTACGTCGCGATGACAATCGCGATGGCCGGCCTCAAGACCACCGAACCGCTCAAGTACGAGGGCATGCCGCACTTCATGGTGCAGGGTTTCGCCGATGAATTCTGGGAGGCTGCAGGTCTGCCCCTGCGCGGCCTGTCGTTCGTGGCGCTCTACACCGACTTCCTGCCCTGGGCGTTCGTCGACGCCAACGACGCCCGCGTCATCGACTATGTTCTAAGCTACGACCCCGCCTATCGCGAGAGTGCGGTCGCGCTGTGGTTTCGCTGGGCCGCGCTTGCCCCGGCGGACATGCTGGTCCGGATTCTGACGGCGCTTTCGGCGATCGCGCACATGTTCTGGCACGTGAAGTGGCCTGTGCTCTGGCTCGCGCTTCTGCTGCTTCTCGCGGCGGTGGGCGGCTGGCGGCGGGCTACGTTTGTCGGCGCGACGATGGCCATATTGGTCGCCGTCGGCACCTTGCAGTTCGGAGCCCGCCATGTGCTCCATCTGATCTTTCTCGATCGCGTTCTGCTCGCGGCCATCGCGGTCGGGCTGGTGCCCGCGCTGCTCTCGCTGTGGCGCCGCCGCCCAGCACCGGACTGGAAACCCCCGGCGATCGCCGTCGCACTGCTCACCGTGACAATCGCCTCAACGGTCGCCGTCGCAACGCAGCTCCAATCACGTGGGTTGGCGGATTTCTCAGCGCGGCTTGAGGCCCTGCCCTGGGTGCCCACCGAAGCCGAGCATCGCCAGCGGGCACCCGAGGCGCGTGAAGCGTGGCTCAGGCTTGAGGTCGACCCGGCGATGTGTCCGGGCGGGCGATTCTCGATCAAGGCAGATGCCGAGGGTTTGTCGAGGTCCTACACTGCTGACGGCGCAGGGGGTCGGCGATTCGTCTACCTCGCGGTTACCGATCCAGCGATTGTTCCCGTCAGCTTCACCGTCGAGTCGGAGTCTTGCGTTGTCGCCAGGCATTGGGGTCCGTTGGGCGACGGATCGCTGGCACCCGTGCAATTCTTCGATCCGCGGGCGGCACTTGCCGGTAACAGGCTCCTGGATCACCTTGCACGCGCGGTGGGTGCATTGTTCTGACCAGGCACGCTGCCCGCCCGGCGCTAGCGTCGCGACAGCAACCACGGCCGCTGCCAGGCGCGCGCCGCCGCCCGCAACCGCTGGCGCAGCGATACGTTCGCGTAGTCGGGGGCGTGGAAGGCCGAGGGATCGGCATCAAACCGGGCGATGTAGTCGCGGTAGCCGAGGGGGAACAGCGCATCTGGTTGCGCCTGGCGCGCCAGTTCGTCGAGCGCGGCGTCGACATCGACCAACCCGGCAATGCTGTCGCGGAATACGATCAACAGCTCGGCTGCGGAATCCGGTTGCTGGCGGAGCGAGAAAAGCGCTGCGAGCTTGATCAGCTTCAGCGGCGTCATTCTCCGCGCGGCGTCCTGCCAGTACGCCGCGGCGGGATCGCGAGCGTAGAACGCATCGGCCTGAACGACGCGGCCGCGCACGGTCTCGGCCGGCCACGGCAGGATGAAGGGCTGCGGGAGCGTCGCCATGGAGTAGTTGCGGGGCTCCAGGGCGAACAGCTCGAAGCCGCACTCGCGCATGAATCGGTCGGTGTTGTGGAACGTGTGCTCCCAGTCTGCGTCCCCGCCGAACAGGTTCACTTCCAGCCCGAGCGCGAGCACAGAGAGGCGGTCCAGGTGGCCTTCGAGTGACCGGAGGACCTGGAAGTCGGCACCGTCGATGTCGATCTTGACGTAGTCGAGATCGCTCCAGCCGGACTGCGCCACAAGGGCCGCGATGTCGAGGCGCTCCCCCGATCCGACAGTGCGCGTCATCTGCCAGTCGTTGCGATGGATCTTCTCGAGATGCGAGGCGTCGGCGCGATCCGCGCGCTGACGCGAGTGCTGCCAGGCGCTAGTTCGCGGCATCGGATTGTGCACGAACGCCGGACGGCCGACGAACAGCGCGGCGCGCAGATGATCAGCTGGCAATGTCGCGAGTCCCGCTCGATAGCTGACGCCAGGTAGCGTCTCTTGCCTGGCCAGACGCTGGCACTCATCCGCACTCGCGTCGATCCCGATGGCGCGCAGCCGGTCGCCGAACACCCGCAACGGGGTCTCGATGCCGAGGGCACAGCCGACGTCGATCGCCGAGAAGTGCGCGCTCCCGAGCGCCCGCCGCACGCGCGCCGCGAATGGCGTCGACACCGGCGGATCGCCCTCGAGTGAGCGATGGGGCGGCACTTTCCAGGCGTTCCTGTAGGCATCGAGAGCTGCGGTAGCCCGTGCCATCAGGCTCGGACTGTACCGCTGCGGGTCGGGCAGGAGGGTTTCGGGGTGGTCGCGACACCGCTCCCTGTAAGTGGTGAAGTCGCGCGGCGACGCTGACGCTGGCTGGGACTGAGCCGCCAGAAGGTCGAGCGCCCGATCGACGTCGAAGAGGCCGGACACGCGATCGCGAAACCCGAGGATCAATTCGGCAGCACTGTCGGGCTGGTTCCAGAGCGCGAATATCGCGGCTAGCTTCGCCAGCTTCTCGCCGGACCAGCGGTCGGTGAACGCTCGCGCATGCGAAGATGCGAGGTCGCGCGCATAGTAGGCCTCCGCCTGGAACACCCGGCCGGTGACAGTCTGGGCCGGGGCGCGGATCGCGAAGGGCGCCGGTAAGGCAGCCATGGCGTAGCGCCGTGGCTCCAAGGCGTAGAGGTCGAATCCGCGCGACCGCATGAACTTTTCGGTGTTGTGGAACACGTGTTCCCACTCACCGGTTCCGCCGAACAGGTTCACCTCCATACGCGCCGCGAGAACCCCAAGAGACTCCAGTTGTCCGTCAAGGCTCTGCAACACCTGGTAGTCCGGGCCGTCGATATCGATCTTGATGAGGTCGACATCGTTCCAGCCCAGAGCCGCGACTTCCTCGGCAAGAACCACGGGTCGCTCGGGATCGGCCAGCGCGGTCATGCGCCAGGCATTGTTGCTGAGCTTCTCGTCCAGCGATGCGCTCTCCAAGCGGTCGCGCGTCAGGTCCGCCGCCCGTTGCGCGCTGAAGCGTGGGAACGGATCGTTGACGTAGCGCGGCTTTCCCGCAACGATCGCGGCGAATGGGTGATCCGGGGGCAGGCCGACAAACGCCCCCTTGTAGATAATGTTGCCCGAGGGCTCCGCCGCCGCGAGACGCCGGCACTCTTCGACACTGGCGTCGAGCGCCAGCACGCGCAGTCGCTCGCCGAATGCGCGCCACGCCGGATCGATACCTCCAGCGCACCCAACGTCGATTGCGGTAAATCTCTCGGAACGAAGATGGCGACCGATAAAGGCAGCGAACTCTAGGCTCACGCGCCGAGACTGCTCGTGGTTCATGCCAAACTCTAGGCGTAGTCGCGCTCGGAGAGGATCGGATCGCGCACCGGCCACCACATCTTGTAGTCGGGGTCATTCCACTTGATGGTGAATTGACCGGCGCGATCGTAGTATGTGGTCTGCTTGTAGTGGAACACCGCGACGTCCGACATCACTAGGTAGGCGTTCCCGAACCGGGCCGGAATGTAGACCTGCAACCGGTTGTCGCTTGAAAGCGTGAATCCTTGCCACTGGCGATACTGCCGGGACGCCGGATCGTTGTTCACGACATTAACGTAGAGCCTGCCATACGGACACGAAATCAGCTTCACGGTCTTGTTGTCGCCGTGCACGCCCCTAAGCACATGCCGGCCGGACGTGGCATAGTCATCCTGGATGAAGCGATCGACAATGCCGGCGGCGTGGTAGGCTGCCTCGTTGTAGGTTTCCACGTAGTCGCCGCGGAAATCCTCATACATGGAAAGCGGGTGGATGAGCAGCACGCCGTCCAGTCGGGTGCGTTCGACCTTCAATCCGGACATCGCACTCTCCTTCAAACAGCCTTGTCACGGGGATGGTTGCACGCGGCATAGAATTCGTCGTTCTCGTAGAGATGGATCAGTTCGGGGTGGATACCGAAACCCTCGATGCCGCGCTTTGCGTAGATCGACTCGGCGGTCTTGCGGATCGCGTCGCGGTAACGCGCGTGGGCGTAGGGCGGCAACTGAAGCCCGTGCTGGATCTCGCCCCCGAGGTCCGCCGAGACATAGTCGTCGAGCGCCTGTTCCTTGTTCTTGAACGAGATCAGCTTGCGGCTCGGCGCGAACCGTTTGGGCAACGCGCTCTGGCCGCTCAGGATGTCGCGCGCCAGTTCGCGGCAGATGTAGGGGCTCAGGGTGAAACCGTCGCGTTTTGTGCCGTTGGCGAACCAGACTCCAGGCAGGTGGGACTGCCCGAGCAGCGGGAACGTGTCCATTGAAACGGGCCGGAATCCCGGCCCGCGCAGGCCGACCGTGCACCAGAAGAAACCCTTGTTGATCTCCTCAACGACGCTGCGCATCAGTACATGAATCGCGTGCAGGCGGGGCTGGTGTTCCGGCTCAAACCAAACCCCGGAAGACGCCCCGAGGTAGTACTCACCTCGGCCGTAGGGCACCAGGTGAACACCGCACGCCCCGCCGCGATCCGTGGTGCGGACCACCGCGTCGATCTCAAGCGCAGTCGGATCAAGCCCGCCATACTTGTGGACCCAGCCCGGGAAAGTGACGTCGATACCCGAGCCGGCCCCCCACAGTAGCCTCGGCACCTCGCGGCGCAGCCCGGGAACCTGATCGACCAAAGCCTGGGCGAAGGAGCCGTTCGCGAGGACAACTGTCTTCGTGGTGAGTTTGCTTCCGTCCGACAGCGTCAATGTCTTGTCCGCGCTGCCGAAGGGTAGCCGCATCCCGACCTCGAACTTGTCGACCGTGGCGTCGAACTGGACCACGTTCCGTGCCGCGCAGAACCGCTCGTACGCCGCCAGAACCTTTCGCGAATCGATGTGGCCATCCGGACACCGCACCACGCGTGTGGCCTGTCCGCGCTGCTCGGGCTTCAGCCAGGGAACCGAATCCGGCGCCACGACATCGTGCTTCACGCCACGTTTGCTCATGGTTTCGATAATGTAGTCGACGGCGCGGACCTCGTGCGGTGACCCCAGGGCGTTGTTCAGGATGTAGGTCGTCCAGCCAACCTTGAGCGGCTCGGCGTCAAACTCGGACAATGCCGCCGCATGCGCGTCCCACAGGCCGTGCGCGGCGATCGTGAGCTCGGCACGATCCGCCAGGGCCGGATTCTCGAATTGCCCGTGCGCGATCTCCGCCCAGCAGTTGATCATCGCACCTGCCGTTGTTGTCGCTGCGCCGCGTCGATGCGATGGCCCCACGACCGCGATCGAAACAGACGGATCCTGCTGCCGCAGGAAATATGCCGTCCCCAGCCCGAGGGCGGCGTTGCCGACAATCACAACATCGAAGGTCATCCGGTTCGCGATGGCGGCCATCCGCTGCTCCCTTGCGTGCGCTGCCGCCTCAAGCGCCCAGGCGCTGGGTCGGCAGCTCGATGTTCCCAAGCCCCCAATCGGGGCCGTTCATGACATACGATCTCGTGCCCCGAACGATGTCCGAGAACACTGCTTCGTGCTCGGCGTACTCCATACCCTCGTTGAAACCGGCCCGTGCCGACCGGTCGTGATCGGCGTGATACACCGCGTGTCGATGGTCGAAAACTGCCTGACGATAACCTGCGGCGAAGAGTTGCATGACGGCGTAGCTGTCCGTGTGCATGTAGATTTCGGTCGATTCTGGCATGCCTTGAATCTTCTCAAACGCAGCGCGCGGCGCGAGCAGGAAGTCGCCCGCCGCGTTGGTGTGGAGATTGAACCGCGTATAGTAGGTCCGCGCAGACCATTCGTCGCGCCAGGCGCGGTGTGCGGCGGATCGCCACCCGACGCGCCAAGCGAGATCGTAGAGGCGATCGGTGCGTCGGCGGCGCTCGGCCGAAACGCAATCGATGATTCCAGTGGCGGGCTCGACGACGTCGCCTGACTCAAGGATCGATGCCGCATCGCCCGCGGCCGATGGATCCACCGGGTTGGAGATCGCGTGCCCACTCGTGCTGTGGCGTCGGTGGACAGCGAAGACGTTCGCTCGTGCCGCCGCCTCGATCCGTTCTCCGGCCTCTTCCCGGCAGGGTTCAAAGTCGAAGTCCCGACGGTCGGCACGGTAGAAGTGCCGCTCCGACAGCGCCCTGCGAGAGATCACCTCCATGACGCTCTGGCCCGCATAGATGTCTTGATTCATGACCAGCGAGAAGACGCCCCGGCTACGCCGGATCGCGGCGTTCCGACCGAAATAGTCAAGCATCGGGCGGCCCCGAGGACCAGCTAGCTGACGATGAAGCTCCGGCGGCACCGTAACGTGCAGCACGTCGCCCAGCGCACCCCAGTCGAAAGCGTCGCGCAGCGGCTTCTTGTCGGGTGGCGGATTCCAGTCGCACACTACGAACTCGAACAACCCCGGCCAGCGGCGCGTGTAGGGCGCGTAGTACTCGATGAAGCGTGCCATGCGCAGCTCGAGGTCGCCGCCATAGCCGTCGTTGCGGTTGACGAACGCGACACTCACATACGGATCGACCGTGCCAGCGCGTTCAGGCACGGGTCGCCTCGACGTTCAGCATCATCAGTCGGCCATTCGTCTTGTCCATGTGCGGCAGATACGCCTGGCTGAAATCGTCAATCCCGGCCTTGCCGATGTCCGTCTCGCGCCAGTCGTAGCGGCGCACGTCGCGGAACCCGGCGTCGACCAGCCCGGCCGCCAGATTGCGGAAATCGAAAATCATGCCGTGCCAGTCGTAGTCATCTTTCTGGCCGCCGATCAGCAGTCCCAGGAGTTCATCGACATTGCCGGCCTCGCGGTAACGCTCGACCGCGGCAGAGAAGTCGGCAGTCGACAGACGCAGCGATGCCCCGGGCTTGAGGACGCGCGCCCACTCGCGGACCACACCCACCCACTCGCGCCGCCCGAAATGCTCGATAGCCGCGCAGCTGTAAACGAAATCGACCGACCCGTCGGCGAACGGCAACTGACGAAGGTCGGCGAGCAGGTCGGCCGACTTGTCCGTCATGATGTCGATGTTGATGTAGCTGGGAAGCCTGATCCTGCCACAGCCCAGGTGGAGCTTGATCACGTCCGCCCCTCCATCCGGCGCGCGACGTCGGCATCATCGACCAGATCGGGAAACCCGAACTCGTCATGTACAATATCGTACCGCACCATCAGCCGTGCGAGCGCCGGCGCAAGGGTGCGGGCGCGCCAGCCCAGTGTCCGCTCGGCAAGCCGTGGATCGGCACGCAGCCGCTCCGTCTCCAGCGGCCGAAAATAGACCGGGTCGACCGCTACGCGAACGGCGCCGGTGCGCCGGTCGCGCCCGCGCTCGTCGGCGCCTTGTCCGGACCACCCGAGCTCGATGCCGACCACGGCGAAGGCCATCTCGGCGAACTGGCGAATCGTGTAGGCCGTGCCTGTGCCGATCACCAGATCGCAGGGTACGTCCCGTTGCAGGATGAGCCACATGGCCTCGACATATTCAGGGGCGTACCCCCAGTCTCGCACGGCATCGAGGTTACCGAGTCGCAGCATCTCCTGCTCACCCCGCGCGATACGCGCTGCGGCCTGCGTGATCTTCTTGGTGACGAAGTTCCGCCCGCGCCTTGGCGATTCATGGTTGAACAGGATGCCGTTGGAAGCGTGCATTCCATACGCCTCACGATAGTTGCGCACGGTCCAGTAGCCAAAGAGCTTGCTGGTCGAGTACGGCGAGCGCGGTGTGAGCGGTGTTCCCTCGTGTTGCGGTTCGGTTCCCCGCAATCCGCCGAACAGCTCCGAGGTCGACGCCTGGTAAAAGCGCGCTTTGAGATCGACCTCGCGAATCGCGTTCAGCAGGCGGAGCGTGCCGAGGGCGTTGACCTGGGCCGAATAGTCGGGGACAGAGAAGGAGACGGCGACATGCGACTGCGCCGCCAGATGGTAGATCTCGGACGGTCCAACCCTAGCAAGTAGCGTATGCAACGACGACGTGTCGACGACATCGCCGTAGTGGGTGGTGAAGCGTTCGTGGAACAGGATGCGGTCGAGGCGACGAGAGGTGAACTCGGAATTGCGGCGCACGATCCCGTGAACATCGTAGCCTTTGGCCAGCAGCAACTCGGCCAGGTAGGACCCGTCCTGGCCGCTGACCCCGGTGATGAGGGCCTTCTTTCGGGCGGTCATCGCGTCGCTCCCTCAGCTCTTGCGCGCGTACAACCAAACGCGCCAGCTCACCGATCCCGCCGCACGGCGGGAATCGCGCCAGTCACGGAACTCGATATGCGAAAAGCCCGCCGCCCGGAAGGTGGCTTCCAGGGCCGGTCGAGTCCACAGATGGAGCCGGAGACGCTCGTCGAACCGTTCGACCGGTCGTCCGGGCGCCTCTACCTCGAACGAATAATCCAATTCGACCTCAGCGCCGCCCGGCACATAGCGCGGCGAAATGCGCTGTAGCAGTCGAACGCCCCCGGCGCGCTTCGTTCGCGTTTCCTCCCGTGGCGGATCGCGCTCTACCGCCTCGGCATGCCAGAGGTCGGCAAGAAAGCGGCCACCGGCAACCAACCTTTCCCCTATGGCGCCCACGAACCCCGCGCGCGCCGCGGGCGGAATGTAGTTCAGCACGTGAAAGAAGGCCGCGGCGACGTCAAATCCAGTCTCGGGAAGCTCTTCCACCGGGGTCGCATAGAGGGTGACATTGCGGCTGTCGGCGGCCTGCAACCGCGCCGCGCAGGCAGAATGGAAATCGGCGTCGATCTCGACGCTCACGACTTCGCGGCAGAAACGGCCGAGACGATGGCTGTGGCTGCCCGTGCCCGCGCCCAGCTCCAGCACGCGGCTCGTCGCGCCGGCGCCAGTGAGGGTCGCGAGCGTCACGACATCGGAGTCGTAGTCCTTGTCGGCGAATAACGTGTCGTAGTGACGGACGAACGGCCTCACGAGAGCATCACGCGCCGAAATGTCGCCTGATCGTGCCGACGATATCGTCAAGCTGGCCGTCCGTGACATGGACATGGACCGGCAGGCAGAGCCCCTCGCGCGACAGCCGCTCGGACACCGGCAGCGAAGGCTGATTCTCTTGCCGCAGCTTCGGCTGGAGATGCATGGGATAGAAGAAGCCGCGCGTCTGGATGCCCGCGGCTTCCAACGAATTCGCAAGCGCTTCGCGTTGGGCGGTCAATATGGGAAAGCGGAATGGAACAATGGTCGACCCGCGAATTCTCTTCATGAACCGAAGGTCGCCAACGCCGGCCAGACCGTCGGAGTAGCGGACGCGCTTTCGCTCCCGATCCGCGAGGATGGCGGGCAACTTGCCGAACTGGGCCAACCCGATCGCGGCCTGCAGATCGGTGATGCGGAAGTTCATTCCGAGGGACGGATGGACGAAGGTGCCGGAATTCGGCCGACCCTGATTGCGGATAAGGCGGATACGCTCGGCGATGGCGTCATCGTCGGTCACCAGAATGCCGCCTTCGCCCGTCGTGATGGTCTTGTCGGAAAACAACGAAAAGACCCCGATATCGCCGAACGTGCCCGCAGACTTGCCGTCCAGGGTGACGCTCAGCGCCTGCGCCGCGTCCTCGATGATCGCAAGCCCTCGCCCGCGCGCCAGGTCGACGATCGGGGCCATATCGCAACACTGCCCGTAGATGTGCACTGGCATGAGCGCTCGCGTCGCCGGACCGATCGCCGCCTCGAATTGATCAGCGGCTACGGCGAACGTCTCCGGATCGACATCGACGAACACCGGCTTGAAACCGGCGTAGTGAGCGGCCGTCGCGGAGCCATAAAAGGTGAAAGACGGGATCAGAATCTCGTCTCCTGGCCTGGGCTCTAGCGCGAGAGCCGCCAGAAACAGGCCAAGCGTGCCGTTCGGCGCGAAGAACACGTGGCGCGCGCCGGTAAGTGTCGCGATCTTCTCCTGGAAGGCGCGTGCGAGCGGACCCTCGGTCAGCCAGCGCGCATCAAGCGGCGGCATGATCGCGGCCTTTTCGGCAGCGTCCACGGCGAGATCGACTTGTGTGATACGGTAGCTCATCGCGACCTACATAGCACCTGTCCCGGCGGAGGACACGCGCGGTTCCGCGCACCCGCCACCCACGTCAAGCGCGGCCGGCGAGCCGGTCCTCCAGAAGCCTGATCTCGCGAAGGTCGCGGTCCATCGCGATTTTGCGGCGGCAGAGCGGCCAATGCCAGGGCTCCGCAAGGTCGAAGATCATGTACTTGGTGAGCGCCGCTGCGCGCTCGTAGTCCTGCGCGAAGTCGTGCGCCTCCTTTAGGTTCAGTTCGACGCCATCCCGCTGCCGTACGTAGGCAATGAGGGTCCGCAGGGTGAACTGGAAGCGCCCGTTGTAGATGCGCCCGCGCCCCCCATAGATCGCTTTGTCCGAAATCCCCGAGCCGCCGCTTTCGCAAACCGCGAGTTTGCGCAGGAGCTCATCCTTGCGGTTGTCGATCTCGACGAGCCGCGGATCGGGCGGTGCCGGCGATGGCGCCGCGGCGACGGGCGGCGCCGTCGGGGCAGGCCTGATCCCGAGCTGCTCACAGGCAGTCAACGCGGTGACAAGAACGAGAGCGAGGATCGTGCGTACCAGCGCGCCCATGTCAGCCCACCATCCGCTGTTGGCCGGCCCAGAAGCGGGCGCGCAGCACCTTCTTGTCGACCTTGCCGACTGCGGTCAGCGGCAGCGCGTCCACGAACTCGACTCGCTTGGGCGCATGCGTCGAACCCTTGCGATCCTTGACGAGGGTCATGAGCGCGTCGGCGGACGGCCGGGTGCCTGCCTTCGCCACAATCAGCGCCGTGACGGCCTCCCCCCATTTCGGATCGGGAGTTCCAATCACTGCCGCCATCGCCACATCGGGGTGGCTCGCCAGCACATCCTCGACCTCGCGGGGAAACACGTTGAAGCCACCGGTGACGATCATGTCCTTCTTGCGATCGACGATATAGAGATAGCCGCGCTCGTCGGTTCGAGCGATGTCACCGGTGTGCAGCCAACCGCCCTTGAAGACCTCCTCGGTCTGGTCGGGCCGATTCCAATAGCTCTCCATGACGTGCGGTGCGCGCACGCAGATCTCGCCGGCTTCACCGGGTGCGACCTCACGATTGTCTTCGTCGCGCAGGGTCACTGCGCAACTCGACACGGGAAAGCCACACGAGGCGAACAGATCCGGCCGCGTGGCGTCATGATCGGCCTTGCGCAACACGCTCACCGGATAGCATTCCGTCTGGCCATACAGCTGGCTGAAGACCGGCCCGATCCGTTCCAGACCCTCGACCAGGCGCGACGGCGACATCGGCGAGGCTCCGTAGAGCAGCAACTCAAGCGATGAGAGGTTGGTGCTGTCGAGTCTCGGGTGGTCGAGCAGCACGTAGATCATGGTCGGCACCATGAGCGTGAAGTTGATGCGCTCGCGCTCGATCGCGCGCAGGAACTTCTCCGGCTCGAAACCTTTCAGCAAGTGCACCGACCCGCCCAGCAGCAATGACGGCACCACCTTTGTACCCGACACATGGGTGATCGGCGCCGCCGCGAGATAGCGCGGCTGGCGGGGAAACTCGAAGTCGGCGGCGATCGCGAGCGTGGAGGCAGCCGTGGATCGATGTCTGCGGATCGCACCTTTGGACTTGCCCGTCGTGCCGCCCGTGTAGTTCAGGATGGCATAGTCATCGGGCGCCGCGAGATCGACAGGCTCGACCTCCCCGGCCGCCCCTGCGGCCGCAAGCAAGTCGGGCCCGAAGTCGGCGTGGCCCATGGCGAGGACCGTGCATATTCCGGACGCCGCGGCGAGCTCGCCGCCCCGCACCGCATGGGTCGCTGGATCGACGACCAGCGCATCCGCACCGCTGTCGGAGATCACGTCGAGATGGTCGGCCAACGATCCAACCGGATGGAGCCAAGTAACGACACAACCCAGCGCCTGCGCCGCGATCCCGGCACACCAAGTCTCGGCGCTGTTGGCACTGAGGAGAGCGACACGTCGGCCCTTCGTCAGCCCCTTTGCGGCCATTGCCGCCTGCAGGCTCCCGATCAGCGATAGCGCACCTCGATAGCTGAGCGTGCCGCCATCCCATGCAAACGCCGTCCGGTCCGGGAAGCGCCGCAGGGCGCGCAGCACGAGAGTCGTCCCGGTGGGTGCCACCGCCAGGGCCTCAGTCATTGGTTCTCTCCCGCTTTTCTCGCCCCCCGGCGATCGGACTCAGCCCGGCGCAGGATGCAGTTTCATCCAGTGTCGCGCGATTTGCTCGCGCGTCGCCACCCAAACATTGGGCTTGCCCGCCACATAGTCGAGAAACCGCGCGAGCGCCGCCGCACGACCGGGTCGGCCCGCCAGCCGGCAGTGCAACCCGACCGACATCATCTTGGGGCTGCGCGCGCCCTCCGCCCACAACACGTCGACCGCATCCTTCATGTACTGCAGCCAGGCTTCCCCCGAGCCGAAACCGGGAGGCACTGAGAACTTCATGTCGTTGACGTCGAGGGTGTAGGGCAGGATCAAGTGCGGCGCGCCATCGACGCGCACCCAATAGGGGAGATCGTCGGCGTAGGAGTCGCTGGAGTACAGGAACCCACCCTCCTGCACGACCGCGCGCAGCGTGTCGACACCGAAGCGGCCCGTGTACCAGCCGACCGGCCGGCGACCGGCCGATGCCTCGATCGCCTTCACCGCGCGCGCGATGTGCTCCCGCTCCTCGGCCAGGCTGAAGTCCTTGTAGTTGATCCAGCGATAGCCGTGGCTCGCGACCTCGTGGCCGGCCTCGGCCATCGCCTTGCCGGCAGCCGGGTTGAGCTCCAGCGCCCGACCGACGGCCCATGAGGTGAAGTGCATGCCGCGATCCTGGAACAGGCGCAGAATGCGCCAAAACCCCGCGCGTGCGCCGTACTCATAGATTGACTCAGTGCTCAGGTCCCTCTGACCGACCAGAGCCGTGCCGCCGGGCGTCTCGGTGAGATAGGTCTCCGACCCCGCGTCCCCGTTCAGGACGGTGTTCTCGCCCCCCTCCTCGTAGTTCAGCACAAAGCTGATGGCGAGCCGGGCGCCGCCAGGCCACTGCGCGTCGGGCGGGTTCGGGCCATAGCCAATGAGGTCGCGGTCGAGATGATTGTGCATGCGCCTAGTCTCCCTGGCTGATTGAAGCCCACCCGGGCCGCCGCTACAACGCCCCCGAGGAGATACGGAACATGGCAGAGACCGGAGCGGCGGCACGGGCGGTTGATCAGGACCGTCTCTGGCAACGGCATGTCGAGATGGCGCGAACGGGCGCCACGCCCCGCGGCGGCGTCAACCGTCAGGCGCTGTCGGCGGAAGACGCGGCGGCGCGGAACCTTCTCGCGGGCTGGGCGCAACGGCGCGGCTTCTCGGTTTCGACCGACTCGATCGGCAATCTCTTCGTGCGGCGCGCCGGCAGCGATCCGACCGCCAGCCCGGTCTTGAGCGGCTCGCACATGGACAGCCAACCAACCGGCGGCCGGTTCGACGGCATGTATGGCGTGCTCGCGGCGTTCGAGGCGCTGGAGGCGCTGGAAGATGCCGGCATCACCACGCGCCGGCCGATCGAGGCCGTCGCCTGGACCAATGAGGAGGGCTCGCGCTTCCAGCCCGGCGCGATGGGCTCAGGCGTGTTCGCCGGCCAGTATCCGCTCGCCGACATGCTGCAGGTGAAAGACTGGAAGGGCGTGGCGCTGGGCGATGCGCTCGCCGAGACGCTGCGTGCGGCGCCGGCACCGGCTCGCTCCGGCTGCGGGTTCGGGCTGGCGGGCTATGTCGAGGCGCACATCGAGCAGGGCCCGCGACTGGAGAACGAGCGGCGGACCATCGGGGTGGTGACTGGGATTCAGGGAAGCCGACGCTACATCGTCGAAATCGAAGGCGAGGAGGCGCATGCGGGCACCACGCCGCGCGCGGCCCGCAAGGACTGCTTCGCCGCCGCGACGCGTATCGCGGCGGCCATGTATGCGGCGACGACCGACGCCGATGACACGCTGCGCTTCACCATCGGACGTGTCGAGGTCGGTCCGGGATCGCCCAACACGGTTCCGGGCCGCACGAGCTTCACCATCGACATGCGCCATCCGTCGGACGAGACGCTGGATCGCGCGGAGCGCGAGCTGGGCGCGATCGTGGCCGGCCATGCCGCGCCCTGTACCGCCGTGATCCGGCGCATTGTCGCAGTGGCGCCGACGGCGTTCGATCCGACGGTGATCGACCTCGTGCGCGGCACAGCGGCCAAGCTTCAGCTGTCCAACATGGACATGCCATCCGGCGCGGGTCATGACGCGATGCACATCGCGCGGCTCTGCCCCACCGGCATGATCTTCGTGCCGTGTGAGCGCGGCATCAGCCACAACGAGATCGAGAACGCCGCGCCCGCGGACCTCGCCGCCGGCACGCGCGTGCTGGTCGAGGTGCTGGCGCATCTTGCCAACCGCTGAACTCTGGAAACAAAGAATGTCGAAGTCCCTCGGCACCGAGCTGGTGTCCATCCTCTCCGACCTCATCGCGCTGCCCTCGCCCTATCCGCCGGGCACCAGCGTCGAGATTTGCGCCTATGCAGCCCGACGGCTGCGCAAGGCGGGCTACAAGGTCGAGACCGTCGCCAAGACTCCCAAGGTCGACAACGTCGTCGCGCGTCGCAAGGGCAAGGGACGCGGGCCGGTGATCGCCTTCAACGCGCATGTCGACACAGTGGGCGTGGGCGAACGCGCGAATTGGAAGACCGATCCGTTCAAGGCCGTCGTGAAGGGCGGCAAGGTGTTCGGGCTAGGGGCCGGCAACTGCAAGGGCAGCATGGCGGTCCAGATCTGGCTCGCCGAGGAGCTGGCCAGGCGCGGACTGCCGAAGCGGGGCGAGCTTCTGTTCACCTTCGTCGCCGATGAGGAGAACCTCGGTCCCGACGGCATGGCCTTCCTGCGCAAGAGCGGTCGCGTGCAACCGGATGCGCTGATCCTGGGCGCGCAGACCGAGAACAACCTGATTGTCGCCGAGCGCGGCGTGATGTGGGCGAGGCTGACGACGCGCGGCCGCGCGGCACATGCCGGCAATCCGTCGGCCGGCGACAACGCCATCCTGCGCATGATGCGGCTGGTGGGAGCCCTGCAAGCCCACTACGACAAGACGCTGCCCAAGCGCGTCAAGGGCGCGATGCGATCGACGGTGAATGTCGGGATGTTCCATGGTGGGCACAACACCAACGTGGTGCCCTCGGCCTGTACAGTCGAGATCGACCGCCGCTTGCTGCCGACCGAGAAGGTGAAGGCAGCGTTCACCGAACTGAAGCGAGTCGTGGATGGCGTCGGCGAGCCTCGCGGAACCTACACGGTCGAGTTCCTGACCGGCACCAACGGCTTCTTCGCCCCCGAGAACGGGCCCACGATCGCCGCCTTCGAGGCCGCGGTCAGGGCACAGGCCGACCGCAAGGTTGCCCTCCTGAACGCCACAGGCGTCAGCGACGGGCGCTACTACGCCGATGACGGCATCGAGATCCTCAATTTCGGCCCCGGCTCCGGCGCACAGGGCCACGCCGCCAACGAGAGTTTGCCGATCGACCAAATGGTCGAGGCGGCGCGAATTCAGCTGGAGGTCATCGAGCGCCTGATGGCCTAGAGTTCTCCCCATCCGGCCGGGAGCAGCCGGATTGGCACGACCATGGTCTAGACACCGACGACGAAGCCCACACCGCGCGAGGACCGCATGCCGTTCATGGAGAAAGGACCTGTCCGCCTGCACTACAGCGAGATGGGCAGTGGCTTTCCGCTGATGGTGATTCCGGGCGGCGGGCTGAACTCAACGGTCGCGGGACTGGACACCACACACCCGTTCAACGCGCTGAAGGTCTTCAGCGACGAGTATCGGTGCGTCGCCGCGGATTTGCGCAACGGCAAGGACGGGCAGTCGACCGGACCGCTGGAGCCCGATCGGCCCTGGGACGCCTATACGGACGACCACCTCGCGCTGATGGATCACCTCGGGATCGGGCGGTTCATGGTGCTGGGCTATTGCATCGGCGGTCCCTTCATCTGGAACCTGATCCGGCGCGCGCCGGATCGCGTCGTGGCCGCCGTGCTGGCGCAACCCTCGGGGCACCGCACATCGATGCCGACGCAATTCTACGACAACAATCGCGGCAACTGGGCGGAGGCGCTCCTCAAGCGTCGGCCGGATGTGACCGTCCCCCAGGTCGAGGCGTTCCTGCGCAAGATGTACCTCTCGCCCGCCGATTTCGTCTTCACCGTCGATCGGGATTTTGTGCGCGGCTGCACAAAGCCGCTGCTGATTCTGCCCGACGACATCCCGCCGCACCCGATCGAGGTCGCGATGGAGCAGGTGATGCTGGCACCTAACGCGGAGGTCTCGCTCTATCCGTGGAAGGACACGCCCGACAAGATTCCGCTCGCGGTCCGGCACATCCGGACCTTCCTCAAGGCGAACCGGCCGGCGTGATCGGCGCGTCCCGACGTCAGGCTGGCCGCGGCTTGGGCCAGGCCGGCGAGCGGAACTCCTGCAGCTCAAGCAGGTAGCCATCGGGGTCGCGGAAGAAGCAGCTATAGACGTTGAACCGCTCGCTGAACGCGGGCGCGGTGTCGAACGGCACGCCCCGCGCCTTCAGGGTCGCGTACAGCCCGTCGACATCCGGCGTCACCAGCGTCAACACGACGCCGCGCGGCGCGCGATCGGGCGGCGGCGGCTTCTGTTCAGCCCGCGCCTGGCACACGCCCAAGAAGCCCTCCTTGCCTCCGACCCGGTAGATGCGGCAGGCGCCCTGATCGAGCGTCAGCTCGAGACCCAGAAGCTCGCCGTAGAAGTGCCAGCTCCGCGCGGTGTCGCTGGCGTAGAGGAACACCACCAGCTGCGAGACGGGATAGGGAGTGGTCATGGTCAGGCCGTCTTGTCAGCAGTGAGGCCGAGCTTGGCCATGGTTTGCTCGCGCATGACAAACTTCTGGATCTTTCCGGTGATGGTCATCGGGAACTCCGTCACGAACTCGATGTAGCGTGGAATCTTGTAGTGCGCGATCTGACCCTGGCAGAACGCGCGGATCTCCTCCGCGGTCGCGGCCTCGCCATCCCGCAGCTTGATCCAGGCGCAGACCTCCTCGCCGAAACGCTTGTCGGGCACGCCAATCACCTGCACGTCCTGTACCTTGGGATGGCGATACAGGAACTCCTCGATTTCGCGCGGATAGACGTTCTCGCCCCCCCGGATCACCATGTCCTTTAGGCGGCCCACGATGTTGACGTAGCCGTTGTCATCCATGGTCGCGAGATCGCCGGTATGCATCCAGCCACCGGCGTCGATCGCCTCGCCGGTCTTCGCGGCATCGTCCCAATAGCCGCGCATCACCGAGTAGCCGCGGGTGCAGAACTCGCCGGTCGCACCGCGTGGCACGATGCGCCCCTCGGCATCGACGATCTTGATCTCGATATGCGGCAGGACGCGGCCGACGGTTGAAACCCGCAGCTCCAGCGGATCGTCGGTGGCGCATTGGGTGGAGACCGGCGACGTCTCGGTCATGCCATAGGCGATGGTGACCTCGTGCATGTTCATACGTTCCTGCACACGCTTCATCACCTCGATCGGACAGGGCGAGCCCGCCATGATGCCGGTGCGCAGTGATCCCAGGTTGAACTCGGCGAAGCGCGGATGATCGAGCTGGGCGATGAACATGGTTGGCACGCCGTAGAGCGCCGTGCACTTCTCGTCGTGCAGCGCCTGCAGTGTGGCCAGTGGATCGAACGCCTCCGACGGATAGATCATGGTGGCGCCATGCGTGAGGCACCCGAGATTGCCCATCACCATGCCGAAGCAATGATAGAGCGGCACCGGGATACAAAGCCGGTCGTCGGGCGTGAGCTTCAGCCCCTCGCCCACGAAGTAGCCGTTGTTCAGGATGTTGTGGTGCGTGAGCGTGGCGCCCTTGGGGAAACCCGTGGTGCCCGACGTGAACTGGATGTTGATCGGATCGTCGAACTGGAGGCCCGGCCCGATCTCGGCGAGACGCTGGCGATCGGCGTTTGAACCGCCGCACGCGATGTCGTCGAAATTGAGCATGCCGGGCGTGCGCTCGGCACCCAGCCGGATCGCGTGCTCAAGTCTGGGGAGCTTGCCCGCGGCCTTCAGCTCCTCGACGATCTCGATGTAGTTCGAGGTCTTGAGCGCCGGCGCGAGCACGACGGCGCGGCAGCCGACCTTGTTCACGGCATACTCGAACTCCGAGCGCCGGTAGGCCGGGTTGATGTTCACGAGGACGAGACCGGCCTTGGCGGTGGCGAACTGGGTCAACGTCCATTCGGCATTGTTGGGCGACCACATGCCGACGCGATCGCCCGGATTGAGTCCGAGCGACAGCAGGCCGCTCGCCAGATCGTCGATGCGGCGTGCGAGCTCTCCCCAACTCCAGCGAATGTTCTGTTGGCGCACCACCAGCGCTTCGCGGTCGCGGAAGGCTTCGACCTGCCGGTCGAAGAACGCGCCGATGGTCTCGCCGATCAGCGTCCGGGGTGAGGTACCGTGATCGTAGGAAAGCGCAGGCGCGGTCGCAGGATTGCTCATGCGGCCAGCTTAGCGTGCCGTGCTAGAGGGGGAAGCCCCCTCCGCGCGAAAGAACGAGCTGTGCAGCTGGATTTCGAGACCGTCGATGTATTCACCGACCGACGCTTCGGCGGCAATCCGCTTGCCGTGATCACCGATGCGCGCGGCCTCTCGACCGACCAGATGCAGGCGATCGCGGCCGAATTCAATCTCGCCGAGACGACGTTCGTTCTGCCGCCTGAGAGCCCCGCGCATACTGCCCGGGTACGGATATTCACCCCGCGGGCCGAGTTGCCGTTCGCCGGGCACCCCAATGTCGGGACTGCCTTTGTGCTCGCACGGCGGGACCGGGTTTTCGGACGCGCAGTCACGGGCGACCGTCTGATCTTCGAGGAGACGGCCGGGCTGGTGCCGATGGAGCTTCAACGCCGGGACGGCGTGGTGGTGGGTGCGCGTTTGCGGGCGCCCGCGGCGCTCTCGCTTGGCGGAGACGTGTCTCCCGAGCTGGTCGCGGCGGCCTGCGGGCTCGGGCTGGAGTGGATCGCGCGATCCGCCCACGCGCCCTGCATTGCGTCCTGCGGCACCCCCTTCATCTTCGCCGAGCTCGAGTCCCGCGACGCCTTGCGCGCCGCGACGCCCCGGGCCGACGTCTTCGCGCGGGACATCCCGCGCGAGCACGCCACCGGCATTCACCTTTGGGTCCGTGGCGAGGAGGCGGGCGCAGAGATCCAGACGCGCATGTTCGCGCCGATGCACGGCATCGCCGAGGACCCGGCGACAGGGTCCGCCAACGTCGCGTTGGCCGGTCTGCTGGCGCAAGCCGAGCCGGCGCGCGATCTCCGCCTTGAGCTGCGGCTGGGGCAGGGCGTGGATATGGGTCGACCCAGCCTGATGTTGGCTCGCGCCGACAAAACCGCCGGCCACGTGACGGCGACCTACATCGGCGGGGCGTGCGTGCCGGTCCTGCGGGGGGCGATCGACCTCGACTGAGGCGCGACGCCCAACGGCAAGGCGGCCCCCTGCTTCACCGGTCGAAGCGCGAACGAACTTCGGATCTGGGCGATGCCTGGGATCTTGGTGAAGTCCATGACGAAGCGCTCGTAGGCTTCGAGGTCCGGCACGACGACACGCAGGAGATAGTCGCTGTCGCCCGTCATCAGGTAGCACTCCATCACCTCGGGCCGCGCCGCGGCCGCACGCTCGAAGGCCTGGAGCGCCTTCTCCACCTGCGTGGAGAGCGAGACGCTCACGAAGACGTTGATCGGCAGCCCGACCGCCTTGGCGTCGATGTGCGCGCCATAGCCCCGGATCACGCCCGCCTCCTCCAACGCCTTCACGCGCCGCCAGCACGGCGACGGGGAGAGGCCGACCTTGTCGGCCAGGTCGGCGTTGCTGAGCCGGCCCTCTTTCTGGAGCGTCTCCAGAATGCGACGATCGACGACATCTAGGTTGATCATTGCGTCAATTCCGTCCTTACAGGTGAATTCTACCCTATACAGCGCGTTCGGCGATGCAAACGCAAGGACCTTCCTGACGATCCGGCGTAGGAGAGGCCATGACCACCTTGGCCCCCGTCGAGCGGCTCCGGCTGCTGAGTGAACTCGAACGCAAGGTGCTGTGGCTCAGCGCCTGGACGATCCATCACGCCAATCACCTTCGGCCCAACCGCGATGGGCTCAAGGTGGGCGGCCACCAGGCATCGTGCGCGTCGCTCGCCACGGTGATGACCGCTCTCTACTTTTCGGTCCTGAGGCCCGAGGATCGCGTGGCGGTGAAGCCGCACGCCTCGCCGGTGTTCCACGCGATCCAGTACCTGTTCGGAAACCAGACGCGAGAGAAACTCGAAAAGTTCCGCGCGCTGGGCGGCGCGCAGTCCTACCCCTCGCGCACCAAGGACGTCGACGACGTCGACTTCTCGACCGGCTCGGTGGGGCTGGGTGTCGCGATGACGCTCTTCTCGTCCATCGTGCAGGACTATGTCCGCCTGAAGGGGCTTGGCCCCGAAGGTCGATCGACCGGCCGCATGGTCGCCCTCGTGGGCGACGCCGAGCTGGACGAGGGGAACGTCTTCGAGGCCCTGCTCGAGGGCTGGAAGCACGACGTGCGAAATCTCTGGTGGGTGATCGACTACAATCGCCAGAGTCTGGACGGCGTGGTCAACGACCGGCTTTTCGGCCGCGTCGCCGAGATGTTCGAGTTGGTGGGCTGGCGCGTCGTGACGCTGAAGTACGGCAAGCTGCTCGAGGCGGCGTTCGCCGGGCCGGACGGCACGCACCTGCGCGACTGGATCGACGCCTGCCCGAACTCGCTGTACTCGGCGCTGGTGTACAAGGGCGGCGCGGGCTGGCGTGAGGCGCTGGTGCGCGATCTCAACCAGTACCCCGGCATCCGTCGCATCCTCGACATGAACGACGACGACGCCTTGCACCGGCTGATGACCAATCTGGCCGGCCACGACATGCAGGCGGTACTCGACGCCTTCGAGGGTGTCACCGACGACACGCCCACCTGCTTCATCGCCTACACAATCAAGGGTCAGGGCCTGCCCTTCGCGGGCCACAAGGACAATCACTCGGGCCTCATGACGCCGGACCAGCTGGCCGGCTTCGCGAAGTCGCTCGGCATCGCACCGGGCCGCGAGTGGGAGAAGTTCGAGGGCCTGCGCGGCGATCCCGCGCAACTGGCCGCTTTCGTGGCGGCCGCGCCGCTCAACGTGCAGGGTCGCAGGCGCACGACCGCGCCCGTGATCCCCGTTCCGGAATCGCTGCCACGTCCGACCGATCGCAAGGCGAGCACGCAGGAAGGGTTCGGCAAGATCCTGAGCGGAATCGCCACGGCGGATGGTGAGCTCGCGCGACGCATCGTCACGACGTCGCCCGACGTCACCGTGTCCACCAACCTCGGCGCCTGGGTGAACCGGCGTGGCCTGTGGGCGCACACCGAGGCTGAAGATGTGTTCCGCGAGCTGAAGGTGGTGAGCGCGCAGCTCTGGAAGAAGACGCCGCGCGGCCAGCACCTCGAACTCGGCATCGCCGAGAACAACCTCTTCCTCCAGCTCGCCGCGCTCGGGCTCGGCCACGAGCTGTTCGGCGCGCGCCTTCTGCCGATCGGCACGCTCTACGATCCCTTCATCGCGCGCGGCCTCGATGCGCTGAACTATGCCTGCTACCAGGGCGCCCGGTTCATGGTCGTGGCGACCCCGTCCGGGGTCACGCTCGCGCCTGAGGGTGGCGCGCATCAGAGCGTGCACACCCCGCTGATCGGCATGGGCCAGCCCGGTCTCGTTTCCTACGAACCAGCTTTTGTCGACGAGCTGGCGATCCTCATGCGGCATGGGTTCGATTTCATGCAGCGCCCCGATGGCGGCTCGATCTACCTGCGCCTCACCACGCGCCAGATCGCACAGCCCGATCGCGCACTCGACGCCGACACCGCGTCGCAGATTGTCTCCGGCGGCTACTGGTACGCGGCCCCGGAAGCCGGCTGCGAGATGGTGATCGTGGCGATGGGCGCACTGGTCCCCGAAGCCATCGAGGCGCACAAATCCCTGCAGCGCGACTTCGCAGGCGCGGGCTTGCTCGTCCTGACCTCACCCGACCGGCTGCACACGGAGTGGCGCGCAGCACTCGCCGCGCGTGGCCGCACCGTTGGTCGCACGGCACCGGCTGAGGTCAGTCACGTCGAGCGGCTGTTGGCCCCACTTGGCCGCGATGCTCGTCTGGTGACGGCCTTGGATGGCCACCCGCTGGCGCTGTCTTGGCTGGGCTCGGTGCGTGGCCAGCGCGTCGTGCCGCTCGGCATCGAGGGCTTTGGCCAGTCCGGCGACATTCCCGACCTCTACCGTTCGATGGGCCTCGACAGCGCCGCCATCCTGGACGCCGCGGCCCGCGCCATCGGCTGACCCGGCGCGGCTGGCGGAGCCAAAGCGTTTCCGATCCGGTTGGAGTCATCCGTATCGGACGGCCGACGAGCGGGCCACTGCCAATAGCGAGCGTCCGTTTAGGCAGCCCCGCGTGAGCGGTTCCATCCGAGCCGAAAACGCTCTATGCGCGAGCGATGGCATTTCCCGCGCGAGCCGAGATCACGGGCCCGACCGGCCGCGCAACGCTGGGGCTCGGCATTACCCAGATCATCGGCTGGGGCACGACGTTCCTCATGCCGAGCGTGCTTGGTCGGCCGATCCGCGAGGAGCTCGGCCTCGCCAGCGAACTCGTCTATGCCGGTATTACCGTCCTGTTCGCCGTGAGCGCGCTCGCCTCGCCTGCGATCGGTCGCTGGCTCGACCGGAACGGCGCACGCGGCATGATGGCGCTGGGCTCGGTCGCGACCGCAGGAGGTCTCGCGACACTTTCGTTCGCGAACGGGGCCGCGGCCTACTTCGCGTGCTGGGCCGCCCTGGGACTCGCCTTCGCCATGACGGTGGGAGTCCCCTCGAGTGTCGCGCTGGCCCAGATCGCGGGGCGATACGCGCGTCAGGCCATAGCACTCCTGGCGGTGATCGGCGGACTGGCCTCCACAGTGTTCTGGCCGGTGGCCGGCTTGCTCGACGCCGAGTTCGGCTGGCGCGACACGCTGTTGGTCTTCGCGGCGCTCCACATCGTGATCTGTCTGCCGATCCACCTTACGGTCTTGCCGCGCGGAGCGCCGGCGCCGCTGGTGGTGGGCCCCGGCGAGATTGGCGGCGCGGGCCTGCCGCCGGAGAAGCGCCGGGTGGCCTACCTGCTGCTCTCGACCGCTCTGGCGCTCGGCATGTTCGTCTTTACCGGCATGGTCGTGCACATGATCGAGATGTTCCGCGGACTTGGCCATCCGCCGGCTCAGGCACTCGCCATCGCCGCGATGGTCGGACCGGCGCAGGTGACGGTACGCCTCGCCGAAGTCTTCATCGGGCATCGCTACTCGGTGATGGCGTCGGCGGTCGGAGCCGCCGCCGTGCTGCCGTTCGGTCTGGCAGTCGGGCTGGCGTTCGGCGACACCATCGTGCCGGCGCTTCTTTGCATCGCGGCCTATGGCGTGGCCAACGGCATGAAGGCCGTGATCCGAGCGACCTTGCCGCTCGCCCTCTTCGGACGCGCGGAACTCGGCCGTTACATGGGTCGCCTCGCGCTCCCCCAAGGCATCGTGTCAGCTATGGCGCCGGTCATCCTCGCGGCCGTGCTGGAGCGCTGGGGCGCCGTCGGCGCATTCATCGCGGTTCTGATCGCCTCGGTGCTGGCGCTGGCCGCGATGCTGGCGCTCGCGCGGGCCGCGCGCTGAGGCTCAGGTCACCAGCTCGCCACGGAACGCCCAGCGAGTCATCCGCTTCTCGACCATCGCGCAGAGCGCGTACATCAACACGCCCATGATCGCGATGGCGAACAGGCCTGCGAAGGTGATCGGCGCGTCGTTGCGCGCCCCGGCCGACAGCATCAGGAAGCCGATGCCGCGATTGCCGCCCACGGTCTCCGAGATCACCGAGCCGATGAAAGCGAGCGTGATCGCGACCTTGAGGCTGGCGAACAGGTAGGGCATCGCGCGCGGAATACCGACCTTGGTCAGGATCTCGGTCCGCGTAGCGCCGAGGCTGCGCAGCACATCGCGCATCTCGGGCTCGATGGTCGCAAGACCGGTGGCGACGTTCACCACAATGGGAAAGAAACTGATGACGAAGGCCGTGATGATCGCCGGCGCGGCGCCAACGCCGAGCCAGATCATGAGGATCGGCACGATCGCGACCTTCGGGATCGCGTTAAAGGCGATCAGGAGCGGATAGAGGCCGGAATAGACGAAGGGCGAGGCGCCAATGGCCAGGCCCAGCACAAGGCCGCCGGCGATCGCGAGCGCGAAGCCGATCACCGTGGTCCACAGCGTGTCGAGGCAGAAGCGCAGCAGCACATCCCACCGGTCGATCATCACCGAAAAGATCTGGGACGGCCGGGGCAGGATGATCTCCTGCACGCCGGTCGCGATGCACGCGATCTCCCAGACCAGCAGCAGACCCGCCATGACCAGCCAGGGCATGGCGTGCCGCAGGGACTCGCGCTGCAGCTCCGTCATCAGGCGTGCTCCTGGTGGATGCGGTCGCGCAGCTCGTGCACGAGCTCCACGAAGTGCGGTTCGAAGGTGGTAGCGAGCGTTCGGGGGCGCGGGATATCGATTTTCTTCGCCAACACGATCCGTCCCGGTCGCCGGCTCATCACATAGACCGTGTCGGCGAGGAAAGCCGCCTCGCGCAGATCGTGGGTCACCAGAACGCCGGTGAATCGCTTCTCCATCCAGAGCGCCTGCATCACGCCCCACAGTTCCTCGCGGGTGAAGGCGTCAAGCGCGCCGAACGGCTCGTCGAGCATGAGCAATTCCGGCTCGTGAATGAGCGCCCGGCAGAGGTTCGACCGCTGTTGCATGCCGCCCGAGAGCTGCCAGGGATACTTGTCGGCGAAGTCGGCGAGACCCACGGTCTTGAGAAGCCGCATGCCGCGCTCGACATACTCCGCCCGGTTCTGCCGGAAGCGGCGCTTGTGCGGTTCCACCACCTCCATGGGCAACAGGATGTTGTCCATGGTGGTGCGCCAGGGCATCAGCGTCGGATTCTGGAAGGCCATCCCGACGCCCTTGATCGGGCCCGTCACCTTCTTGCCGTCGACCCGCACCTCACCACCGGACGCTGGCAGCAGTCCGGTGACCAGCTTCATGATGGTCGACTTGCCGCAGCCGGACGGCCCGACAACGGCGATGAACTCACCCTTCTCGATCCCGAACGTCGCGTCCGCCAGCGCCAGGGTCGTTTCACGACCCAGGCGATAGGTCAGGCTGACGCCCTGAAGATCGACGAACGCCATCGCGCGGTACCGTCGCCTACCTGACCACCATGCGGTCGGCCTTGGGCGGCAGGTACTTGTTGGTGAACACCTTTGCAGGGTCCGGCGCCGTCGGCAGGCCGAAAGCCTCGGCGACGTCCTTGACCGACCGGGCGAAGCGCGCCGGGTCGATATCGCCCATGCCGTTGGCCTTCACGTACGGGGTGAAGATGTTGGTCTGCAGGGACAGCTGCAGGCGCTCGGTCTCCAGCGCCTCATTGATCAGCGGATCGCGCTTCTTGGCGGCCGCGATGCCGACCTTGTTGTCGGCGATCACGTCCTTCCAGCCCTTCACGGTGGCGGCGATGAAGCCGCGCACGGCCTTCTCGTTCTGCGCCAGCTCCGGCGAGACGATGATGCCGTTGCCATACACGTCCATGCCGAAGTCGCTGTAGCGCATGGCCACGACATCGTCGAACGCGACGCCGCGCGCCTTGAGGTCGAGCATCGACGAGAAATAGTGACCCGAGATGAAGTCGACCGATCCCTGCACCAGGCTCTGCTCGCGCAGCTGCGGGGTCAGGTTCACATGCTCCCACTTGCCGATGCCGTTCTTCTTGGCGAAGGCCGGGAACAGCCGGAACGAGGCATCGAAGACCGGGGCGCCGAGCTTCTTGCCCTCGAGGTCCTTAGGACCCTTGATGCCGCTCTTCTTGAGCGCATAGACACCGAAGGGCGGGAAGTCGTACGCCATGAAGACCGAGAGGATCTCCTTCCCTGGATTCTTGGCATTATGCTCGATCAGGGCGTTCACGTCGGCGAAGCCGATCTGATAGGCGCCGGTCGCGACGCGCTGCACGGCACCGGCCGAGCCCTGGCCCGGGTCCATCGTTACGTCGAGACCCTCGGCCTTGTAGTAGCCCTTCTCCAGAGCCACCAGGAAGGGCGAGGTTGGCCCCTGGAACACCCAGTCCAGCGTGAACTTGATCGCGGTCTGGGCATTGGCGGGCACGGCGGCCAGCGCGAGCAGCGCGGCGGCGGCACCGCTCAGCAGAGACTTGGCATTGAGCATTCGAAACCTCCCCATCAGTGGCCGACTCATAGGCGGACGGCGGCGCGGCGCCAAGGGGCGGCCACCCCTTTTTCCCCGCCTTTTGCCCGCCAAGATGAGGCAGATTCCGTGCCAGTCTGCTGGGTGGCGACCAGGCGCGCGAAGGCGCCGCCGCGCGCGACCAATTCGGCGTAAGGGCCGCTCTCCACCACCCGCCCCCGTTCGAAAACCACCACCAGATCGGCGTCGCGGATCGTGGAGAGGCGGTGGGCGATCACCAGCGTGGTGCGGCCCTTCATCAGTGTCTTGAGCGCGCTTTGGATCCTGGCCTCGGTCACGGAATCCAGCGCGCTGGTGGCCTCGTCGAGAATCAGGATCGGCGGGTCCTTAAGCAGGGCGCGCGCGATCGACAGGCGTTGGCGTTCGCCGCCAGACAGGGTGGCGCCTCGCTCGCCGACCATCGTCGCGTAGCCCTCGGGCTGCAGCGCGATGAAGTCGTGCGCCTCGGCGAGGCGGGCGGCGGCCTCCATCTCCGCCTGCGTCGCATCCGGCTTGCCGATCCGCAGATTCTCGCCGATCGAGCGGTAGAACATCGCGCTTTCCTGGAACACCACACCGATGTTGCGGCGGAGCGAATCGAGGCGAATCTCACGATGGTCGATGCCGTCGATCCGGATCGTGCCGGATTGCGGATCCCACATGCGGTGCAGCAGCGAGAGCGTCGTACTCTTGCCGGCGCCGGTCGGGCCGACCAGCGCCACCTTGGTGCCGGCCGGGATGCGCAAGTTGAAATCGACCAGCGCCGGACGCTTGCCGTCGTAGGAGAAGCTGACGTTGTCGAACTCGACCTCGCCCCGCACGCGGCCGACATCGCGAGCATCGGCGCGCTCCTTCACCGTCGACTGCGTGTCCAGCACGCGGAAAAACTCCGCTAACACCGGCATCTGGAAGAATACCCGGCTAACGAACCCCGAGGCCTGCTCCATGCGCCCAATCAGCATCGTGGCGAAACCCATGAAGCTCACGATCTCGCCGACGCTCGCCTCGCCCCTGGTATGGAGCCAGGTTCCCATCACGAAGATCAGGATCACTGTCACGGTCGAGGCGGCGCGCGTCAGCACAGATAGCAGCGCCCACCAGTTCAGGACCGGGAACTGCGCGGAGAGGACCTGGCCGATGATGCGATGAAGTTCTCCAGCCTCGGCGCGCAGGCGCACGTAGCTCTGGATCAGCGCCACGTTGCCCAACGCATCGCCGGCGTGGCTGGCAAGCTCGCTGTGGTGCTCCTCGACTTTAGCCTGCAGGCGATCCGTGCGGCTGACGATCCAGGCGTTGGATATGGCGAAGAACACGATCAGCACGATCAGCAACAGACCCATGCGCCAGTTCATGAACAGCGACAGCGGCAGCATCACGAACAGCGCGACGAAGGTCGCAAGGTTCTCGCGAAAGAACGAGAGCCAGATACCGAATAGGTTGTCGACACCGCTCAGCATGACCTTCATCAGCCGGCCGGAATGCTGCGAATTGTGAAAAGCGAACGGCAGCACCAGCACATGCTCGAAGTAGCGGGCCATTGCGCCCAGCCGACGCCGGTGCGCCATGCGATCTGCCTGCAGGGAAACCACCATGTTGGCGATGATCCCGCCGAGCCCGATCGCGGCCCAGAGCGCCAACAGAGCGACGGCATCCGCCCAAAGTTCCTCTGCCGGCCGCCCCTTCGACGTGGTCAGAAGGTCCACGACCTTGCCGAACAGCACTGGCTCGTAGAACTGCAACGCCGCCACCGCGACGTTGGCGACGGCGAGCCAGATCGCGAGCGCCCGCTCGTCCCGCAGCTGACCAATGACGCGGCCGTAGACTCGGAAAAACTCCATCGGCCGATCAGCCCTGGGGCGCGAGGTGGCGCTCGACGGTGCGTACGAAGAAGCTCACGCCGAACGGGATCGCGTGGTCGTTGAAGTCGTAGCGGGGGTTGTGCAGCAGGCAGCCGTCGTCGCTCGGACCGTTTCCCAACCAGACCATGGCGCCGGGCACGCACTCCAGCATGTAGGAAAAGTCCTCCGCGCCCATGCTTGGAGCCGCGTCGTCCCTTGCAGCACCGGGGCCGCAGACCTCGGCCGCCGACTCGAAGGCGAAGCGCGCCCGCGCCGGATCGTTGATGGTCGGCGGATAGCCTCGGCGATACTCGAGATCGACCTTCACGCCATACATCACAGCGGCGCCCTCGCAAATCTCGCGAATGCGGCGCTCTACCAGTTCGCGATTGTGCGGGCTGGTCGTGCGCGTGGTGCCGCCGATCTGCATGTCGGGCGGGATCACGTTGTAGGCCGACCCTCCCTTCATGAATCCGACCGTGACGACGCCGGCCTGCAACGGATCAACATTGCGCGCCACGATGGTCTGCAGCGACATCACGATGCTCGACGCGGCGACCACGGGGTCCGCGGCAAGGTGCGGGTGGGCGGCGTGACCGCCGCGGCCCGTCACCTTGATGTCCCAGCGATCTGCAGCGGCCAAGAGCGGGCCCGCCTTGGTAACGATATGGCCGAGCGGCACGCCCGGCTTGTTGTGGATGGCGAAGACGGCATCGCAGGGGAATTTCTCGAACAGCCCGTCGGCGATCATCGCCCGGGCGCCGCCCTTGCCCTCCTCTGCCGGCTGGAAAATGAAATGGACCGCGCCCTCGAAATTGCGCGTCTCGCTCATGATCTTGGCGGCGCCGAGCAGCATCGCGGTGTGGCCGTCATGGCCGCAGGCGTGCGTGCGGCCGGCGTTGCGCGAGCGGTGCTCGAATTCGTTGTGCTCGTCCATCGGGAGCGCGTCCATGTCCGCGCGTAGGCCGATGGAGCGCACGGAATTGCCTTTGCGCAGCGTTCCCACGACGCCCGTCCCGCCGAGGCCGCGTGTCACTTCCAGCCCCCACGCCGTCAGCCGCTCGGCCACGATATCGGACGTGCGGTGCTCCTCGAACGCAAGCTCGGGATGCGCGTGGATATCTCGGCGGATCGCGGCGATCTCGCCCTGGATGTCGAGCGAGCGCGGATGAACGCGCATGGGACCTCCCTATCGCGATCCTGTATAAAGCCGCGCATGGCACCCGAACAACCCGGACTGACGGAGATCGAGGCGGCGGCCGCCCTGGTGCATCGCCACATGCCACCGACGGCACAATATGCTTGGCCGCTGTTGGCGACGCGTGCGGGATGCGAAGTCTGGCTGAAGCACGAGAACCACACGCCGGCCGGCGCCTTCAAGATCCGCGGCGGCCTCGTCTATATGGACCGCCTGCGCCGCGAGCGACCCGAGGTTCAGGGCGTCGCGAGCGCCACGCGCGGCAATCACGGCCAGAGCCTCGCCTTCGCCGCGACCCGGGCCGGAATCGGCGCGACAATCGTGGTGCCGCACGGCAACTCGGTCGAGAAGAACGCGGCGATGCGTGCCTTCGGCGCGGAGCTGATTGAAGCGGGGCATGATTTCGACGCCGCCCGCGACGAGGCCCGCCGGATCGCGGCCACGCGCGGGCTTGAGATGGTGCCGTCCTTCCATCGCGATCTGGTGACTGGCGTGGCGACCTACGCGCTCGAGTTCCTGCGCGCCGCCCCACCCCTCGACACCATCTATGTTCCGATCGGTCTCGGCTCGGGCATCTGCGGCGTCCTTTCGGTGCGCGATGCGCTCGGTCTCAGCACCGAGGTGGTAGGCGTTGTATCCGCCCATGCGGCGGCCTACGCGCTGTCATTCGCGGCGGGACGGCCGATCGCCACCAACAGCGCCGACACCATGGCCGACGGCATGGCCGTTCGAACGCCCGATCCGGACGCGCTGGCAATGATCCGGCGTGGCGTCGCGCGAATCGTCGAAGTGGACGACGCGGAGGTGATGGCCGCCACCCGCGCCCTGCACGAAGACACTCACCAGCTGGTCGAGGGTGCCGGTGCCGCGCCGCTCGCCGCCCTCCTGCGCGAGCGCGACCGTCAGCGCGGCCGACGCGTCGGACTGATCGTCACCGGCGGCAACATCGACCGGACGGTCTATCGCCGGGTCCTGGGCGACGCCTGAGGCGTGGGCGCCCAGGCGAGGTCGTTCTTGACCGCCTGCATGATGAAGGACGAGCGCGTCCCGCGGACGCCCGGCATCCGCAACAGCGCATTCATGGCGAAGTCGCTGAAGGCCGCGAGGTCGGCGACCATGACATGCAGGAGAAAGTCCATGTCGCCGGTCACAGCGTAGCAGGCCGCCACCTCGGGGCGCGCCCGGATCGCCGCCGCGAAGGCCGCGACGGTGCGTTCCGAATGGTCATCGAGCGTCACCTGAACGAGAGCCTGCGTTGACCGCCCGGTGACCGCTGGCGAGAGCAGCGCCGCATACCGTTCGATCGCGCCCGTCTCCTCCAGTCGCTTGACCCGTCTCTGGCACGGCGTGGGCGATAGGCCGACGCGCGCGGCGAGGTCGACCATCGGCAACCGGCCCTCCGATTGAAGGGTGCGGAGAATGCGTTTGTCGATGTCATCAAGGTCAAGCATAGTGATATTCTCCAACAGAATCTTATTCGTTGGATGATATCACCAAAGCGCGCCGCGGGCTTGTCGCAGTTCGCAGGGATTCCCTCACGCCTCCTCACGCATAGTCGTGTCATGAATTCGCCAGCCCTCTTGCCCGTCGAGACCCTGCGGGGCGACTACGCCGCGATGGGTGCCGATTGGACCGTCACCCAGCGCCCCAATCTCTACAGCGCCGAAGACCACGCGGTGTGGCGCGCGCTCGTGGCGCGCCAGAGCGACGCCGTTCGCCGCCACGCCTGCGCGGAGTTCATCGCCGGGCTGGATGCGCTCAACCTGCAAGACACCGTGCCCGACTTCGATGCCGCGAGCGCCCGGCTGGAGCCGCTGACCGGCTGGCGACTGGTCGCGGTCCCCGGCCTGATCCCCGATGCCGCCTTCTACGGCCACCTGGCGGAGCGCCGCTTCCCCGTCACGGTCTGGATGCGCACGCGAGCCGAGATGGACTATCTGGTCGAGCCCGATCTCTTCCACGACTTCTTCGGGCATGTGCCGCTCCTTTCCAATCCGGTGTTCGCGGATTGCATGCAGGAGTTCGGCCGGCGCGGCCTGGAAGCGGGCGCCGATATCGCCCGCCTCGCGCGTCTCTACTGGTTCACCGTCGAGTTCGGCCTGATCCGCATACGCGCCGGCCTCAAGGCCTATGGCGCCGGTATCCTGTCCTCGGCGCGCGAGACACGCCACGCGATCGGCGGCGCCGGCGTCGCGCACCTGCCGTTCGACGCGACGGAAGCCATGGCGCGCCCCTACGAGATCGACAAGCTGCAGACCGGATACTTCGTGCTGGACGATTTCAGCCAGCTCTTCGACGCCGCGCGGACGCGCCGCGCCTGACACTCAGCCGACAAGGACCAGTCCGTCGACCGCGACGACGCCCTCGCCGTCACGCTTCACCAGCAGCGGATTGATTTCAGCCTCGGTCACAGAAGCCAACACAGGATCGGCGAGGCGCGAGAACGCCGCGATGGTGCGGGCGAGCGCTGCGACATCGCCCTTTGGCAGGTTTCGGTATCCTCGGATCGTTGCCAATCCGCGGACCTCTTCGATCATCTCCAGCGCTTCGGCTTCGTCCACCGGCGCCAGTCGAGTAGATGCGTCCTTGTAGATCTCGGCCAGCACACCGCCCAGACCGAGTGTCACTGTCGGTCCCACCAGCGGATCGCGCCGGTACCCCAGGATCGCCTCGGCAAGTCCTCGCTCCATGCGCTGGACAAGAAAGCCGTCCAGCTTCGCGCCGGGCGAATGCGCGCGCACGCGTCGCTCCATTTCGCGCGCCGCCACCGACGCGGTGGCGCCGTCCGGCAAGCCGAGCGCCACGCCCCCGGCCTCTGTCTTGTGGGGAATGTCGGCGGACAGGATCTTGAGCGCGACGGGGGCGCCCACCTCACTTACCGCGGCGGCAATGCGCTTGGCATCGGGCACCGCGAGCGACTTCGCCATCGGGACACCGAGCGCGGCGAAGAGATCGGCGGCCCGCCGCTCGTCGAAGCCGTTCACCCGGCCCGCGGCCAGCGCATCCGACGTACCTGCCGGCGCCGTGACCGCTTGGAGCAACGCACGCGGGACGGGGCGCGTCAGGCAGAGCGCGATCGCCTCGGCGCAGGACTCCGGATGACGAAACGCGGGCACGCCCGCCGCCGTCAGCAGGGCCAGCGACTTCTCCGCGGCGGGTGTCAGCGCCACGGCGAAGGGCTTGTCGGCCTGCGCGAATCGCACCAGCGGCTCGACCGCCAGCTCGGGATTGAACTGCGCCGAGGAGCCGACCACGAAGAGCACGGCATCGTTCGCCGGGTCGGCGAGCAGGCGCTCGATCGTGCCTGACACGATCTCGGGCTTTGCGCCGGCGAGGGTCAGATCGATCAGCGGGCCATGGCCGGCCGCGATACCGCGCGGCTTCAGCCATGCGACAAGCTCGTCCGGCGGCATCGCGATCTCGAGCCCCGCCAGCGCCATGTTGTCGACAACCATCGCAGCCCCGCCGCCCGTTGTCGTCGCGACGGCAACGCGCTTGCCGCGGGCCGGCGGTCGACCGACCAGCAACGCCGGGACGTCGATCAGCGATTCGAACATCGACACGCGGGCGATCCCGTGGCGGCGACAGAACGCGTCGAAGGTCGCATCGGAACCCGCGATCGCCCCGGTGTGCGACCGCGCAAGCTCCTGGCCGACGGCGGAGCGGCCGAGCTTGTAGGCCACGACGGGCTTGCCGGCGGCGTGCGCCCGCCGCGCCGCCTGCGCCAGACGCTCCGGATCGCGCAAGGTTTCAAGAAACAGAAGGATCGCGTCGCTCTTCGGATCGTCCACCAGCAGATCCGCGACTTTGCCGACGGCAAGGTCGACCTCGTTGCCGACCGAGATCAGCCGCGAAAAACCGATCCCGCGCGCGTCGGCACGCGAGAGCAGCGCGCCAATGAGACTCCCGCTCTGACTCACCACAGCCCAGCGGCCTTGTCTCAGGCGATCCACCGCGAAGGCGGCGTTGGCGGTAAGCGCCATGGGCGGATCGGTACTGACAGTTCCGATACTGTTCGGTCCGACGAGACGAATACCGGTCTCGCGCACGATCCGGGAGAGCGCATCCTGCAGCGTCGCGCCGGCCGCACCGGCGTCGGCGAACCCTCCGGCCAGGATCGAGGCCACACGCACGCCCCGCCGCCCACAGGCCTCGAGGGCGGCGACCGCGTCGGCGCCATTCAAGAGGATATAGGCATGGTCGATCTCGCCGGGCACCTGCGCGAGATCGCGCCAGGCCCGCACGCCCAGAACCTCATCGCGGCCCGGATTGACCGGCAGGATTTCCCCGCCAAAGCCGTGTCTCGCGAGAAACCGCTGCGGGCGCGAGGTCGTCTTGGCAGGGTCGGCGGACGCTCCGATCAACGCGATACGGCGCGGTTGAAACAGGGCCTCGAACAGGGACATGATCCGCGCCTTACCACACGCGAGTACCCGAGGACCATGACCCGCCTTTCCCGCCGCCTCGTCGTCGCCGCACCGCTTCTTGCGGCACTGCCGGCCCACGCCCAGGCGTGGCCCAACAAGCCGATCAAGCTCGTGGTGCCCTACGCGCCGGGCGGCTCGACCGACGTGATCGGACGGGTCATCGGCGAGTATCTCGGGCAACGGCTCGGCCAGAACATCGTGATCGAGAATCGGCCGGGCAAGGGCGCGATGATCGGCACGCAGCAGGTCGCCAAGGCCGCCCCCGACGGATACACGCTCCTGATGTCGGTGATCTCCGGCCTCTCGATTTCGCCCACGCTCTATGGCGGGGGCGACTTCGATCCGATGGCCGATTTCATCCACGTCACGCTGGCCTCGCGCAACCCGAGCGTCCTGGTCGTGCATCCGAACTTCGCGGCAAAGAGTTTCGCGGAGTACGTGGACCATGCCCGCGCCAATCCAGGCAAGCTCGCCTTCGCGACCTCGGGCGCCGGTTCGAGCAATCACCTGTTGGGGGTGCGCCTGCAGCAGCTCGCCAAGGTCAACATGATCCACGTCCCCTATCGCGGCGCCGGACCCGCGATGCAGGACACGATCGCAGGCAACACGCCGTCGATGTTCGACTCCCTGCCGTCGGCGGCGCCCCATATCCGCGCGGGCAAGGTGCGCGCGCTTGCGGTAAGCGGCGACGAACGCAACCCCGCCTTTCCCGACATTCCGACAATGAAGGAGTCGGGCTACCCCGACCTCATTTCGTACTCCTGGTTCGGGATCTCGGTGCCCGGCAAGGTGCCGGCCCCCATTGTCGAACGCCTTGCGCGCGAAATGCAGGAGGTTCTGAAGCACCCCGACGTCGTGAAGCGCTGGGCCGACATGGGCGCGGAGGCGAGCACGATGACGCCGCAGGAGTTCGGCCTCTTTGTGAAGGCCGAGATCGACAAGTGGGATCCCGTGGTCAAGGCGTCCGGCGCCAAACCCGACTGAGGCACGGCGCATGACCATTCGACGGATCCTCTCCCCCGCGGCGCCGGAGCCACCGCCCGAGCTTTGGTCGAACTGCCTTCTGGTGGACGGTGTGGCTTACGTGTCGGGCCTCACCGCACGAGCCGGCGATGGGTCGGCGTTGAAGGATCAGGACGAGTACGCTCAGGCCCGCATCATCTTTGGAAAGATGAAGGGTCTGATCGAGGCGGCTGGCGGAGCCATGTCCGACGTCGTCAAGATCACCGTGTTTGTGACGGACATCCGCAACAACACCAAGGTCTGGGCCGCCCGGCGGGAGTTCTTCTCCGGCGACTTCCCGGCCTCAACGCTTGTTGAAGTTCGCGCGTTGGCGGTCCCCGAGATCCTGGTCGAAATCGAGGCGATCGCCCACATCGGCAAAGGGCGTCGCTGATCGTCAGGCCTGGAAACGCTTCTCCAGCGCCTGCCAGCGCTCGTTCTCGAACAGCGTCCAGAGCTGGCCGTGGTCCAGCATCTGGTTCGACATTGCCGACGTTCCGCCGCTCGCCTTGAGCGATGCGAGAAGGTCCTGGCCGACCCGCGCGAACAGGCGGGTGAGCGAGTTGGGATAAATCGCGAGCCGGAAGCCCAGCGCCTGCAAGCGGTCCGCGGACAGGAGCGGCGTGCGACCGCCTTCGACCATGTTGGCGAGGCAGGGGACATCGAATGCGGGCGGGACCTTCGCCATGTCCGCTTCCGACTGCGGCGCTTCGACGAAGATCACGTCGGCGCCCGCGCGGCGATAGGCGTGCGCGCGGGTCATCGCCTGCTCGAACCCCTCGATTGCCACCGCATCCGTCCGCGCCACGATCATCACATCGGCATCGACCCGTGCATCCACCGCCGCCGCGATGCGCGCGACCATTTCGGCCAAGGGCACCAGCCGCCGCCCGGGTTCGTGCCCGCACTTCTTCGGCCATTCCTGGTCCTCGATCTGGATCGCGCTCACGCCGGCGCGCTCGAACTCCCGGATCGTCCGGATGACGTTCAGCGGACCGCCATAGCCTGTGTCGGCGTCGGCGATCACCGGGATCGCGACGGAGTCGCAGATCCGCCTGACCCGATCCAGAATCTCGCCGAAGCTCAGCGCCCCCATGTCCGGGGCGCCCAGCGCGCTCATCGAGACGCCGGACCCGGTGATGTAGAGGGCGTCAAAGCCGGCCACCTCGACAAGCCGTGCGGTGATGCAGTCGTAGGCGCCGGGCGCCAACAGGATGTCCGGCCGGGCGAGCCGTTCACGCAACGCGCGGTGCCGCCCGGCGGCCGTGCGCAAGCCGGTGGGATAGGCCGCATCAGGCATGGGAATACATCGCCTTTCCGGCCACCGGCATTGTGGCCTTGAGAATGCTGCCGGACGGGTAGCGCGCGCCGGGACGCGACACCACGACATGCAGCTCGCTGCCGGCGAACGCGACATTGGTGCAGAAGATATCGTCGCCAGCGTCGACGAAATGGGTCGGCCGTCCCAACGCGTCGAACCGCCAGGCCGTCGTGCCGACATGGGCGACGACAAGCCCACCGGACTCGTCCAACGCCATGCCGTCGGGCCCGCCGCCGCCGCCGCTCATCTGGATGAACAGGCCAACCTTGCTGGCCGTGCCATCCGCCATCAGCGGCAGACGCCAGACCGCATTCCCGCGCGTGACGGCGACGAAGAGAATGTGTTCGGTGCGGTTCATCACCAGTCCATTCGGGCTGGGCACCGTGTCGAGCAGCAGCGTGAGCCGCCCCTGTGTGTCGAGCCGGAACACGCGTCCTGTCGGATCGTGCAGGCCGGTCTGGCCCTGGTCGGTGAAGTAGAGGTCGCCGTTCGCCGCGAAGAAGAGATCGTTCACGCCCTTGAAGCCTTCGGACTTCCACGTCTCCAGCACGGGCGTCACCGCGCCGGTCGCCGCATCGAGCCGCATCACGCCGCGCTTGTAGTCGGTGATGAAGATGCCGCCGTCCTTGTGGATCTTCAGCCCGTTCGGCCAACCGTCATACTCGGCCACCAGCGTCCAGTCGCCGGCGGGGTCGATGCGAAAAACGCGACCGAATGGGATATCGGTGACCCAGAGGTTGCCCGCACGATCGAAGCTCGGACCCTCCAGAAACGAATCGAGCTCCATGCCGCCCGCATTCACATCGCCCCACGCGGTTCGGCGTGGTTTGCGGAAACGGTCCGGCAGGCGCGTGAACTCGGCCGCCGGCACCGGCCGAGGCGGCGGATACATGCTCACGGTCACGCGGCCTTGATCTCCCGCTCGGCCCGCAGGGCGCGTACCGTCCGGCGCAGTGCCTCCGCGGTGTGATCGATCTCGGCCGTGCCGTGAGTGGCCGACACGAAGCCGCCGGGTGCGCCCATGATGTCGACGCCATGCGACATCAGCCCCATGCGGATCTTGCCGCTCAGTGGGCCCGAGCGCTGCGCCTTCAGTTTGGCGAAACCCCATCGCAGCGGGTCAAAGGACGCGGGATCGAGCGCCTCGCCACCTGGGTTGGGGTAGATCAGGAAGGTCGACGACGCGCCATAGAGGCCCCAGGGCACGCCCTCTTCAACCAGCACCTGGCGCAACGCCGCACGCAACTCGCTCGCCGTCCGGTTGGCCTTCTCCGCAAGGTCCTCATCGCGCAGCAGCGTCAACGCCGTCACAGCGGCGGCGGCCGACAACGGGTTGGCGTTGTAGGTCCCGGGATGGGCGACCTTGTCGCGCTTGGCGGCAGCGGAGGCCGCAAAGTCGATCCGGTCCAGGATCTCGCGCTTGCCGGCCACCGCTCCTCCTGGCAGCCCGCCCGCCACGATCTTAGCGAGGATGCACATGTCTGGCGTGATCCCGAGCGCCTTCTGAGCGCCGCCGCTGGACCAGCGAAAGCCCGTGATCACCTCATCGAAGATCAGCACCACGCCCCGCCGCGCGGTAGCGTCGCGCAGCGCCTGGATGAAGCCGGGTGGCAGCGGGACCTGCCCCCAGGAGGCGCCCGACGGCTCGAAGATCACCGCCGCAATATCGTCGCGCTCCTCCAGAAGCTTCACTGTGGGCGCCGGATCGTCGGCAGGCATCAGGATCGAGAGGTCGGCGGTCCCCTGCGGCACACCGGGCGGCAGACTGCCGTCGTAGTGCGAGGTCGCGGCGGCTGCGACCTGATCGTGCCAGCCATGGAAATGGCCGATGAAACGCACGGCCTTGTCCCGCCCGGTATGCGCGCGCGCGAGGCGCAGCGCCATATGCGAAGCCTCGGTGCCCGACGACGTGAAGCGCACCTTCTCGGCACAGGGAATCAGCTCGCACACCAACTCCGCCCAGCGCACCTCGAGCTCGTGGCTGGAGCCGTAGTGTGTGCCGAGCGACATCTGGCGCTGAACGGCCTCGATCACCGCCGGATGCGAGTGCCCGAGCAGCATGGCGCCGTGACCGCCAAAATAGTCCACATACTCATGGCCATCGACGTCCCACTTGCGAGATCCTTGCGCGCGCGCGACATGGATCGAGTAGGGGTCAAGGTAACGCGCGTCATGGGTGATCCCGCTTGGCAGGACCCGGCGGGCGCGCTCGAACAATGCCTCCGATCGCGGGGTCCGCTGACGATAGTCTGCCACGATCGTGGAGTTGGTGGGTCCGCCGTCCATGAGCCCTCGCTTTCCTAATGAGCGAGCATCGCAGGCCTCTGTTGCGCCGCCAAGGGGCGGCGCCCTATGGTCCGGCCCTTCGTTCGAGGGGAGAGACGCCACCGTGAACGCCAAGCCGCGCGGCCGCCAGTTCTTCATGAATCCGGGCCCCACCAACATCCCGGACCGGGTGCTCCGGGCCATGGACCGGCCGGTGCTGGACTTCATGTCGGAGGAATTCCTCGCGATCCAGCACGCCTGCCATGCCGGCGTGAAGCGCCTCCTCAAGACCGATGCGCACCTGTTCTTCTACTCCTCGACAGGCCACGGCTCGTGGGAAGCGTCGCTCGCCAACCTCTTCTCGCCGGGCGACAAGGTCCTGATTGTCGAGTCCGGCTACTTCTCCGTGAGCTGGACCGAGATGGCGCAGCACATGGGGCTGGTCGTGGAGACCCTGCCGGCGGACTGGCGCCAGGGCGCCGACATGGCCCGACTGCGCGAGCGGTTGGCCGCCGACAAGGCGCACGAGTTCAAGGCCGTGCTGACCGTCCACAACGAGACCGCCACCGGCATGGTGCTGCCGCTAACCGAAGTACGGCGCGCGCTCGACGAGACCCGGCACCCGGCACTGCTGTTGGCCGACACGATCTCGTCGCTGGGCAGTATGGATTTTCGCATGGACGCCTGGGGCGTCGACGTCGCGGTGGGCGGCAGTCAGAAGGGTCTGATGCTGCCAACCGGGGTGGGCTTCACCGGCGTCAGCGACAAGGCGATGGAGATCGCGCGGACTGCAAAACTGCCCAAGCACTACTGGAACTGGCACCTGATGACCGCGCGCAAGCCGCAGCGCTTCATCGGCACGGCGCCGGTGCATATGTTCTTCGGTCTTCAAGAGTCTCTGCGCCTGATCGAGGAAGAAGGCTTGGACGCCGTGTTCGCCCGCCACGCACGGCTCGGCGAGGCGACCCGCGCGGCGGTGCGTGCCTGGGGCGCCGATGGCACCGGCCCGCAACTGCTCTGCCTCAATGCCGATCGCTACTCCAACTCGGTGACAGCCATCCAGATGCCCGCCGGCCAAAGCTCCGATCCGCTGCGCAAGGTCGCGATCGACCGCTACAACCTGTCTTTGGGCGGTGGGCTCGGCCCGCTGATGGGCAAGGCGTTCCGTATCGGACATCTGGGCGACTTGAACGAACCGATGCTGCTCGGCGCGCTGGCCACCGTGGAACTCGCGATGAAGACCGCGTCCGTGCCTTTTGCGCCTGGTGGCGTCGACGCGGCGATCGCCTCGCTCGCGGTCTGACGTTAGAAGGCTGGCGGTTTGCCGGCCAGGGTCTCGACCAGCCGCTCCGGCCGCACGGCCGACAGCGGCGAACCCGCCTGCATGGCAGGCACCAACTCAACACCGCGGACCTGCGAGAATCGACCCTGCGCGGGATCGAACGCGTAGAGTGAGCCTTCGGTCATGTTGAACCACCAAGCGTGCAGGACCAGCGTGCCCGCCTCCACGCGCTCGGCCAGCCAACGGAAACTCATCAGGTTCGTGACGCTGTTCAGCACCGATGCCTGCTCGACCGCACGCGCGATCTCGTCGGCGGGTCGACCCGGCAGCTCGGCGACGACGCGATCCCGAACTCCCTGCGCGATCGCGGTCCAGCTCGCGAGGTAGTCGTAGTCGGCGTACACGCTCTCTTTGCCGTCCACGAGCGAGCGAATACCGCCACACAGCGCGTGTCCGAGCACAACGACATGCTCAACTCCGAGCGCCCGAACGGCGAACTCGATGGCCGCCGACGTCCCGTGATGGCGCATGTCCGGAGGGTACTGCGCCGGCGGGACCAGGGCCGCGACATTGCGGACTGTAAAGAGCTCACCGGGCCGGGTTTGCGTCACGATCCCCGGATCGACACGGGCATCGGCGCACCCGACGAGCAGGATCTTGGGTGCCTGGCCATCGCGCGACAGCCGTTCGAACAAATCCTGGTGCTCAGCGAAATAGCCCAGACGGAAATCGTTGAAGCCCTTGAGAAGGCGACGCAGCGGCATGGATCCCCTCAGGTGGACGGTCGACGTCGTGCGCCGCATAGCCGATGATCGCCTGCGACACAAACGGCTTCGCGGGAGCGGCACAATGGCAGACGATCTGATCTTCGAGGTGAAGGGCCGGGTCGGCTGGGCGACGTTCAACCGCCCCGCTCAACGCAACGCCCTCACGTTCGGCATGTATGAGGGCCTGGCGGCGCTGTGCGATCGGCTGGCCGCGAGTCGCGAGGTCGGCGCGCTGGTCATCCGCGGCGCCGGCGAACAGGCCTTCGCGGCCGGCACCGACATCGCCCAGTTCCGCGATTTTCGCAGCGGCGAGGACGGCATTGCCTACGAGCGCAAGATGGACAGGATCCTCGATACGATCGAGCGATGCCCGATCCCCACGATCGCGGCGATCGCCGGCGCCTGCACCGGTGGTGGCGCCGCGATCGCGGCCGTGTGCGACCTCAGGCTGGCCGCACCGAACGCGCGTTTCGGCTTTCCCATCGCCCGAACGCTCGGCAACTGCCTGTCGATGTCCAACTACACACGACTAGCGGCGCTGGTCGGCCCTCAGCGGACCAAGGAAATGATTTTCCTGGCGACGCTGGTGGACGGACCGACCGCCCGGGACATCGGATTGGTGGGCGAAGTGCTGACCGACCCCGCCGCGCTTTGGTCGCGCGCGCAGCGGCTCGGAGAGGAGGTCGCCGGTCACGCACCGATCACACTCGCCGTCACCAAGGAGGCGTTGCGCCGTTTGCAGGCTGGCGATGCCGCCTCGGGCATCGACGATCTGATCCGCCGAACCTACGGCAGCGCCGATTTCCGGGAAGGGATGGACGCCTTTCTCGGCAAACGAGCACCTGTGTGGAAGGGAGCCTAGAACCGCGCCTCGACCTCGCCCAGCCCGTCGAAAGTGCCCCGGGCCTGAACGCCCGGCGGGAAGAATGGCAACCCGATCCAGGACCCCGTCGTAACGATCGATCCCGCGCGAACGCCGCCACGGTGCCGGGCGGCGTGATCAATCATCCAACCGACCAGCCAAAGCGGGTCTCCGGCCGCAAAGCCGCCGCGCCGTTCGGTGTGCAGCGCACCGTCGATCTCCAGCCGCACGGTCAATCCGTCCCACTCGATATCGCGCCAACGCGTCAGCGGCGTTCCCAGGATAAGCGCGTGATTGGACTGATTGTCGGCGAGGAGCCAGCTAGGGTGGGCGTTGCGGTAGTTTGCGATGCGGGTGTCACAAACCTCCATCGCCACAAACGCCGCGTCGATCCCCTTCAACGCTTCCTCGGTCGGAACTGGCGTCGTCCGCGACGGAACGTCGTGACCCACCCGGAACGCGATCTCGATCTCGATCCCGATCATGTGCAGCGTGCGACCGTCGAAGGCGGCGGGCGACCGCCGCACCGTCCCAGCCAAGAGCGGTGCCGGATTGGGCTCCGCGCCCCGCCCGCTGGCGCCGACCTTCCAGCCACCGATGCCGCCCGACAGTCGGGCAACCTCGTCCTGGATCGCGAACACCGCCGCGCGATCCGGCAGCGCGAAAGGTGGCGACACCTGAGCGCCGGACCGGCGAGCCTCGATCAGCGTGCGCGCGGCATAGGCGATGTCGTCCTGGGTCATGCCAGCTACTTGACCGGTGACGGAGGGCCTGTCCACGTCGTTTGCGGCCCCTCGATCCGGACCTTAAGCTGCCACCGGTTATTCCGGAGCCCCAGATGCCCTACGCCAGCGGTCGCCTGATCCACGATGCCGACGCGCACATCATGGAAGTGCCGGGCTTTCTCGAAAGCTATCTTGAGTCGCGCCATCGCCAGACCGTGAACGACAGGGTGCTGTTCCCTCGCCGCGAGGGCTTTCATGGCGTGCTCGACAATCCGGAACGGCACGCCGCGGGCAGCGCGGGCATCGACGAGAGCCAGGTGATGCTGCGCAAGAACTGGGATGCGCTGGGCGCCTTCCGGCGCGAGGACCGGCCGCGCTCCATCGACCTGATGGGGTTCGCCAGCCAGCTCATGTTCACCACGGCGCTGCTCAACTACTCAACAGTGCTGGAGGGCGGTGCGGATGTCGAACTCGCCTACGCTGTCGCCCGCGCCCACACCCGGCACATGGTCGATTTCTGTGCCGCCGACCGGCGGCTCCTGGCGACCGGCTATGTGCCGCTGATCGATTTCGAGCGCACGGCGCGGGCCGCGGGTGAGGCGATCGCCACCGGGGCCAAGGCGCTGTTGATCCCATCCCGCTGTCCCGACCGCCATTCACCGAGCCATATCGGGTTCGATCCGCTATGGGCGCAGGCCGAAGAGGCCGGCCTGCCGGTGGTGTTGCATGTCGGCGGGGGCGGCAAGCTCCTGGAAGACGCTTACTTCGAGAACGGACTGCCCCCGGTGCCCGACTTCCACGGCGGCGACGACAATTTCAAGTCGATCGACTACATGGCGATCGCGTATCCGCCGATGAAGACGCTGACCGCGCTGATCGTGGATCGTGTGCTGGATCGCTTCCCGCGACTTCGGATCGGGGTGATCGAGCAGGGAGCATCGTGGGTGCCCGGATGGATGCGCAACATGGACTCGGCCGCCGACGCGTTCCGCAAGAACGAGGAGCGGCTGCAGAAACTTTCGCTCAAGCCCTCCGAGTTCGTCCGCCGCCAGATTCGTGTGACGCCCTATCCTCACGAGGATGCGGGCTGGATCGTCGCCAACTCCGGGCCCGAAGTCTGCCTGTTCTCGTCCGACTATCCGCATGTCGAGGGTGGACGCAACCCGCTGAAACGATTCGACGCGTCGCTCGACGCCGCGCGCATCGATGCGTCAGCGCGGTCGCGCTTCTATGCCGAGAACTTCATCGACCTTATGGGTGAAGGGCTCGCCCCCGATTTGCGCCGCCCGGATCTGGCCACGGCCGCCTGAGGCCGCCGTCACGGAAACGTGAGGTTTCAACGTCGTCAGGTGTGCGTTTTTGAAGAGTGACGGTCCTCGCCGGATATGGTTGATCGGCTGGTACGCAACCACCGCTGGTAGGACCTTCCGACATGACCGATGCCAAGACCCTGCTGCAGATGGCCGGGGCTGACCTCACGCCGCCGAAGCTCTCTCAGGCGACACTGGTACTGATCGATATCCAGAACGAGTACCTCTCCGGCCCCGTCGCGGTAAGCGGCGCGCGGGCGGCGATCGCCGACGCCGCCGACTTGCTGGCGCGCGCGCGTGAGGCCGGCGCGCCGGTGATCCATGTCGCGCACAAAGGTCGCGCAGGCAGTCTGTTCGATCGGGACGCCGAGCGCGGCCAGATCGTGAAGGAACTCACGCCGCGTCCGGGCGAGACGGTGATCGAGAAGGGGTTGCCCAACTCGTTCGCCGGGACCGACCTTGACGCACGGCTGAAGGCGACCGGACGCAAGGATGTCCTCTTTGCGGGCTTCATGACGCATATGTGCCTGAGTTCGACGGCGCGGGCGGCCATCGATTTCGGCTACCGCGTGACGGTGGACGCCGCGGCCTGCGCTACCCGCGATCTGCCCGACGGACGCGGTGGCGCCGTGCCGGCGGCAACCGTGAACGACGTGGCTCTGGTTGAGCTTTCGGACCGCTTCGCGGTGATCGCCCGCAGCGCGCGGGATTTCAGCTGACCTCAGATCGGAGGTAACGGCCCCAAGTGCTGTCGAGCCGGTGGCACTTGCCGGCCGCGCCGGACTACGTCGCGGCGAGATTGCGCGGCACATCGCGGAAGGGCTTGGCGGTGTCGACCGACGGCTCCCGCGGCATCCCGAGCACACGTTCGGCGATGATGTTGCGCTGGATCTCGTCGGTGCCCCCCGCGATCGAGACCGCAGGCACCGAAACCAGGATTTCCGCGATCAGCCCGTCCATCGCGCCGTCCGCACCGCTCAACAGGGCGTCCGTGCCGGAGAGGTAGGTATGCACGCGCGCCGCCTGGCGCGCGACGTGGCTTGCGACCAGCTTGCCAAGCGAGCCCTCCGGGCCAGGTGCCTTGCCCTGCGCCAGCGCAGCGCGGGCGCGCAGCGCCGTCCACTCGGCAGACTTAGACAGCACCAGCAACCGACCGATCTCCTGGCGGATCACGGGATCGTCGAGCTTCCCGGTCTCGCGCACCCGGCTCATGACCAGGTCGGTGCGCCCGGCGCGCTGCGGGTACCAGGTGTAAGGCGCCATGGTCGTGGCGATCTCGGCGCGCTCCTCGTCGTAGATGCGACCCTCGCGCGGGGCGCTCGAGGCGGTGGATCGCAGGCCATCGGCGTTGCGCCGCTCGTTCATCAGTGTCGTGGTCGCGATCTTCCAGCCTTCGCCGGGCTCGCCCAGCATCAGTTCGGGCTCAACCATGGCGTCAGTCATGAACACCTGGTTGAACGAGGCGTGGTGGTTCATCTGCCGCAACGGATGGACCTGAACACCGGGCTGCTTCATGTCCAGGATGAAGTAGCCAAGCCCCTTGTGCTTGGCGGAGTCCCAGTCGACGCGCGCCAGCAGGAGACCCCAGTTCGCCTTGTGCGCCGATGTGGTCCAGACCTTTTGGCCGTTTACCACCCAGCGATTGCCGCGCCGGTCGGCGCGGGTCACCGCTCCCGCCATGTCGGAGCCGGAGCCGGGTTCACTGAAGAGCTGGCACCAAGTGTCCTCGCCGGTCAGGATCCGCTTCAGGAACTTCTCTTTGTGGAAGTCCGTGCCGTGGGCGAGGATCGTGAGCGCCGCGAGCGTTCGGATGCCGGCGCGGGCCGCGGTGATGGCGCCGATACGGGCGAACTCCTCGTCGATCGCGGCGTTGAACTTCACCGGCAAATCGCGGCCGTACCAGCGCTTGGGCCAGTGTGCCGCCGCCCAGCCGGCGTCGCAAAGCCGTTCGCGCCACTCCACCAGGCCAAGGTCGGGGTTCCAGTTGGCTTCGAGCCAAGCGCGCACTTCGGCGCGAACGGAGGCTTCGGTCGGTTCGGTCATGATCGCCCCCTACGCTTTCCACTGCCTCACGAGCAGCTCGCGGTGCGCGTTGGCGTCGCCGAACAGCACCTCGCTCGACTTCGCGCGCTTGAACCAGAGATGAGTGTCGTTGTCCCAGGTGAACCCGATGCCGCCATGCATTTGGACGGCGTGGATCGCGGTCTGGAGATAGGCGTCGCAGGCCGCGGCCTTGGCGAGCGATGCCAGCGCCGGCGCCTCGGGATCGGCCTCGTCGATCGCCGCGGCGGCGCAGTAGGCCGCCGACTTGGCGAGCTCAACATCGACCAGCATATCGGCGGCCTTGTGTTTGGTCGCCTGGAAGGAGGCGATCGACCGGCCGAATTGCATGCGCATCTTCACATATGCCAGCGCATCCTCGCGCAGACGCTCCGCGCCGCCGACCATCTCGTTGGCGAGGTAGGCGTAGAGTTCGCGCAGCGTCGCGGCAACGGCCTCGCCTGCGCCACCGATCTCGCCCAGCGGTCGCGCCTCCACCCGGTCGAGGACGAGCCGCGCGAACTTGCGGGTCTCGTCCATCGTGCGAAGCGGCTGACGCGTGAGGCCCGCGGGTTTGCCCTGGATCGTGAACAGCGAGAGCCCGGCTCCAACGGCGCCTGACGCCGCGACAACAAGGAGGTCGGCGGTGAGCCCATCCAGCACGGGACTGACGGCGCCGCTGAGGCGCCAGCCGGTGCCCGATCTAGTCGCCACGACGCCCGCACCCACGGCCTCAAGGGAGGGTCCGGCGCCTGTATAGGCCAGCGTCGCCGTCGATTTGCCGGACGCAAGCATCGGCAGGAGTTCCCGCTTCTCGGCCTCGGTGCCCGCCTTCTGGATGACCGTGGCCGCCATCGCGGCCGTCGCGAAGTAGGGCGCGCAGAGCAGGCTGCGGCCCATTTCCTCGAGCACGATGCAAAGCTCGCCCGCCCCAAACCCCGCGCCACCATAGGCTTCCGGAATGGCGACGGCGGTAAGGCCAAGCTCGCTGTTGAGCCGGTCCCAGGCATCGCGCTCGTAGCCCGCCTCGGTCGCCATTAGCCGCCGTACTTCGGTGGTCGGCGACCGCGCAGCAAAAGCGCGCCGCAGGGTGGCGCGAAACTCGTCCTGTTCGGCGGTGAAACTGAAGCGCATCTCTCGACTCCCCGAAACCGTCAGCGCCCCCGGAACACCGGCTTTCGCTTTTCCATGAAGGCGCGGCGGCCTTCCTGGTAGTCGGCGCTGTCGAAGCAGGCCTCGACCATGGCGTCGAGGCGCTTGAGGTCCCGCTGCGACTCCGGCTTGGCGATCTCGCGCGCGGCGGCCTTGGCGAGCGAAATCGTGAGCGGCGCGTTCTCGGTGATCGCGTCCGTCGTGCGCGCGACCAGCGCATCGAGCTCGGCGTCGGGCGCGACCGCGTTCACCAGGCCCATCTCGAACGCCTCGCGCGCGGAGTACTGCCGCGCGGTAAACAGAAACTCCATCGCGCGCGGCAGGCCCACGATTCGCGAGAGGCGCTCAATGCGGAGAAAACCGTATCCCAGCCCCAGCCGCGCCGCCGGGACGCCGAAACGCGCGCCTTCGTTGCAGAAGCGCATGTCGCAACAGGCGGCGAGGTTCATGCCGCCGCCAATGCAGTATCCGGTCACCTTGGCGATCGTCGGCTTGGAAAAGTCGTAGAGCGTCTCGTAGCCCTCCCGCGAGATCTCGTCATAGCGGGCTTGCGCCTCGGCATTGGCACGCTCGCTCTCGAACTTCGAGATGTCGGCGCCCGAGACAAAGGCCTTGCCACCGGCACCGCTGACGACGAGGCAGCGCACCGCAGGATCCGCCTCGAACTCGCGCAGGAGCGCGACGAACCCGTCCCACATATCGAGCGAGACGGCATTGAGCTTGGCTGGATTGTTGAAAACGACATGGGCCACGGCGCCTTCGCGGCGGCCGAGAATCTTGGCGTCCTGCACGGCATCTCCCCTGGTGCGCGGACTATACAACAGCGCCGGCCGGCGACGCGGACAACAAAAAAGCCGCCCCTGAGGGCGGCTTGATTGGTTGCGGGGGCAGGATTTGAACCTACGACCTTCAGGTTACGAGTGTGTAACTTATCTATATTAATCAATATGTTATTGACTAGTCTATCATTCTTGTCTATCACTTCTGTTTAGCTGCGTATCGCGGAACAGGAGAGCAAGTATGAAAAAAGCCGCTATCTACGCCCGTGTTTCCACCAGCTCCCAAACCGTTGAGAACCAGCTCTTTGAGCTTCGGTCAGCTGCCCATCGCATGGGATATTCCATCGCGGCGGAACTGGTGGATAATGGCATTTCTGGTGCCAAAGGACGCGATGATCGTCCAGCGTTCAATCGACTCCATCAGATGATCCAGCGACAAGAGATCGACTGCGTGATGGCGTGGTCTATATGCCGTCTGGGTAGGAGCACCGCCGACCTATCGTCATTCTTGGTCGATGTTCAGGCTGCTCGCGTTGACCTTTACCTTCATCAACAAAGCATCAATACAGCAACACCAGCGGGTCGGATGGTCTTCGGTATCTTCTCGGCTCTTGCTTCGTGGGAACGAGAAATGATCGCCGAGAGGATCAATGCGGGTCTAGCTCGGGCAAAAGCTGAGGGTAAGAAGCTTGGTCGCCCGTCAAATGTAAACGACGCGGTAAAGACAAGTGTTGTCTTGCTCCGCTCAAAAGGTCTTTCACTTCACAAGATTGCCAAGCAACTGAGGATTGGCGTTGGGACAACTTCAAATATTCTAAAGGTTGCTTGATGTCTCGCGGCGCGCTTGACGGAAAGATCGTCAACCTACGCCGCGGTCTGGCTGTCTATAAAACAAAGGCATCAAAGTTCTGGTGGTGTCGTGTTTGGCTGCCGTCAAAAAAAAAGCGCATTGTAAAGACAACAAAAGCTACAACACGAGCTGAGGCAATCACGGTTGCTGAAGATTTTTTTTCAGCAATGGGCTCAAAGGGCTCGCTTGATACAACACCTAAAGAAAAAACCTTCCAACATTTTGCCGATAAACTGATTCAGGCTGAAAGACTCCGAGGCGAGTTGGGTGAAATCAGCCCACGCCTCTTTTCCGTTACAAGCTTTTATCTAAATCACCGCACTTGGGGCGCGGTGAAATACTTTTCTGGACGCGCCGTCGCAGACATTACACAGATGGATTATCGGCAATATATGCAATGGGTCCAGCTTCAGAACAAATCTCTTGCTCCTGCAACGCTAAATCATATCGCAGGAAGTTTTAGTAAGGTGATGAAAACAGCAGACTTAGAGCAAGCTATACCTGTACTGTTTCCAATGCCGCGCGTAAAAAGAAAAGACAACCCACGCGCATTTTTTGACTTCCACCCACTCGTGTCTAAAAAAGACGACCAATGGGTAATGCTGAAATCTACGGCGCAAAAAATGGCAGAGGAAAGGGTTGCTGTCCGCGGAGCCGTGATTACTGATGAACTATATGATTTCATCCTTTTCATGGTCAGTTCTTTTCTGCGCCCTGTTGGAAGTGAAGTCTATGCTCTCCGTCATCGTGATGTTGCCATTTCTGAACCACCAAATCCTAAAGGGCTCATTCTCACTGTTGTAGATGGGAAGACTGGTTTCCGACGCGTACATACGATGCCAGCTGCCGTATCAGTCTATCAACGCATCAAACGGCGATATGAAGCCCATTCGGCAAACGATTTCCTGTTCTTGCCGCACTTCGCTAATCGCACACATGCTATGCGCGTGATCCAAAATCAGTTCAACGCCGTGTTGGAACGGGCTGGTCTAAAAAACACTCACGATGGCTCCAACAAACACACGGTATATTCACTTCGGCACACCGCTATCTGTATG
>Ga0194118_10000401_pt1 | contig 75226 bp, 123 predicted proteins | sample TA2MahsurfametaG_2_FD_148662 | JGI IMG/M metagenome (GOLD analysis project Ga0194118, IMG submission 148662) | Freshwater microbial communities from Lake Tanganyika, Tanzania - TA2015013 Mahale N5 surface | ecosystem: Environmental > Aquatic > Freshwater > Lake | place: Tanzania: Lake... | reverse complement strand
GAGCCAATAGAGGTTTTTCTGGTTTTGAACTTGCTCAGGCTTACCCGACACATCAACCTGTTGGACCGGCAGGTGGGTTAGGGGGGCCAATGCAAATGGGACCTCAATACGGACCTAAGCCTTTAAATATCGACATTAATGCAGTGGATGATCGTCTTGAATCCATTGGCGGAAGCGTCAACATTCCTTTGGGTAGGGAAAATATTTTGCGTCTGGGTGGCGGTTTTAACCCTGCTTACGAACAAGATGGTTTAAATGTGGGGCAGGGTTATCAAATGTATGGTTCTTTTCAGACCCCAGGTGTAGGGGTTAATGCCACTTATCGTCGTACGCCTCAGATGGGCAATCAATTTGGTGGTCAAATAAACGCACGGTTTTAATAAAATTTAAACAAAAGTATGAAGGAAAATTATATTCTTAAAAGATCCCAAAGTTTGGGAGTCCTGACCAAAGGCTGCCTGTAGATTCCTAGCAATCGCAAACCCCCCGTGGGATCAGAGTTCCCGTCCGATAAAGTCGCAGATCAGCTTCAGAAGTTGATTGCTTTGTCTTCGGGAACTGAAGTTAATAGTTTTGTTCGCGCAGCAGAAGGTGTTAGTCGGACACCCAAGTACTATTTGATAGCCAATTTGACTTGGGACGCCAATGGTGAGTTAGATGTAAGGTAATTCTTATAACTATTTTTTAACAACTACTGTAACGGCATAAACTGTATAAATAGCTACAAGCTTCCTATTGTATTTTTAGTCGGTTAAAAGTCGTGACTAAAATTACGTATCGCGGTTGCAAATATGATCGCGAAGCTCATCAGGCCAATCATCTTAAGTGGTGGGCTTTTGTTCACCGTGCTACTCTCTGGCTTTCGTATCGGGGAATCAAATATCGCCCCGCTGCGATCGTTGTTGACGGCTCGCGCGTTTTTTGACACTTAGCGCACAGAGTGCTATGGTATGAGCGGTCGAAAAACATCACATGACTTCTCACACCAAAATCAACGTCAACACGGTTCACCTTGTTCCGGCTCTCGCAGTTTGGCAAGCTCCGAAAATTTTAAAGACCCTTTTTGGAATTTCTCTTAAAACGTATTTCGTCGTACTACTGACCGGTGCCAGCCTCGTGGCTATTTCCAAAAGCACTTTAGTTAATAACGACAAGCGCGTCATGATGGAAGAATACAGTCTGTGCTTCGCCGAGTTCCGTGCTCGCGGCGAGTGGACCACCAATCGTGAGCTCAATGCTGGTAGCGACCGGTGCTATGCCGCTGCTTTGGCGGCTTACCAGCGCAAGCAAAATCGCTGAGACTCAAAAAAGATTTTGGGAATGGGTTGCGGACCTAGCGCGCACGAGGTTTACTGGGTGCGGAGTTGTTCTCTCCGGTGCCTCTAAATTTTTTACACTGCGTTTGTCCCACGTGCCAAACATCATTTGTCATCAAAGGATCTCGTTTACGCCGGTGGATTGAATACAAAAAGGACCGTACTGATGTTTTGGGGCCTTACTGTAACTACAAGTGTTCGAGCCACAGCAACATACAAAAGGCAAACTCAAAAAGAAAAAAGCGTGATGATGCTTAAGAAGCAGCGCGTGACCCAGTTTTGCTCTTAGCATCTTCCCACAGCGCGTCTAGCCATCTGGTGAAGGCAGCGATCTCATAAATCGCCGCAGGTCAGTTCGATCCTGACGACGCGCACCTTGCCCGAGTAGCCCAGCGGAAGAGGCAGACGACTTAAAATCGTCCCAGCGTGGGTTCAAATCCCACCTCGGGTATGTTCATTTTTTGAACATGGCTGATGTCTCTAAATGCGCTAATGGCGAGACGTGTTGCTTACGCTTCAATTGTCATCGGTATTTAGCTAAACCCAGTACTCGTCAGAGTTATTTTGCGCCGCCTAGCCCCGGCAAAGATTGCGAGTACTTCATACATGACACCCGAAATCACATGGATCCCTTCAAACCTGCTTATTCTGGATCAACCGAAATAAACGAATGACGGACTCGGATCTCAAGCTTGCTTACTTAAAGCGCGCTAAACCCATTGTTCGTGATTCTGTTCTCCGCAAAGCTATGACTCAGGAAACCACCTCCCATCCTCTTGTCGAAAAAACAGCCCGAGCTATTTCCGACTGGCATAGCGAAGCTGATTGGCCGATCCACGTGGATAGAGCCATTCGTTCTATTGAGGTCGTTGCCGAGCAACTAAGCCGCGAAGGATTCCGCGACGCAAGTGAGTATTTGCAGTCTGTCGTTTGGAAGGAGCCGAAGCACCGCGTACCAGAAACTATTGAAGGATTTTCGAATCTATTTTTTTAAATGGCTTGCTCACCGTCAGCTAGAGGTTGTTTTCCTAAGCAAATCGGCTCTACATGCCCTAAATGTAAACAACAAACTTGTATAACAATAGAAAGTCGTATTAATAAAGATAATAGTCGGCGCCGCAGGAAAGAGTGCACTGAGTGCGGTCATCGGTGTACAGCATATGAAGTGTCTGAAAATTTTTATAAAACTGCTTTGGCAAACCAGCGCGCGATTGACAATTTCACAAAAAGCCTAAACTTAAATCTGATGCCGCTATTGACACATGAGTTCTCTTCTGACGCTTGTGATGACTGCGTTTACATGCTCTCCTCTGGATGCAGCTTCGACTTCCCTGACGCAGGAGGGACCTTCGCAAGCGAATGTTCAATGTTCGAGCGGGAAAAAGTTTGAGCTTTTAGGCTCCCCAGACATTTTTGTTGCCTGCGACAAAAAAATTTAAGATGAGAGACGAGGGTCTGCTGCTTATAGGGTGTATTACGGTTTTATTCCTGTTGCAGATGACCCTCTCGGTTATTTTTTACTCCTTCTTCTAATGTCTGGAGGGGTAGCCGCGCTCGCTTTTGTGACCTTTAGGCGTTTTTGGCGCTTTTTTCGATGATTGATCCGATTCTGGACCGCTGCGTGGATGAATTTACGTCCTCGCCGGGTTCATCGGCTGAGAAAATGGGTGCGGTGCTGGAATATTTGGCGGAAGAACTGATTCGAGATGCTTTTCCGAACCATTACAACGGGAACTTAGAAGTTTTTATTGATGCAGTGCGGCTTCGGCGCCGTCTTCTTGACGCTGTGAAGGACCATCCGGACGTTCGTACAGCAAGTTATGAACCGGACTTGGCTCGTTTGAAGGGCGAGGTGCCTCCACGGATCAAGGAACCTTCAGACTTTCCAAAACTCGGCCCCGCCGCTAACGCAAACCCTGCTGAGTGGCGCCCTCTGTACCCCAAATGAAGCTTTTAAAATACTACCTTCAGCACTGCATTCCCACGGGGTGGCGGACTATTTTCAGCACGTTCAGGATCTGGTGCGATTTGATGCGTGGTAACTATGAGGACTACGTTCTGTTGCCAGATGACTGTGCGTTTTATGAATGTTATTGCTGGTTTTGGTGGGAAATCAATGCAGATAATGTTTACAGCTTTGAGTTTTTAGAGCACTTGCAAGAGCTTGTGCGTCACGTTGAAGCAAACCAAGAAGAGCTTGTTGACTTTCCGCTTTTCGACGAGCGCGATTAATCTACGTTGGGCACAGGCCGTTTTTCGCGTCGGACTAATTCGCGGTAGGCAAGGGCGGGGTTTGCCTTGACCCACTCCATCAGCGCAGTATCGCTCATCCCAGCAGCGCCGCCTGCTTCTTTGAGTCTGCGTTGAAGTTCACCGCCTTGTTCTGCGTATCGTCCAATGGCTTCCTGCGCACCGTAAAACTCGGCAAGAGGCGTTGAAGTCGGTGCCCCAAATCCGGCTTGGGCGGCGTCATACGCAGCTTGACTGATGGCCGGTGCGGGCGGTGCCGTGGGTGTAACGGGAACAAGCCGACGCGCCTGTTGGGGTGCTGGTGCGCCGATGTCGAGCAGCTGTGTTGTTGAAGCATCTACGCGGGGACCTGCTGCTGGTTCGGGTGTTTTGCCTTCTCCTTGTAAAGTTGTCCCATGTGGCGCTGCGGTTGTCGGTGCGGCTTCGAATTGATTTAAAAATTTATCTAATAAAACAGACGCTGCGATGGCGCCTCCAATTCCAGCAGGGCTGGTATTGATACCAACCAGACCGCGAGCCCACTCAGGAAGATCTTTGATGATGGGCGTTTTTTGTATAGCTTTCTCTACTAAAGGGATCGGGCGAAACAGAGGTCCTTTTTGAACTTGCTGGATAAGGGGTGCTAATCTACGCGGGTCAGCAAACCTAATGCCTTTAGTGATTCCTTGCTGAATAACAGGTTTTGCTACTTGTGCGCCACGCGACAAACCGCCCAGAATTGTAAATAACAGACCTAACCCTACGTCGTCGCCCATCTTAAAACGAGTTCTTTTTCTATTTTATGTCCTGGGATCAGCGATTTCTAGATTTAGCCAAGCATATTTCCGCGTGGAGTAAAGATCCCTCTACGCAGGTTGGCGCCGTAGCTGTGCGTGATCGCAGGATTTTAGCCACTGGTTACAACGGTTTTCCGCGCGGCGTCGCGGACCTACCGGGTCGGCTGCGTGACCGAAACGAAAAACTGATGCGCACTGTGCACGCTGAAGCGAACATAGTTGCACAGGCTGCGCGCAACGCGGTTTCGTTGAATGGGGCCACGGTGTACGTTTGGCCCTTTTTGCCTTGTAATTCCTGCGGGACGTTATTGATCCAAGCAGGCGTCAAGCGCGTCGTGGCTCCAGATATAGAAATACCTGACCGTTGGGTCGACAGTTTCGAGATGTCCCGCGCGATGTTTAAGGAAGCGGGGCTTGAGCTGACCCTTATTGATTCGGATTGTTGATCGCCACGTACATGTTGTCGAAGGGGCGGATTTCGGCGATCTGATAATTTAAAGATTTTAAGTGGTCGAAGAGGTCTTTCTTTTCGGATTCGAACCACGCATCGTTGTTGGCTTCGAAGATGATCGGGGGGTAATGATTGCGTTGCAACGTATATTGTGCGCCGTGTAAAGCTTTGAGCTCGTTGCCTTCGATATCGAGTTTGATCAACCCCACATGGTTGAAGTGGTAGTGGTCGATAGTTGTAGTTCGTACTTTCTCGTGGCCCAGAACGTTTTGGTTTTTTTGCGGAACACGAATTGTGGAACCGCCGCCATCTTCTGAAACCACGTGCAGGGTTACGGTTTGGTTGGCCTCGGTAATGTTTGTGACAGCCTCGTGGTGAGGAACGATGTTTTGTTTTTCATTAATAAAGATATTGCCGCAGAGCTGGTAGTACGTGCGCGTCTGAGCTTCAAAAGCATGAACTGTGTTGAAGTGCTCTGAAAGCAATATGGAGTAGGCGCCCATGTGTGCGCCACAGTCGATGAAGGTTTTATCTTTATTGCCGAATTGCTGGGCGGCCCACTGGATGATGGTGAGTTCGGGCACACCAACTTGGTGCATCTGACAACGACCCGAGTCGTCATCGTGCATCAGAAAAGCCAGGTCAGGTGTGGGAACAATAAGCCGTTTCTCCGGGCCCCAGAAGTAAGTCGCCATTAGCGCTAGGATTTAGTGTTAGCATACTACCAGCCACAGGCGGAAATGACGATACCGGTTATTGGCACTGCTGTTGTTAACGCGCCTCATTGGGTCTATCGGCTGTTCTACAGCATCGATTACCCTGTAGATACGTTTATTGTCTTTAATAACAATGGTCGTAACCAAATAACCGAGGAGCTTGATCTACTTACAAAAATCCCGCATAAATATGTAAAGCGCGTGGTTGTCACGCACATGCCTTCCAACATCGGATGTTCGGGTGCGTGGAACTTGATTATCAAGTCGTTCATGACTGCGCCTTATTGGATCATCACAAACCACGACCTTATGTTTACGCCGGGCTTCTTGGCTAAAGCTGTGGATCACGCCCGAGATGCGGAAACAGGTATCGTCCACGGAGAGAACGGAAGCTGGGATTTCTTCCTTTTAAAAGATTGGGTTGTGCAGAAATTCGGGTTATTCGATGAGAATCTGTACCCGGCTTATTGCGAGGATATGGACTACGGGATGCGGTTTAAGCACCAGGAACTAAAACGTCATATGTCTGTAGGGGTTCCCTATTACCACGGTGAAACCGCAGGCGATTATAAGGACGGGTCTCAGACTTGGAGGAGTGAGCCTGAGCTAGCGGCTGGCATCCATTACGCCCATGAGATGAATAAACAATATCTGCACGCTAAGTGGAACCCTGCGTGGCAGGCTCACGTTGAGGGCGAGGTTTATGAAACTCCTTTTAATAACCCAACGCTTCCTATTGATTTCACCACTTATGATCTGCACTTTGTTCGTAGTAAAAATCTTGGGTTTTAAGTTAAATGGGCGCTGGATGAATACTGTTTAATAAACGTTTATGATCGGGAGCAACAGACCAATATATTGGTATAAAGATGCCTTTCTATTCGTCTTACCCAAGCTGCGGTAGGTTGATTAATCGGCTTAAGGACGTTCTTGATGCACGTGGGTTATCCTCGTTTCGTTTAAGCCGTATGGCGGAGCTTTCGCCAACAACCACACGTAAGATATACACTGATCAAGAGTACATTCCGTCTCCTGATGTGCTTGAGCGAATCTGTATTGGCCTGCAAGTTCAGCCTGGCGATATTTTAGAGATTAGGTCTAAACTGGAGTTAGACGTAGTTGTGTGCTCCGGTGTTCTCTCCTCAGGATTATGAGTTAGCGGCCCGCATCGTCGGTTTGCCTTGTCCGCAAACTCCGGCTGAGCGCGCAGCAGCTACGCCGATGACTGCGGTCATCCTTAAGAATTTTTATAAAGCCGCGCCCCCGATGCCTGGTCGTGAGGGCGAGGGCATGAACACCAGCCCCACCCGTTCCTTAAATGCTTACCCCGCTAATACTCAGCCAGAAGCTCGCGTACAGCTTGGCCGACGTTTACAAGCTGGTGTGGTTAATGAAGCTGACGAATTAGAAGTTGAAGATCTGATCATGTTGATCTTGAACGACGCCAATGTGATGGCTATGTTCATGGACTTCCTGCAGAACATGAATGAACAAGCTGATGACGCTGGCGAGTATTTCAGTCAGCAACGCCCTCTTGAGTATGATCTGCCCAATTACGGCGGTCAGTATTCTCTTCTGAATGCTCCTAGTAGCTCCACGATCCCTGCTTCGGTTCGCTTCCAAGAGATTGGTTGATCGATGAACGAACGGGAACGTCAGCTGCACGAACGTGATGTTCGTAAAACTGCGCCGGAGTTAGATCCTTCGGTGTTCTTAACTTTATATATTCAATCTACTTTTCCGCAAACTGCTGCTCTTCCTTCGGCTGAACAAAAGCTGATGGGTGTAATGCCGCAAGCAGAAACAGAAGGTGTAAACTATAACAAGAAGCCTTTATCAGGCACATCTTTCGATAATCCGGCAGGTTACTGATGCCTAGACTTCCTTTCTTCGGTGGCGGTGCCCGCGCTGGTGTTCAGCAAGTCGATGATCTGCTAGGTCAGGTTACCGAACTTCGGAAAGCCGGTTTAGAGGGCAGTGATATTGCCAAGATCCTTCCGTTTTTAGCTGGGGGTGCGGGTGTTGCGGGTGCTGCGGGTGGAACCCCTGGTGTTTTGGCCACGTTGGCCACGGCATTAGGAACCGAGTTTATCGGTAGCAAACTGTTTGGAGCTAAGGAACCGAGCTACGCTCAAGCTTCGGTCGCTCCTGTTGGCCGTGGGTTTTTAACTACTACTGGCGAAGCTCTTGCTGCTGAGCAGTACGCCCGCGAACAAGAACTAAGTCTTCGTCGTAATTTATATAACGCTATTCGAGGTGCTGCTGGTTTAGAGCCTCTCGAATCGTTTGATGCCGGCGCGTTTATTGAAGAATCCTCCGCTCGTAAAGAGCGTGAGTTATCTGGCGCTACTGCTCGCGAAATTCAGAAACTTCAAGCTGAGGGCGGCATCCGTATTCAGCTTGAGAACATTATTCGCCAAGCCGAAATTGAGCGTCAGCGTATTGCTTCTCAAGCTGAAGTTGCTGCTCAGCGGGAAAAATCGCTGGGTGATATTCAACGTCAGCGTGTAGAATCAAGTTACGGAACTGCATCTAACTTGCTGAATCAGGCAATTAAGGATGTTGTTGCACGGGAGCGTTATGAGAATAACGCGACTCTCTCTGAATTAGCCAAGGCAATCTAAGGAGATCACGTGGCCGACCCGACCTTCGATTTTGCTAATTGGGCTCTTCAGGCAGCACCTTATCTTGCTCCTCCCTTAGCCCCGCTTGCTTTAGCTGCTCAGGCTATGCGAGGCGGTACTAAACCGCCGACTGCGAAACCTGTGTCTGAAGAAGAAATCCAGATTGGGTCAGAGAGAGATTTTGGGCCGAATATTGGTACGAAGGTTTATACCGGACCTCGCTACGGGTATCAAACTATTGATACTGCTCGAACCATGAAGCCTCAGCAAGCAGCTCCTGATGCTGCTGAACAGGCTGAATTCCGCCGTCTTCAGCAGGTTTTAGAATCCCGTTTTGGTAGCGTTAAAAAGCCCGCCGAAAAACCGCCTAGCACTGTGGAAACTCGCGGCCCCTCTACACCGACTGCAACAGGTATTCCGTCTCAGCCGCCTGCGACGCAGAGCACCGATCCTCAGACGGATTACTACAACAAGGTTCTTGAGCGCCTTTTAGATCCTGAGCTTCGCGCGAAGCTTGCTGCACAAGATACCGAGCAGGCAATTAAGCGTGCGCTATTCACCAGTGCACTCTCTATGCGTCAAACCCGCGAAAATTCGCGGCGTCAGATTGAGCTTCAGAACATCGAAGCGTGGAAAGAATTAGAGCGCGCTCGTATCGAAGCAAATACTCGACAGCAGATTGCGTTGGGTTCCACTATTGCTGCTTCGATGATGCCCAATCAAGGAATGATGGGTGCCCTTGGCACTGTTTATCAAGCTGCTCTGTCTCCCTTCGGCACTTTTAACTTAAAGTAGGGTTATGCCTGTACCTATTGCCGCTGCTTTTGCTGCTCCTTTATTAGCGGGTGGTGGCTCTGCCGCTGCTGCCGGAGGTTTAGGCGCTGCCGGTTTATTGGCTGGCGGGGGTATGGCCCTTTCTGGCCTAGGTTCTATACTGGGTGCTTTTGGAGGAGGCAGAGATCAAGGACCGGGCGTTGACTACGCGAGTCTTTATGGTGGCCTTACCGCAGGTGTAACTCCCCTTACGACTGCCGCCGTCGAGCTTGCTTCTTTGATGGCTCCTTATACAGGAACTGAAGCGATCAAATCCAAAGTGCTGGGTCAGGCTGCGTACGATCAGTTTGATATTGCTAAACAAAAAGAGCAAACTTTATCTGGTTTGCAAGCCGGGATCGCTTCGCAGTACGCTAGCAGCGCAATTGGTTTGGGTGATTTAGCTGGTAAAGCTCGGTTGGCTACTGAGATGCTCGGTCCCGAGACAGCTTCCGCATTAACTCGTCAATACGCTCAGGGTGTTCAAGAGTTAGCTACCGAGGGTCTCAAGGGTCAAACCACGCTGCTGACTCCAGCTGCGACTGCTTTGGCCACAATGGCTACCGAAGCGCAACGCACTTCGAACAAACTTGCCGGCGATATCGCATCAACGAATTTAGATATCCGCCGCCAGCAAGAGCAGACTCGCAATCAACTTGCTCTTCAGCGTGGAAATATTGAAGGCCAGTTGGCACTTAAGCGTTTTGGTGCTGGAATGGCTCTTGCAGGTCAACGAGCTTTTGCGTGATTAAATCTCAAATAGGTGATTCGACCACTGTCGCTTCCTGGTTAGCTTCGCTCGATAAATCTCAAAAGGACGCTTTTGTTTTTTACGCCAAGAACGCAACCAGCGATATCGAAGCGTATCTTTATGCTCGGTTTCTCCAGCCGAGTTACACAGGCAGTATTTCTGATCTGACTGCCTGGGTCCAGGAGAAATATCCTAAAGAGGATCTTCGCAAGATCTTGCTCATAGAGATTGATGGTATCAAGCAGGATATTGATAACGTACGCAACATGACTATAACCGGCATGTTAGATCATGCCACAGCAGCTACTAAGCTTTCTGCTCTTCAGAAAGAATTGCGTTCTCACATCCAGGCTGTTCGGTCCATTTCCGATGGCCTAGATCGACGCGGCTTACTTCTTGCCGGAGCTGATCGGTGCCTAAGAGAGTTAATGCAGACGTTTGATGGACAACCTGCAATTCAAACTCTCTTAGACGATTCTTCTTTCCTCGTGTGGTCGACAATTGAGCGCGAGGAAAAGAGTTAACTTACGCGCTCAAGTTGTTTCATAACGGACTCAAGTGGGCAGCGCATAATGCCCATAAACGCGTCGTTTACGCCTAGAGACATCACGAGGTTCGCGTTTTCGATGTATGCCCCGAACGGAAGGATAACTGCCGGTTGATTGGACAGAGGGGCGCCGCCGTAATCCGTCCAGTAGATGAGCTCGTCGTTTAAAGATCCCGAGAACAGAGGCTTTTTAATAACATGTGTAATAGTTTTAAACTCTTTATCGACTAAGTATGCGCTCAGATGATACTGAAGGTACGGTGCTCCGTTTTGTTTTCTAGCCATGTGCTTCCAGTGGTAGAAAACTAAGTGAGCGTAACCTAGGTTTATTGGTGCCGTGGAGTTAAAAGTGGGCGACCCATTCGTAACAGCGTCCAACGCTGATGAATCAATCTCAACACGAGAACTCTTTTCGCACTCGATCACAAGAGGGCGTGTCGAGTACAAACACTTAAGTTCTTCTTTATGACTAAAGAAGCACCAATTTTTTTCCGTTTTTTCTTTGCTGCGGTTTTCGCCGATAGGCGGAATAGCAGCTTGAACTGCTTCTCCTAGTTCATCAACGTAACAAACAACGACTTTAGGATTATCAAAAAAGTTGCGCCCATGCTTGTTATGACGACTTGCGTAAGTTGAAGCAACAAATTGAACATAGAGTTCATCATCAGGTCCGACAAAGAGTCGCGGGTCTTCGTAGCTAAGGCGGTGCTTGTTGGGGCGCAGGTTTTTAGCACCTACGACAGTTTGATCGTCGTGAAGGAGGCCAAGGTAAATATCGGTTGGCTTATCGTTTAGATAAAAGTAGTTGTTGTCCCACCGGAAACCGAAAGGCTCGGGCTGAGAGCGCCACGCGAGGTAGGTTTTGTTTTTGTGCTTGAGGATCGAGGAGCTGAAGTTAGCGACCGAGCCCTCAGGCAACCCGTAATTGATGCGTGTGAATACGCCGTTTAAGTTGTTTGCTTGTGTATATACATCGGGTATACCCGTTGTTTGACGTTTGATCGGATAAAGGACGCTGCTGTGAGCGTGAAAAAAGCGTGTGGTTGACTGCATGGATCAAGCGGTGAGGTCTTTAATAGCGTGAGAGAATCCAGCGGCTACGCTTTGCCAGCGGTATTCCGGACGGCGGGTTACGGTGTAACATGCTTCGGCTACTTCGTCGTAAATATTTTTGTCGTAATAGAGCTCGTCTAATTTCTTAACAGCATCGTTTACGTCAATTAGGCCGCGCTCCACGCCGAGATCTTTATCGACGTACCACGTAGCGATGTCCACAAGCTGAGCAGCGCCTTCCCAAATATCACTACACGCCGTGTGGTTGGGTACGACCTGAGGTTTTTTGCAGCTTGCGTGTTCGAAGGGAACAAGACCCCAGCCTTCACCATCTGCTGTATTTATACCTACGTCACAACAGTTGTAAATCTGGTTAAGCATGGCATCTGACGGCGCGTCTAAGTAATTTATTTGGTTCGAAGTCAGGATCAGACGGTTGGTTCCGTCAAGTCCCAGCTTTTGCATTTCGTATTTAAAGAGCGGAATAACGTCCCATCCCATATCCTTGGCCCCCATGTGGAGGTACAGCATGGTGTCGGGTTTATTGACCGCAAATTTTGCGAACGCTTTAATCGTTAGATCAATGCGCTTACGAGGCTGATTTCTATTGGCGTTAAGAACGATAAATTTATCTTCGGGCAACCCAAAAGCTTTACGTGCTTCTGATCGAGAGCCGGGCATAAATTTGTCGATGTCCACCCCGTGGGGAAGAACACCTAAACGAGAAGGTTTAATATCGTGTTTTAAAATTCGCTGAGCGCACTCAATGGTAAACGTGATGGCCATGTCCCACTCAGGGATATTGCGCAGCATGTCCGGCATGTAGGACTCGCTGTCGATAGGGAAATAGCAGATAAATTTAAATTTCAAGGAATCTTTAAGGAATTGGCAGCGCTCCCATACCTGATTGCAAACCCAAATATCTTGTAGGCAGATAAAAATATCTGGTTTTACTTTTTCTAAAATTTCCGGAATCCGTGGAATACCAAACCGGTCTCCGCAGTTGACGTTCGACGCGGGGTAAACGGTATAGGGGTAGTTATGAGGATCGCCAGAATAATTGATTGCGAGCACATAGATCTCGTGCTCTTTTTGCAGCTGCTCTAATACACTGTGTGTTACTCGGGCAAACCCTGTATTACAGCAAGCATCACCGTACCAAAGAATTTTGGCCATTCCTGAAAGGTGTTCAGATACGAGTAATATAGCGATAGTGTCAACTTAGTGATATGCCTAGCCGGGAAACATCCGCGTATCGTCGTGCAGCACAAATGCGTGCACTACGTGCTAGTGAGGACACTGGATCTGGCGTCGACACGATATACAAAAAAGCAGCAGATGACTTTCATACGTTCTGTACGCTTCTCGATAAACCTCCGGCAAAACACATGCTGGAATGGCATCGGCACCTGATCACTGGTGAGTCCAATAAGTATCTACTTGATATTGCTGGACCAAATTTAGACATTTTGGCTCCACGGGGTAGCGCCAAGAGCACCTGCCTCAACATGTTTACCGCGTGGATTATTGGAAAACACACGACGGCGAAGATGCCGTTACAGATTATTTATGTTTCGTACAACATCGCCACGGCCATTCCTAAGAGCCGAATCATCCGTCAGCTCATTGATTCTCCAGAATTTAGAAAAGTTTTTCCCCGGGTGCAGTTGAAGTCCGGGATGCAATCGGACATCGGCTGGTCGATTGATTTTGATTACGCCGGTATTCCCAGGCTTGGCGACGAAGAGTTTACGCTGCGTGCTGCGGGCCTGCGTGGTTCTATTACGTCTAAGCGCGCACACTTAGTTGTCGTTGATGACCCTATTAAATCCAGCGCAGATATTAAAAACCCAGCGATTCGAGACGAGATGAATACCAACTGGTCTTCTGTTATTGCGCCGATTGTGTTTGAAGGTGGCCGATCAATCTGCCTAGGAACTCGATTCCACCCGTTAGACATCCACAAGACAATGTTTGTGCCTGAGAAAGGGTGGAAACAGGTGACCCAAGAGGCTATTACATACGACAACAATGGAGGACCCGTGAGCTATTGGCCGGAGCAGTGGTCGTCGCAGTATTTATTAACCCAGAAAGAACTGGACCCCGTGGCGTTTGCGTTCCAGTATCAGCAACAACCTGTGATGACTTCCGATCTGGTTGTTTCACCAGATCTATTAGTTAAAGGGGAAGTTGTTACCGAGTTTGATTCACTTGCAGTCGGTATTGACCTTTCGGCTAGCAAAAACGAAACGAGCGATTACACAGCTTTTGTTCTTGGTGGTCGTTTAGGCGATAAATACTACATCATTGACGCTCACCAATGCCGCTCAATCGGAAACCTGGAGAAAATTGATTTACTCTGCGACATGCTCTTGGAGTGGGGTATCCTCACTCAGCACGACAATCAGTTTATGCCGACTTATTCCACGGTGACGCTGGTTGTGGAATCCGTGGCGTATCAAGCATCTCTCGCGGCAGATCTTCGACGAGTGCTGATAAATGAGCGCGGCTTAGGTAACTTAAATATTCATGAAGTTAAAGGTTTTAGAGGGGACAAGATCGCTCGTTTTCGCGGAACTTTAGGTTTGCTAGAAAACAAGAAAATTGTGTTCAATAAATACCGAAAATTCGACGCTTTGTTCGATCAGTTGATCAACGTCGGCGCAACAGCTCATGACGACCTGCTAGACGCCTACACGTGGTTGATCCAGTATTTACAGCGTCGAGGCAACTTCAGCATTGAATACTGACATGACTAAGAAAATCTGGGTTGCGATTACGGCTCACAATCCGTTGGAGCGGATTAACCCGCTTTTAAATGTTTTAACAGAGTACGATAAATTTAAACAGGACGTTCATATACATATTTATATAAATTATGAAGCTCAGGATAATATTGAGACATTAGATACGCTGTTTGAGCAATTTAAAAATATTACTGTCGAGGTTAAAGTTGCCGGTCCAGAGTATGAGGGTTGGTATCTGACCTGGGCACACAAAACTGATTTAGCTTTAGCGATTTTGAACCGCGCGGCGGACTATTACATTTATCAAGAAAATGACGTTTTAATTCGGAAAGATAATTTTGACTATTACAGAAAATGGAAACCAGTATTAAACCGATATGGGTTAGAGCCTGGGTTTGCCCTTTATGAAAATTTTGAAGGGAAACGAATCCCGATTGGTAACTATGAAAAATGGCTTTTAACCAAAGAAACTCCTAATGTCTGGCACAATATTGGATTCACGGTTCCAAAAATTCTTGTTGTTGATCATGAGATTGATTTCTTTATTCAATTAGGCAGTCCTTATTACTGCGGGATGATCTTAGATCAGCAAGACGGAGAACTATATATTCGCTCCGATAGCTTTGATCCTCAAAAAAGTTACGCCAAAACGGGCATTAGAAATTGGCCAATTGCGGACCGTAGTTCGATGGGATTAGCGTTTGAATATTTACCGATAAACTTTGAGCACAGACGTTGTGTGCCTGTTGTAAAACGTAAAGACAGTTATTGCATTCTAGAGTGTGGGTTGATTTGTCATGACGATGACAAATACTCAAGACAGTTTAAAGAACGCGAAAAAGATTTACTATGTATAGAGGAGATGCTTATTTTGTAGCCTAGATTGGTCCCACGCGGTGCGGAGTATGTCCACATCTGCTACTACTTTGAAGGTAAAAATGAGCGACAAACCCTACACCGACGCGACGCCTACAGACTTCGACGATTTTTGGAGCAGCGCGGAGCCACAATTTGGTGGTTTAACGTTGCGGAGTGAGGATCCTGCAGTCCGCCCTTCTTATTACAAAAAAGGAGGTCTGGAATGTTATGATGCACAGAACGCATCTATGGGTTTGGTTAAATACCAAGGTTACCTAGAGGGCTGTGCGCAAAAATATCTATGGCGGTGGGAAGAAAAAAACGGAAAACAAGATTTGGAAAAAGCTGTCGAATATTTGGTTAAACTGATAGAGACACTGGATTAAATATGGACGTTAGAGCGTTTGGGGGTGTTTACGGGCAGACAGCTTCGCTGCCTTATACCAGTGGTTTCCTTGTAAACGCATCGGGAGCTAACGTCAACTTTGCTGCTTGTCGTGCAGTTTATGTTGAGAATGCAAACAAGAACACGGACAAAACTTTAGTTGTGTTATTGGCGGACTCTAAATCGCCTATTACATTTAACCACATCCGTACGGACGTTTTGTTGCCAATATCGATTACTCAAATTAGTGGCACCTCGACTATTGATCACTGCTACGTACTGTACTAATCATGGCTGAGATTGCTAAAAAAAGAGACCCTGAGAAATGGGCTCGCGCTAAAGCAAAAGCCCGCAAAAAACTCGGTGGCCACAGCGCTCGTGCGATGCAGCTAGCGACTAAGTACTATAAAGAAATGGGTGGATCTTACGAAGGTAAAAAATCTTCGGAGAACCGTCTTACCCGTTGGGGTAAGGAAGATTGGCAAACTCGCGAAGAGTACGAAAAATCGAAAGATAAAAAATGAACTATTCGGCGTCGGATTTAATTACCGCTTTAAGCGGAGGCTCAACATTTCGGGAACGAGCTCTTCCTGAAGCCAAAGATTTTGCTTCGTGGTTGAGCTCAGCTACAACACCGACTCAAACTTCGATTATGAGCGGTTTAGTTGATTACACGAAAGATGCTTTGTTAGCTAAAGCTTTAACGGATAGAGCCCTAATGGCGGGCAATCTTTATGGCTGACATAGCTCGTGAAAAAGGAAGAACTGAACGTTATCTTCCTCGGGCAGCTTGGGCAGCTTTAAGTCCAGAGGAACGTCGCGCTACCGACGAGCGTAAAAAAGCTGCCACGCGTGGAGATAAACCTGTTAATACTCAGGTTCCTAATACTGAAAAAGCTCGGGAAGCTAGACGTAAAGCTTCCGAGTATATTAAACGTAAAAGCTCATGATGCGCCCATCTAGCCCCTTCGGTCGAGCAAGCGAATTTTTCGGCGCTGCTTTTAACGATATGGAGCGCGCTTCGCAGATGCAGGAGCGTATCCAAGGCACGGGTATGGATGATACTCGCTACGACGCCGGGTACGATGCTTCGTACATGCAGGGTGCTGTTCCCCCTAAGTCTGGTCCTTATGGTGAGGATCAGGGACCTGCACCTGACTTAGAAAGCCTTAAGCAAGATCTTTTGAGCGCTGCTCGTGAGCGTCGCCGCCCTTCGAACGGCTCTTTAGTGATTCGCGCGGGTGGGGGTTACAACACCGCCATTAAGAGTTAGCATACTGGCAGCTTTTTAGCTCCAGATGCTGTTTGATTGCTTTTTATATTTTGACGAAAAGGAGCTCTTAGAGCTCCGTTACAACATTCTTAAAGATGTCGTTGACGGTTTCATTATCACCGATGGGAACCGCACGTTCCGTGGAGACCCTAAACCGTTTACTTGCGTAGACACCATCCGTGAACTCGGATTGCCTGAGGAAAAGCTTCAGGTACTGCACGTCGAGCTGCCCACGCCTGAAGAATGCTCTATTCCCTGGTCTCGGGAATACGCCCAACGGGACGCACTTGGAGTCGGTATGCGGATGTGTCCCCCGGACTCTGTATTTTTCTTCAGCGACGTAGACGAAATTCCCAAGCCGGAGAAACTCCTTGAGGCTGTGGAAATCGCTAAAGCCGACGCGTCGCGCTGCGTTCGTCTGTCAATGCCGATGTTTTACGGGCGCGCTGATCTGCGTGTGAAAGATCCTCATGGCGATAACTCCAAGGCTCCCAATAACTGGACCTGCGGCACCGTTGTGCTCTATGAGCATCTAGAGCAGACTCCTTCTCAAATTCGGATGAACCCCAACGATCTCGTTGTGGGCGATTGCGACGCTGGTTGGCATTTTTCTTGGATGGGCGATGCGGATCGGATGAAGCGCAAAGTCACTTCCTTCTCCCATTGCTTCGACGACATCCCGAACTCCGTGGCTCCGGCTAACAGTGACGAAATGTTGTCGCATTTAGACAACTACAAAGCAAAAGCTGGCGGTACAGACCCTCTGGGGCGCTGCGATCACATCCTAGAAGCTTATCCGCATGAGCTTTTGCCGTCAGAATTGTTTAAACTTGAGAGAGTCCGCCAGTATCTTTTACCAAATGGCTGAGAAAATGCCCGAAGCGCTCCGGAAGCACTTTGAATCGAAGGAAAAAGGCGGCGAGCACGGTGAGAAATCGGAAGAGCACTCCAAAATGAAGCGCAAAGAAGCGCTTCGGAAGGCTCAGAAAGCCAAAATGAAGCGTAAAGCTGAAGAGAAAGGCGCCGAAGCTTGATTTTCGGCCTTAAAAATCGGAGAATAAGGCCATGGCAGATTCATTAGGCGTTCGTCAGCGTTTTAACGAGATTCTCGAAGCTTCTCGGACGCAGGATCGCAGTAAGCAATCTGCCACGATGGTCGTTTTGAGTCATTTGCAGCAGATGACGCTGCTTATGATCAAAAAAGGGCTGTTTTTTTACTGTGAGCAGGATACTTATAAGTCAAGAAGCAAATTTATTGACTCTTTAATTAGTCTCAACCGGATGGATATTCGCTTTCCAGCGATTATCCGTAATTTTTTGATCGATGGGTGTGGGCTGTTCTATTTTCGTCCGGATCAGAAGCTGAAGTATCAAATTTATTTCTTTGCGAAAAATCAATACCGGGTTTATCACGATATCAACGGTGAAATCGAAGAAGTCGTCATTTTATATAGCTATAAAGTCCGAAATTCGACTTTAGGTTTGCCTGCGGATACCTACGGACAAAATAAGCGCTACGTCCGCATTTCTATAACTGCAGACAAAATCAATGAATTTGAATCTAATAGTGAACTTAGTTTTGAGTTAGAACCCGGCACTGTTCTGACTCCTAGGAACAGTCGCGTTAATGAATTAGGTTTTATTCCTGCGGTTGAGGTTTTAAACAAACCCAATAGCAGCGGTACTGAGGGCGAAGGCGAGTTTGAGCCCTTCATGGAGCAAATCGTGCTGCACGACAGCATGATGAAAAATATCGCTAAGAATATTGAGTTCTTTGGTAATCCCACGCTGATCAGTTCGCGTCCTCGAAGCGATCTGGTCGAAGCTTCGGATGCGGATCGTACATTCCGTCCGACTATTAGTAGTCAAAGCGGTTTTGCCGGACGCGATACTCCGTCGACCCGAGTGTCGGAACCGTTTGGTTCATCTGCGATGCTTGGCGGCCTGAGAGTTCCTCGGGTTATTGCCAACGTCGAACCGTCTGACCGCGTGGGCTATATGACGCCCGACCCGGTTAACGGGGATATGAACCGTTACGCTTTGTTACTGCGGGAAGAAATTCGTACAGCTTTGGGCGGCGTTGACGAAATATCTATTTCTGCCGGCGCTACCGCAACCGAAATCAAAGGTCTTATGGGTCGGGCTCAGGCCACGGCTCTGCGCAAGAACAAGAGCTTCTTGACCTACGGTTTCTGTCGTTTGCTTGAGATGATTCTCTATCATCAAGAGCAAGTTTTCCGCGAAAGCTTCATTCAGGTTATGGGGCTTGAGCCCCCTAAAGAACCTAAGGAACAAACGGAAGAAGCCTTAGCTCGTTATCAGAAAAAGCTAGCCAAGTACGAAAGTGACGTAACTGCTGCGATGCAGGTTGCGTTACAAGAAAATAAGGTCCCACGGGGTGTTTTTGGTTTACCGCCTAACGGTGATCGCGACGTTTCGTATCGCTTCCAAGGAGACGTTTACGAAGATACGGCGTATGACGTAAACCAAAAATCTATCGTCGTTCGGAACTTACAAGAACTCGGCGTGGATAGCGTCGAAGCTCTTAAGTATCTCTTCCCCGATAAAACCGATTCTGAACGAGCCGAAATGTTGAAGGGATTTCCCTTCCGAATGATTCAACAAACACAAGGCGCGTTTCAACAATTTCTAGTATTATTAAATCAGATGTTGCAAGCGCCACATCCACTTGCGCCGAATCAACCGCTTGCGGCTGATCCTCGGCTAAACATAACGCCCTTGCTCTATAGGACGTTTGACCACCTTGCGCAAGAACTGACTTACTCGGGCAGCTATGAGCCAGCAGATCCAAGCTTCGATCCCGAGCCCGGTCTCCCCGGCGGTAGCAGCCCCGCAGGCGGCGCCCTCGGCGGACCAGGGCTCTACAGCCTACCCCCAGTGGGTAGCAACTACCCAGGCGGCACCTTCGGCAACTATGCCGCAAGCGCCGTTGCAGGTGGCACCGGCTACGGTCCCTTCTACCAACAGCCAGTTCAGCCAGTCTCCGTCAACGTCCTCCCCGTCCAACCCCTGGGAGGCGGCAATGGGCAGCCTGGAGCGGGTGGTTTCGCGCCTCTCCCCGTCCCCCAGCCAGACAGCACAGTATCCGCAGTACCAGACGGCGCCGCAGGATACTCAACTGTACAGTCAGAGTTTACAGGCCCAACCGTATCTTTACCAAGCGCCTACGGCTCAGCCGACCTCGTACAGCAGCGACTCTACAACCCAGACTTCTTATCCGACTTCTACGGAGCAGCAACAAGCTCCGGCCCTAAGCGAGGCAACCGCCGCCGTCGTTAATCACTTCGGTATCGAAGCTCCTGGCATTCTGAATCAGTATGCCACCGTGCTTGAGGATGCCCTGATCGAACAACACGGTGTTCTGGAGAACATCGCTGCTCGTGGGATGGCTATGGAGCATATCCTGACCGATCCCGATCAGTTAGCTGACTACACCAACCGCTTCTTTACTGAGGTTTACCCGGTGGACACCGAAGCTGATACCCAGAATTATCAGCCTCGTTACGATCAGCTGCCTGCTGTTCCTGCTTCGGCTATGGCCGGCGCTCCCAACGTGGATTCCGATTCTCAGTGGAACGGTTTTAGCGAAGCTATGAACCGTAGCCCCGAGCAGGCTTGGCGCTATCTGTCTCAGATGAGCCCTGACGCCTTCCGTGGCAAGCTTCTGTTCATGGACAACGCCTGATACAGTAATCAGGAACTTCGGAACCCCGTCTTCACAGGCGGGGTTTTTTATTTATAGTTAATTAGAGTTATTTAAACTGATGCCTTTTGCGTCAGAGAGTCAGCGTCGTAAATTTTACGCAATGGCTGAACGCGGCGAGATTTCAAAAGCCAAGGTGGCTGAGTACGAAAAAGAAACTAAAGGGAATTTACCCGAACGAGTAAAAGCGAAGAAAAAAGCTCGGAAGTATACTGAATCTAAGAAGACTTCTTGAAATGCCTAATTCTCTTGGCCGTCGTCGCGATAGCGGCGCTTCCTCATCTTCCAGTGAAGTTGAGGAATTAAAAGCTGAGCTTGAATCTCTGCGCGCTGCCTACGTGCAAGATATGCAAAATATCAGCGCGGATATGAACAACCTGAGTCAAAAAGTGGATCCCCCCACTTCCGTCGATACGGAAGTCGTTAGTTAAAATCCTATACTTGGTGTAGGCCCGCGTACTCACCGTGGTTTATACACCGCTATCTAATTACAAATACGACACGGGTTTTCATCGGATTCAATCCGGTCCTAACCACGAGGGCTACATCGTCCTTAGCTCGGGTATCCGCGATACTGGGGCTGACCTCGGTGTAACTGTTCCCGGACCTCCTGATCAGAGTTACGCGGATATCTATAACGCACAAATAACGACTTATTTAAATGTAACAGTTGCTAATCCTGGCACGGGAAATATTTTTTATGTAAATAATCAACCTCAAGCTGTGCTTCAGCTAAGGCGAGGTCAGACTTTTATTTTTAATCTATCTGATCCGTCAAACGCGGGACATCCTTTTCGATTTTCCACGACCAGCAATGGCACGCACAGTGGTGGGGTTCAATATACAGTCGGCGTAACAACTAGCGGAACACCAGGGACGCCGAATAGTTACATTCAAATTGTTGTTGCCGATTCGGCACCTTCTTTTCTGTATTACTACTGTGATCACCACTCTAATATGGGCAGCTCTGCTGTAGTCGCAACAGTAAATAGCACTCAGTGGTATAAGAGCACTGCTTTTAGGACTGTTCCTCAAGCTGTTTCTGGTTATTGGGTTGATTATCAGAACACAGACTATTTGCCAAGCGGTTCTCTTAGTTCTTATAACGGTTATCGCCCTCTAAGCGTAACGACGATTGCAAATGTAAAAGTTGTTACGTCGACCGGACCAGAATACGGCCTTCGTAACGAAGGTATTTACACGTATTATGGCGGGGTTGCGCCGGCTGATCAAAATTACAATCCTTATAACACTCCAGAAGCCAACAGCGCAGCGCAGGGGCAAACAGGAGGCGGTGTTACTCATCGGAGTTATGAGGGCACACTCTTAACAAACGCCTTAGGTTCTCAAGGCACTTCTGATCGTTCTGAGTGGGTTTATAACTCTCCTGTTTATTGCAAGACTTACACAGAAACTATCCGGTCGGGAACACCTGGCTTAATGTCTTCTGCTTTGCGGTACGTATATCGCGGTAAGTCCACGCGTTATGCCTACAACTATGGCTCTGTTTATATGCAGGGTGCTGAGTCTGTGCGCAACATGGTGAGGGTTTTTAGTCCCACGGTAAATTCCAGCAACCAAAAAGCGATTTAACGCTAAGAATGCAACAGCGGTGTGTTGTTTTTGCAATCTTTTAGTTAAATTAAATATGTAGTTCTTCGGAGGTTGACGCTTTGTTCGTCGACAATGATTTTCCGAAGCTGCTCGGTGCGGAATTATACCGTCCCCATCCTGCGTACGTCGTAGAGATGGCTGCTGAGCCGGTGGTTGTTCACGATTTTTCGAAGCAACCTGGCCAGACCGTACAGCTTGACCGTTATCGTTTCTGGGGCAACCCCGGCTCTAAGGAGTCTCGGGAGCGCACTGCTGAGCAGACCATCGGTACTGCCAACAGCCGAAACATCGTCAAGGACAAGGTGCTCGTGACCCTCCGCGAGTACACCGGTCCTGCCGACCCGACTGATCCCACTCAGCCCAGCACCTTCAAGATTGCTCGCGAGACTCTGATCACCGCGCAGCGTCTTCTGCTGGATACCGGCAACCTGACTGCCTTTCACCAGTCCATCGGTTCGCTGACTCTGCTCGACGACTATCGTCGTTGGCGCGATCGAGTGTTCATCAACGAACTCCTGAAAGCTGTTTCCAAGGGTAAGGCTTCCGATTCCCAAGGTGGTTACTACTACCCCGGTGATCTCGCCGTTGGTAGCCTCACCTACACCAACGCCGAACAAGCTAAGTTCGACGTTAAGGACGACCTGCTGCGCGTGGTGAAGAGCCTGCGTAAGCGTAACGTTCCTACCTTCCAGGACGGTTTCTATCGCTGTGTTTGCGATCCTACCTTCCTAATGCACCTGCGCCAGAACAGCGACTTCCGCGAAGTTGCTCGTTACCCCGGCAACGGTCAGATCAACCCCCTAATGTCGGCAATGCAGCCCAACGCTGCGCTGTACATGGGTCAGGGCTTTGGTCAAGCCACCTTTGTGGCTGGTGAGCCGATTATGCCCACCGGTTTCGTGTTCGAAGGCGTTCGCTTCTTCGAATCCACCAACATGCCATCTCAGAATGCCACCGCTTCTATCGGCGGCACCTCGGCTTCCTACGAAACCGCAATCGGTATGTTCTTCGGTCCCCAGAGCGTTGGCGTCGGTATCGGCGGCAACAACGCTCAGGTGCTGTTGAACAACAACGACGATTTCAGCCGTTTCATCATGATGATTTGGAGCCTGTACGCAGGTTTCGAACTTCTGAACGCTGACTTCGCCACCGTGGCTTACTCCTTTAACGCTTGAGGAGGTAACTAACGATGGCAATTAATCCCGATCAGATCGCAGTCGCCAAGATTTATCCTGGCAACTACACCAACGTTCTCCGTTACTGGCACTCCACCAGCAACTTCAGTTTCCTGAATGAGAACGGCACCAGCGAGACCTATACCAACCAGCCGATTGGCGGCCCGGTGGGCGTGGTCTTCCGCCCCGGTTGGATTGCTCAGCAAGCCGTGGGTTACGTTGACCTGTCTTATCAGGCCAGCTCTAGCACCAACCAGCTGGATTATTACACCCAGCCTTATGGTTCGGGTCAGAACAGCGCGAACCAGCCTTTCCGGGCTGCTGACATTATTATTCCGTCTCCTGACGCGTCTAAGGATGTCCGTGCTGACATCACCGACGGCATTACCGTGCCTTCCGGTGCATACGTGTATCGCGTGTCCGTGCGTCTCGACGGCGGCGACGTGATCAGCAGCGGTATTGCTGGTGCTCAGAGCGCCCCCGCCCTCGGCGTGGGTCCTGCTCTGTCCTCCGGTCTCACCACCGCGCCTAGCCCCAGTGGCTTCTTCGCCAACCTCGTTGGTTCGAACAGCCGCATCGAGAACGGTAGCTACATTTCCAGCAACGCCTGGAGTGATGCCAGCATGCACGCCGTTACTCGCGATGTGAAGTACCGTCTGTACAGCACCGCTACTGTTCCTGGCTCCGGCCTGGGTCTCGGTTCCGGTGTGTACGATCCCCGTGCTCAAGCCAACAAACTGTCTGGCAAGAACAAGGCTCTGGGTATCTGCGAAGTCTGCTGGCTCATCCCCGACGAAGCGCCCAAGCGCGACGATCTGGCTCTGCAGCCCGGCGGCGTGGTGGAATCCAACGTGTACACCTCGACTGTGCCCTCCTGATAAACTTGTTTTATCGGAGTGCTTACCCCCTCTTCGGAGGGGGTTTTTTATTGCCTGTTGTGCTATAACTAACAACAGATCACTGTCTACATAATGACTGCCGTGTCTGTTAAAGAGTTCACCTTTACTCCTAATGGCGTAAAGATTGAAATTCTAAGTGAGCACGATGACGGTGAATATAAAATGGTTCGCTCCCTAACCACGGGGAAAGTATTTTTCGCACATAAAAATCAAATCTCTGAGGATCTTGTAGACGCTCCTGAACCTACTGAAAAACCAGCTAAGCAGCGTCGTGGGCGACAGATCGTAAAACCTGAGGTCCAAGCTTTTAACCGAGTCAACATTAATTCGGCCACCCCGCAACTTTTGACGCAAGTGCTCAAGGGAGTTGGTTTAAAGACCGCTACTGAGATCAAAGAACTGCAGCAATCAATGCCGGGAGAGCGGTTTACTAAACTTGATCAGCTTCGCTCGATTTCCCGTGTGGATTGGGATTCTGTTTTAGAGGGCGATCACGTTTACGTTGAGTGATCACGTAGAGGTCTTTTAAATAAAGAATTAGAATCTAAATATGTAGCAGGCTTTGGTAGTGGCTCAGTTAAGCACGCAAGAACTTCAACAGATACAAAGTTACCTTGCGGGTCAAGGTGTTGTCTTTCAGCCCGACACAACTGACGCCACAAAGCGTGAAGTTATATACGCCGCAATTAATCAACTTACTCGCAACCCTGCGCAGGTATTTGGTTATAGGCTTGACGACTTTAACTTTAGTCGTGTTGCGTATCACCTTGGATACAATATTGCGACTGTGCCGGCTGGCGATTACGCCAGATTAATGGAGGCTTGTAATAGCATTCCAAGTGAATATTATTACGACAAAATAGTTCAGCAGATTGAGCGCTGCGAAGAAGCAGAGCGCCTGACGGAATTGGCCACGGGGCGGGCAACCAGTCGTCAAGAAACGATTCTGGGCGACGTTAGTCGTTCGATTAATATTCAGGACAAGCGTGAGACCGCCCGGATCTGGCGGGAAAATTACCTTTATGAGTGTGACCGTTTAGCTCACATGCTGTATGTGCCTAACTATCGGGACCCCGTGGCAGCGCGGTATCGGTTTGAGCGCAGTGGCGGTGAGTTTATTCAGGCTATTCCTGGACCACCAGATACTTCACGTGCAGACCGCTTATACTTCTACGCAAATTGGCGATAAAAGCTATAGTTAGATAAGGACTGCGCCCTAGGTTTGTGAACCGTCAGTTATTAGAGATTCTAAAAATCTTTGGTTCTGGTTTAGTAAAAAGCGGGATGCTGAAGCCCGGCGGCGCAGTAACTCGGGAAGTTGGAGAGGCGGCCATTAAAGCAGCCAAACCCGCTGCTCGGCAGGGCTCCTTACTCCCTGCTCTTCAAAGCACTCAACCCGGTCGTTCTATTTACGGCCCTAAGATTTCTCCTGCCGATGTGGATTATCGGGCGATGCTTCGTCCGAACCCTAGGGCTGTGGATGCCCCTCAGATTCCTGCAGCCCCTAGCCGGGATCAATTAAATTTATTTGAAACTGCTCCGGCTCCAGCTCCTGCTTTTAAGACGACCCCAATGCAGGGTCCTGTGAGTAAAACTGCTGAGGAGCTTTACGCTAATGACCCCGGCACTTACCGGGCAATTAATGAGTTAGCTAAGCGTGCCACGGCTTATTACGGTAAGCCCGTTTCTGTTGATGATTTGGTGTCCCCCGCCGGCACCAATTTTCTTCGCAATTTAGAAGAAAATCTTTCCGGCGCTAGCGCATTGGTGCGTAGCCCTGGTGGTGGGATGCGTCCTCCCGCCGGTGCAGCAGCAATCCAAATGACCGAAAAAGGCGGTGCTGTTGTGCCGTCTCCCGGCGGTCTGCTCGACGAGTTTATTCAACGCGGCGGTGCTCGCCGTGGTGTGGAAGACGTTGTGGATGTTGATGTTCGCGAACTCTCCAACGCCATGGGCGGTGTGCGCCAAGGCAACCTCGGTAAACTCGGTTTGGCTTTAGGTATTCCTGGCGGTTTAGCTGCAGCTTTTGCTGCTGGTCGTTTCACTGCTCCTACGGCTGTTCCTGAGGCTCCGTTGGAGACTCCGATGGGTCCCACAACCGAAAGCGCTGATGCCGGCGGATTAGTTAATGATCCCCAAGCTGCTCAAAATCGGCAAGCAAATACCGCTCAACAAATTGCTGAGAGCATGAGCCCCGCTGCGCGGGCCATTATGCCTGCCCCTGTTTATCGGGGTGCCGAGGGTCAGACCGTCATCACAACTCGCGGTGAAGACGAAGCGCTTCGTGCGGCGAAGCAACAGTACACCAAGCCTCAGGCTCAACTGCGTGAGTATTACGGTCAACGTGAGCAGTATGCTTCGTTCCCGGCTAACAAAGCTGAGATTGTTTCAGAGTTAACTAAGCGCGGCGTGTTAGACAGCCCTCAGCTCGTTACTTGGGCTAACGCTAATCCGGAGCTTGCTTACGAACTGCTGCGTAAAGCGACTGGTTCTTATACGTTACCTAGTCAGCAAATTCCTCAACAAACCCAGAAGGTTATTACCGCACCCGCTGGTTCGAATAACGCCAACAATATTATTGGCAACACTTCGGCAGCTGCTCAGGCCGCTATTGACGGTACTCAAGGGGCATCTGATTTACGGTCGTTTACCACGCCGCAGATCATCGATGAGGTCCGTGGGTTAGATCCGGCGCTTATTTATGCGCTGCAGGGCCGAAACCTGATCTGATTGTTTATTTCCAAGTAAACTTAAACAAGCGGACGCTGACCATGCCTAACTACTCATACACGGACTACATCACTCCGTCGGATCAAGCAACTATTAGTGACTTTGGCGGCGTCGGGAGTAGTACTGCTCCGAGTCCTTCTAAACCCGGTTTTGACTATTTAGCTGCTGGCGCCGGTCTCCAAGATTTGTTTGGTGGAGTTGGTGATTTAATCCGAGGCATCCGTGGCGAAGCTCCGCGCATGGCCGGATCACGTTTGCAGGAATATCTGCAGACCCAGCGTCAGGAGAGTTACCTAGCTGATTTACTGAAATCGATTGTTGATAAATCTACGAAGGAAGCCGATTCCTTCAATCCCCTCAAGGGTCTGCTTCTCTAATATTACAGAGCGCATACAATGGCCTCGACTAGCACAAACAAGCAGCCCTGTCTGATTGACCGCCCGTTTCTTCGCGGCGCGCGCATTACCAGCGGCACGGGACAATGCGATCCGACGAACCCGAATCTGACTGATCTGATTCAGTTAGTCCGCGTGGGTGACCTGCCTTCAGAAGACGCGGCTCTCGTTGAGGACATCACGATTGTTAGCAACGAAGATTACCCTGATAAGAGCGGTATTCGAACCGCTGACATTGGGCTTTACGTTTACGCTCCTAACCAGGCCGCACCTTCTACGTCGGCGGCTCTTATGGTGGGTCGTTTCGAGGTGGGGCTGAGCGGAAGTACCTTTGGTTATCCGCTTCCCGTACAGCTGTTTGCTGTTAATGCTCCGGTGCCCAAAACCGGTGACACAAACATCATTGCTCCGATTCAAATCGGTAAAGGAGAAGGTCTTTACCTTGAAAAAGGTTATATCCTTTGCGCCGGCTATCTCGGCAACGGTCCTACTTCTGTTTCTGGCGGTCTTAGCTCTTCCGGAATCACGATCTGGGCCCAAGGCGGGTTCTATTAATACGTGGCAAGAAAAAGAGGATCTGATAATTTTGGCTTTCGAGATTTTAAAGCCACTAACCCTGTAAATCAACCTCGCACGATTCGCGGTTCTGATAACGCAGGCGAATTATTACGTCCTCTACCGTTTAAAAGACGCTTTCGTCCTGTCACGGGGACTAAAAACTTTAGTCTTTTAAGTGACTACGATTACGCGTCCCTTTGGGCTCGTTGGAGACGTGGGTATGAGCTTGCGATGTACTCGCAGCAAGCATATGAAGGTCTGACGTATAGCTTTAAATATTTTGTATCAGGTGCTCCCGGTGTTGGGACATTTTTGCCTGGTATTGCTTTTATGTATCCAACCACGCGTGCAGACATGCGCATGTGGATGGTTGGAATTCGACCTAGGGATTCATTTAACTTCCTGAATTTTGGTTATTCGGTCGTTTCCGTCACTGATTACGACGCAAACACTTATGCGGTTCGGTTGAGTTCTAACTTTGGCGCACCAATTTCATTCTTTGCTGGAGAAGTTTTATCAAATAGATATAACGCAGACGGCACAGAAAAAGCGTACGGATATAACAACTATACGGTTACCGCTGTAGGAATTAACGGGGTTCCTCAAGCTCCGGGTTTTCTGCCCATATTTAATACTCTGTTTTTATCCCATACCGAAGCTAATAGCTGGGCCGTGGTTAATTCCACGACCATGGCAGTTCCTGCTACAGGTCCTCCGGCAGTCGGGGAATATTTGACTACCGAAATGCGGTCTCAATGCACTTGCCCGGATTTCTTAGCCCGAGAAGGTTTCAATCTTTATGAAGCCTCGTTGCGTCGTAAATATCCGTTTACCCGAGTCCAGAATACCAATCCAGGTTTTTACGATGCCGGTCCCGACTCGACTGTGCGGCAGGTTCCTTCTAATGACAACCCTGGTTTTGCTCGGACATTTGGTTTTATATATCTAAACGAAATTTATAACATCCCTGAGTATACGGAAGCCGTGTACTCAGATCCAAACGTTTTTTATTATCAGCCGCGTTGGTGTAAGCATATTTATGCGGCTATGTGGGATCTTCAGCTGCGATTTGGGCAGACCACTACAACATCGATGTGGTTAGCTCAACCAAACGACGAACCGATGAACGAGTATTACAGAGAAAAATTCGAAATTGATTTAGCTAAACAGACAGACTTTTTTAAACGCGAGCGAAATCTCGTGTGGTGGCAGAGGTATAGCCCTGCGAAAAACGATATGCCTACGCACATGATGTACCCCGACATGTACAACATGATGGGTAAAACACTGAACTTTGGAAATATAAATTCTTTGACGCCAATGGAGGCGGAGAATTTCGAGATGTTTACCATCGAGGAATTCGACCCATTCGCTCCGATTAACTTCGATCAACTTCAGGTGTATGACGGCGGTACATACGCCAACGGGGTTTTAGTATCGCAACCTATTAACACTTTTGTTGGAGGGCAGTATGCTAACGGGGTCTTAATTCCGCCCGCTGGATTCCCTTCGTTGATCAACGGCGGTACGTACTGATATGACTTCAACACCTGTTGTTCTTCTTTTAAAGCGTTCCGGTCAATCGTCTGATCGCCCTAGCGGAACTGTTATTCAGAACGGTGAACTGGCTATGGCAGTGGGTGCCGCCGATCCAGGGCTTTATTTCGAAGACTCAGCTGGTGCTATCAGGAAGATCGGTCCCTCGCATTATGGGGCCACGGCGCCTAACTCAACTCCCGTTGGAGTAGCGGGTAACTCAGTTGGTGAACTGTGGTCCGACAGCTCTACGTCTGCTTACTATTTAAAAGTTTGGACAGGCTCAGCGTGGCAAAAGATCGGAGCGTCTTTTTCTGATTCGTCAACCACGGCAGACTCAGCTTCCGTTGCTGGTATTGCAAACGTAGCAGTATTAGCTTCCGGCGCTGTCTTGGCTTCGGGAGCAATCACAGCTAATACAGCCACTTTGGCGTCAGGGGCGATCTTGGCCTCGGGAGCAATCACAGCTAATACAGCCACTTTGGCGTCAGGGGCGATCTTGGCCTCGGGCACAGTTAAAAGTGCCGATATAGGACTAAGCGGATTACCTAGTCCGAGCAGTTATGGTTCTGGAGCTTTGTTTTACCAAATACAAACCTCCGGTGTTTACGCGGCGGGTCTATATATTCAGTTCTCTAATACCTGGACTGCAATTTAATCGCGCAGAGTCGCTTTGAGGAACCAGGCAGCTTTGAACATCATCCCCACAAGTTCCGCCAGGTAATTTTCGATGTCGGGTGCTTGCACTTCCTTAGCAGTCATACCGACATCTTTAGCCATGAAACCAGCAGCTTCGAGATTTTTGACGTACACCGTCAGCATCTCGCGGGCTTCGTATGATTTAATGTGCTTAAAGTTTTTGTAGGCGCCTTGAAGACCTTTTGCGCACATAGGCATTAAATAATCCATTGAGCGAACAAACTCGCTCAGCGCATCGAACTGCGCAATATGCGCATCGTACTGCTCTTTAAGGAACTCGTGGATCGGCAGAAAAATAGGCCCCTCCACATTCAGATGAATGAGGTGAGCCTGTAAATACAGCTGATTGGTATAAGAGGCGAGGGCCACAAGTTGACTAATAAGCTCGTCAGCCGTGGCCACAGGCTTCAATTCCTGCTCTTCGATAATGACGATTGCCTCACCCGGCATAGGGGTGGGAGCTGCCTCAAAAGAGCCGGAGAACGTCATATCAGAAAGTGCAGGCAACAGCCGCCATCGGAGTTTCTTCTGCCTCCACTTTAGCGGTAGGGGAACTTTGGAGATACTCTTCGAGCGCAGTTTTGTTTACCCGGTACAGAGATTTTGCACCGTTAGGTTGCAGGTTCACGTACACAGATTTGGGCCACCCGCCAGGCTGATTAGCTTCAGACAGCGCGATGCGCTTACGCACAAAGCCGGAGCTGCAGTTAAGAAGTTCAGCGGTTTCAGCGATGGTAAGAAGTGCTTTACCGTCCGACATTGTATATGCGGAGAAAATGTGACGGTTGTATATTAGCTCTGTTTCTTCTGTGCACGCTCAGTCTTATCCGATTAAAGGTGTTCTTTATTTTTCGGTCGGCTAATATTAAATTGCAGCGTTTAGTTCTATGACAATTCGTATCGCAGGAGAAGTTTTCAAAAGGTATAACCAGCCCAAGCGTGACGTTCAGAGCGGTAAGGAATACTCCGTGGCGGCTAAAGAAGGCGATACTGTTCGTTTAGTTCGCTTTGGTGATCCGAATATGGAAAATCGTAGCGATGATCCTAAACGACGCGCTGCGTTTAGATCTAGGCATAGCTGTGACGAGAAAAAGAGTAAGTTAACTCCAGGCTATTGGAGCTGCAAAAACTGGTGATACAGAACGATTAAGACATTCTGTGCTATAACTTTAAGAGCTTTTTTGTGAGTAGAGCTAGACTTTAATTAGTCGGCTCACCGCGATGGCTTCCCGTAAGTCAAATGAGTCTCAAAGCCTTGATTGCGGGCTTACTCTCGAAGATGAATTTGTTCTGACCCGTATCCGCACCACGGCTCACTCACTGAAGGACAAAGACCGCGATCAGTTTCTGTGGGCCACGGTATTTAAGTTAATTTGTCGCGAACGGGCTTATAAAACTGTAATGAGTGAGGTTGGTATTGCTATGGATACCAACATGAGTTTATTTGATGATGAGCTTGACGCAGAGGAATAAGTTCTTCTTTAGTCAGGATCATTTAAACTAAGTTATTGGAAATTTAGTTCCAGTAATACCTGATGAATGAGCGGCAATTACTGGAACAGTTTCGCCAGACTCCTGAGGGGCAGCGGTTATTACAGGCGATTCGTTTTGCTGAAGGGACTGCAGGACCTAAAGGTTACCAAACTATGTTTGGTGGCGGCACTTTTAGCGATCTGAGTAAGCACCCCGATACTGTTATTTCTAGCGGGGGATATAAGAGCGCAGCGGCAGGTGCATATCAGTTCATGCCTTATACCTGGGGTTCTTATGCGTCTCGATTAGGACTGGGCTCTTTCGGACCCAAAGAGCAGGATATTGCCGCCTTGGCTTTGGCTCGGGACAAGCTGATGAAGATTGGCGGTCTCGCTGCTTTAAAGCAAGAGGGGTTAAGTCCACGAGTTGCCGCCGCTTTATCCCCCGCGTGGGCATCTTTCCCGACTGAATCGGGTAAAAGCTATTATGGTCAGCCCGTCAAATCCTTAAGTTCGATTCAGGAGGTTTACGGGCGCGTACCCAGTCCCGTAGTTCAGGATCAGAGTACAACCGAAACTTCTTCTGTAAGTCCGGTTTCTATACCTCGATTTGATTTCAAAGGAGCGCTTAAAAATATTGTTAGTGAGTTTGCTACCAAAACAGAACAGCCCGCATCGACGGGGGATCAAGCAACTAAATACTTAGAGCTAGCTAATGCTTTAGATGAACAGGGTATTACTGACTTAGCTGAAAAGTATCGAGCTGAAGCCTTATCGGCTTCGATGGAATCTGTAACGCCGAACGCTGATCCAACAGCCTTAGCAACACAAATTCTGCAGGCAAAATTAACCGAAAAAGTTTTCAACCAACAAGCTGAAGCTTTAGAAAGTCAGCTAAATAAATCCATAGGTGCTCAGCCTATGTCCACCGGGGCACTGACTCCTTCTGGAGGAACAACAATTCCGGGGGTTCAAATCACCTCTGCCGTTGATACTTCTGGTGAGCCAGGATTTGACTTTGTGATTCCCGGCGGTCGTGGGGCGGCATTCAACCTCCCATTTAAAGCCCAAGTTTTAAAGGTAGTTAACGATCCTTGGGAAACTAATTTAGAAAAAGGTCCAGGCCGTAGAGGCTACGGGAATTACGTCGATCTCCGTGGCGTCGACCCGCAGACGGGACGAGCATTCGATGTGCGTCTGGCTCATTTCGATAAACTTAATCCCGGTCTAAAACCTGGCGCCGTTATTGATCCCGGAACATTTATCGGTACACAAGGTCGCAGTGGTTCTACTACTGGAGCTCACGTTTCCGCTGATTTCTATAATCCAGGTGAGAACAAGACCAGTCCTGAAGTTTTGAAGATAGGCTATCAAATTCGCGATAGACTGGCTAAAGGACAACCAGTGTTTTAACAATGGGCGCTCGGCAACAACCTGATTACGCTGCCATGGCACGTAGTGCCGTAAATGATGCTTTAGATAAACAGAAAGAACTTGCGAAAGATGTTCTTGCTCGGGCTGAAACTTACGAAGCTAAGCGCGAAACTTCGCAAGCGGAATTAGATAAAATTTTCGGTCGTACCGGCACGGAAGCTCGGACCGAATACGAAAAACGTTTTGCTGTCGGAGTTCCTGCGCTTAAAGGTGAATACGAGGCGAAGCAAAAGTATTTCCGTCCCGGAGTTTTAGATATTCAAACACCGGGTAGTTCTATAAATCTGTTAGCCGATGTGCTCCGTGGCAGCGCAGGCGAATACACCGCAGGCATGGATAAAGCGTCGACTAAAGCTCAATCTCGTCTCTATGAAGCTCTGGCAGCGCCAGTAATTGGCTTTGAAGCTATTGCCAGTAAACCGGCTTTCAATAAACTCTATGATCCGACTTACATGGAGTTAGCTAAAAAGCCTCCTACTGTAACTAGCGATGTAGACTCTTTCCGTCAGTTATATACGTACAATGTCTGATTCCATTAGGGAATCTGGGCACGAACGTAAAATTCGCTTCCACGGGGAGGCGCCCTTTGCTAAACACGACTATCGGTATCGCAGCCGAAACGTAATTCGTTTAGCGGGACAAGTCTGGGCGGAAAGCTCAGATGAAAGACAAAAACGTTTGCGCCGCGAGCGCACGTTCGCTCAGATGAAGAACACCCCCGTGGGCCTTGGATTTGCAAACCGCGATTCTTACGGACCGGACAATACCTACGGTACGGTCGAATCACTCAGCAATATACACGGCCCAGCTGACTATATAACCTAGCGAATTCCATAATCCTTTCTTCTGTATTAAAAGGAGAAGGTAAATATAAAACAAAACCAAGGCATCGAGTGCTCTCTAGTTTTGGTAATCCAGGACTATCTAAGTGCAAATTAGGGTGATGCTTCAGTACGCACATAGGCAGATCAATATTTAACTTCTGCGTAACTAATAACGCAACTTGCGAAGAAGTTAAAAAAATGATTGCTTCGTCAAATTCAGCTTTTCGATAACGTCTAAGACACTCTTCGAGCCACACTCGCTGAGCTGACTTTTGAAATCTTCGGCGACGGTTAAACAACAAAACCTCTTTTGGTTGTTCCCCCGAAAGCAAAACATCGCGTGGTGGATAAAGATAAACGTTCTTACCGCGCCAATCCTGGACTAAACCGTTGTGTTCGTGCGTGAAAAATCGATTGGCGTTAATTAAAGTATTTGCGTCTTCACTCGACGCTGGGTCTAAATCAATAGACCCATTAAAAAATGAAGTCGTTACGCCAACAACTTCCGGCGGAGATACAAAATCAATCGCGGCTAAGGGCATCTACAAGTTCTTTAATTTGAGTGTCGACAGAATTTAGATCGATTAGATGAATACTCATCGTTTGGTTGTTGATGAGGATAACAATCGCTTGCTTGTTATCTTGTTCCTTATCAACAATATTCAGTAATTTTTTTAAGAAGTCTTTTAAGTCTTCATCCATTATTTCCTCCGCAAGAATTATGTCGTTCTTAATGTCTTTTATGGTCATATAAGAACTGTTCTCAGGAGCAATCGGATTAAAAAAAAGTGCCCCTAAACCCTCTGCACTTCTAAATTCTTCGTAGAGCGTTACGATATCGCCCACGATCATCTTGACGACGTTGACGGCGATTTGATTCTGAACTTCGCTCTTGCTAAAGATCTTTTTGGCGAGGTTGTTAGCTGTGTTGCTTTTCGGCATTTTAATAACCTGTAAAAGAGGTCCAAGCATCCTGTAGCACTTTAGCGCTATCGAACAAAAAATTACTTGTGTTGCTTTCCGAAGGATCAAGTTTGCAGTAGTGACGCCCCTCCACTAAACCAGACGAACCTTTAGATGTGATTCCTTGATAAATCAGTTTGTCGATCGTTACTGGAGAAACCCCTAACCGAGCAGCGACCGCTTTTTTATTGACAAACGCCGTGGTTATGTTCGATGACTTTGAGTTTGCGATTATTTGCAGACTTGTGTCGATGCTTCGTAGCAGATCAAGTGTTTCTTTGTTGATCATCTTAAAGAAATAATGTGAGGGCCGCCTGAGCACTTAGCGCCAAGCACTCCGGATCGCTTACGGCACACCGGAAAAGGTGAAAACGGTATGCGCCCCCACGGTACTGGCACCAGACCTTTCTTACAAGAGCCAGTAGTCACAGTTTAAGGCTGCTGTAACCATTGTGAGTCTAATAAATCAGCTAGCTTTGTTATTTTGCGTTGAAAACCGGCGCGTACAGATTTAAAAACATTCGGTGACTCAAATCGAGACCTGTGGTGCGCAGGATTGACGCAATCTATGGTGTTGCAGATGCGTTTTAGTTTGAAATTTCCGATATCGCCTTTATAAAAGGCATAAAGCAGGTTCTGTATACGTAATTTTCTGTTTTTTATATGAATGTTTGTGTAACTAGAACGCCAACACTCAGTTAAATCGTGGTGTTGAGCAGTTAGTTGAACAAAAAGGGCTCGTAGTTCAGGTGACATTTGATTTAAATCTGGCTTACACGGTGGTTCGTCGATTGTTTTCAAGCAATCTTCACACACCGTGTCTGTTTTATGGTGATACTTATTTCTTATACAGATCAAAGCAGTGCTTCAAGCTGGGTTACGAAGTCTTTTGGCTCCTCAATTAGAAGTTTAATAACTTGTTGAAGCTTATGCTCCACGTTATCGCTCAGTTTTTCGCGCTCGTTAAGCAAAAGCCAATACTTGTAGGCGTTTAACAAATACAGATGCGTTTGTTTAGCTCGCAGAGCTTGGGTACGCCATTTTTGAAAGTCAAAATTAGAAGTGTGCCGGCTATTACCGGTCTGTAACTCCAATTCGCGCACCTCGATTTGAAGTTCGATGTCCCGAATGGTGTACTCAATGGCTGAGACTTTAGCTTTGCATTCAGAGATCGACGTGGGCTCAGGATTGTCAGAGTAAATCCAGACCGGAAGATTCTCAATGACGTGCTCACGAGACCAGAGACATGGCTTTGTTTCTTGTGTAAAAGTCATAAACCTAAAGTCTGCTTAATAAGGGTGTTGAAATTGCCATTGATGACGTAGAGAATGTGTGACTCAAATGAGATGCGCTTCACCAAATCATTCTTTTGAAGTTGTTTTAGGTCTCTTAGAAGCTTTTGCTTCGAGTACCCAATTTCACTTAAAAGCTCTTTTGTCGACAACGGTTGACGAAAGTTTAGCAGGTGCAGTAATTCTGTGTGCGTTTTTATGCAGGCAACGATTTTTTTAGATTTGTAATCGTCCGCAGAGAGAAAGAACGGCTGTATTTGATTTCGAGCAGTTGTTGGATAACCCGTGGGCTGACTTGATTGGAGTGCCATGTTTTTACGTCCTTTTTCATGTCGGGTGTCATTTTGGTTGCTGTGCTTGCAGCCAGCATCATGTGATAAGGGTTCACACAGTGCGGATCGCCGCACGTGCTGAGCACTTTATCGCGTTGTGTTAACGCCACGTTATGAAACTTGGCGTAGACGAACCGTCGAGGCCGCATGATCACTCCTTCCTCGGCGTCGATAAGACGCTTAAACGTTTCAGGAAGATAAAGATGTTGATCTCTGGTTATCGAAGGGCGGTTCTGAAGAAACCATACCGCGACCCTCTCAGCAGTGGTACGGGCGTTTCTTAATTCATTCAGGCAAAGCGCGCAGGCGTAATGACCTGATGGTGGGAGGATCCGGTCTAGGTCCGAAACAGCGAGGAGATAGGGCTCGGAGCGCTTGCAAGCGCATTCAAACGAAGCGACCGCACCGTGGAGGGAGACGGCAAAGGAGTCGAGAGTATAGGTTTTCTGTACTACTGGGTCTAAGGATTCGACTGGAGCCGGTTCCAGCAGACCAAAGACCGCAACGAGGTCTAAGGAGCGCACGTATTAGTACCTAGTGATCTGGTGCTCATCTGAGGATAGCATGGCTGTCGGTGTTTTAGAAATTATTTTTTCTCTAGGAGGGATTTCTTAACGGGTTTTACCGTATCTTTGAATTTTATAAGGGGTTTTTAGGTTTGCTTATTTAAAAATCCAGCACAATCGCAGCTTTACGGTGTGCGCACAGTTATATAAGAATTAATTTTAAACTTTTTATCTAACTCCACTTACTTGAAACTCGCGTTAAATAAACGGTTTTAAAGCTTCAGTTTTTGATCTCGATTGTTGCGCAGAAGCACTGTGGAAACACGGAATACAACAATTTCTTTATTTTGTGTGCTACCTTATAGACATTAAACGCTGCTAAAGCCCAATGGCTTCAGTACCCACTAAAACTTCAGTGTTTTTAGAAAATCCTGAAGTGCAATTCTGGCAGGAGTGCCGTCAGCGTGCTGAGGAGCTTGGAGTCCCTGCATGGCAGTTAGCAGAAGACGGTTTTTTTCATGAACGGGTTGACACCCGATCAGAAGGTCGGTACGGTCAGTAAGACCCGAAACGACCCAAAAACTTTTAAATGACTGAAACCTTAACCGCAGACCAGCGGCGTACTCGTTATTGCCAAATTTACGATTTATATCTTGATGGTCTGAGCCTGCGTGAGATTGGTTTAAAGGTTGGTGTTTCGCACGAACGAGTCAGGCAAATCCTCCGGCAAGGTTCGACCGCTGAAGAATTTAAAGTTATTAAGGCTGCTGCAGATCGCCGGCGGTCGAGAACCTGGCAGACAACCGAAGCTCTAAACCTTTTAAACGCTGGCAACAGTTGCTCAAAAGTTTCACAGATTTTGGGTGTTTCCGTAAGTTCTATTAAACGCCTTTCCGCTCAGTACAACAAGCAAAAACGTTCCGCTTAATTTCAACAATGCTGTAGAATCGAAAGAGGAGGCTAGCTTTAGACTTTATAGATGACACTAGCTCCCTGCCCGACACACGGGAGTACATATCGTGCTCTACACGAACCAAACTTCCGTGGCATTGTCGATGTCATCGAACTCCTTTTAGATACGGTATCTGGAGTGGGAACTACAAGTTACTCTAGGTGCGCTACTGGTTATACCCCTAACTTTGATGGGGTTGTGCGAGCGTTAGAGGATTTAAATACGACTATAAGCGGTATCCAAACTTCAAGCGCTATAGGTATACAAGCTGGATCTGGTATTTTCTTTACTGCTAGCGGAACGACGACTGTTATAAACGCAAGTATTACTTCTGCATCGGGCGCGATTTTTACGGCTGGATCCGGTCTTTATTTAGTTAACGGAACTGAGTTTAACGTCAATTACGGGAACGTTTTTCAGAATTCTGTTTCTGGTCATGTATTTGGCCAAGGTTCTAACACAGTTAGTTACAGTGGTAATAATGTAATCATTAGTGGAGCTGGCGGAGGCTCTACAGTTACTGTCTCTGGCTCTCCGGGTACAAACTACAACGCGGGCGCTTTGTGGTTTGACACCAATGAAGGGCGCATGTTTGTGTACGCAAGCGGTAATGGCGTATCAAACCCTGCCTGGTATCAAACTAATGCGGATGCCGTAGTTTTAAAAGGTGACGTTCCTCCCTCAGGAACCGGAACTGAAGCCCCGGCCCGCGATGGCTCCCTGTGGTTCAATACGCTTGTAGGCAATCTGTTTGTCTACGACGCGATGTCTAGCGGTTGGTACGAGGCGGGTCCGTCGCGTTCGTTTGCTTACAGCTCTACGGCGCCTGCTCCTTCCACTCAGGGTGCCGGTTGGTATGACACAGTTAATCAACACCTATTCGTTTGGGACGGCACCACCTGGAAACAGGTCTAAGCTTTTCTCGTCTCGTTGACTCAACATGGCAAAACCCAAAAGCATTCAAAACAAAATTGAGTCCAAGCCTAAGACCACTTCAATTGGACACGGTGTCAACTCTCGTCCGGAGCGTCGCGGCAAGAAAGCCTACAGAGGTCAGGGTCGTTAAACTGTAACTATTAGAGGAGTCTGAGATGACTATTACTTCGTTTATTGCTGGTGAAGCCATCTCAGCGGGAAATGCTGTTTATGTAAATCCTTCGGGTTTTCTGTATAAAGCTATTGCAACCAATCAAACTCAAGCATCTGTAATCGGAGTTTCTTTAGATACTACGACTCAATCCAATCTTGTTCGAGTAGCTTCTGACTGTATTTACTCATCTTTATCTTTATTAACGCCGGGAAATCCTCAGTATCTATCTGTCGCAACTTCCGGCAACATTGTTTCTTACGCTACGTGGCAAACTGAGCTAAACGCCACTACATTATCAGGCGCCTTTTTAACTAATCTTGGCCGGGCACTTTCCACCATAAGCATTGACGTTGAAGTGCAAAAACCTGTATACGTTATAAAGTAGGCATTTCATACTCTTGCGTTACGTTTACATAATGCTTCCATATTACTTCTGAGCTGTTTCCGGCCCATTTTGCCGCCTGAGCCACAGGAATTTTTTCTTCTAGCCAACGGCTTATTGCTGTATGTCTGAGATCATAAGGTCTGTATCTGTTAGATATTAAATCTGCTGCGTGTAGTTCTTTTGCGCGATCGTAGAAAAAACTCATATAAGAATTTCGGTCGTATGGGAATATGTATTCGTTATCTTGAGGCATCTTATTTATTATTTCCTGTGCAACCGTATTTAAAGGCACCACACGTTTTTTGTTAGTTTTTGTTGAATTTTTAAGTCCGTGCGTCAGCGTGTAGTTACGGTGCACCAAAACTTTATTATCCTTTATATCTTCCCATTTCATTGCTCGTACCTCTCCCGTTCTCATTGCTGTCTGCAACATAAACTCGGAGTACGATGCCCAATCGGATTTACGTTGTTTTGCCTTAAAGGCTATGAGTAAAAGAGCCGTTTCTGCTCGTGGGATCACAATTACTTCATCATCGCTTTGGGGCGGTTTTGGCATTCGATATTTCGCTATCGGATTTTTATCTAAATAACCAATCTCCTCGCTTGATGTCCATGTATATAAAGCTTTTACATACATAGCTACACGCCTCGCCGATTTAATCGGTTTTTGATTTAAAACCCAAGCCATTAACTGTCTTCCCTGAGTTAAATCTGTTATTGGCGCCTTTATGAGCCATTTTGTTGTTTGCTTGTAATCCGTAACTAAACTTGTCGGGCACAAGGTAACGCTTCGCTCAGCGTGAAACTCCGCCCAAGCCTCTTGTAGTGTTGGTGTCGCCATCTCTGCTGTAGTGATCTTTGTTATTTTACAGCGTATAATCCTTTTGTAAAGCCTGGTTTTATATAATGCACTTAGCTACAGACTCCAAAAGTGTTTTATACTTAAACTAGGAAAATAGGCTTCTGGTTGTGTTTGTACTCAACGGACAACCCCTACCTTTAGATACCCCGTTTGAGGCTAACGGAACTTTATTTCCGGCAAATTGGCTGCGGTTAGCTACGCCGGATGAGCGCGCCGCACAAGGAATTACTGAAGTTCCTGATCCTCCGAGTTACGATCAACGTTTTTATTGGGGCTACACCGCTAGCGGTACTTTAATTCCTAAAGATCACGGAACCTTGGTGTCCGGGTGGACCGATCAGACTCGTCAAACGGCAAATAGTTTATTGTTGCCGACAGATTGGACCGTTGTTCGTGAGGCGGATAATGGCACCCCAATGCCCAGCGGCATTAAAAATTGGCGACAAGAATTACGCGTTTCTTGTGAAGGTAAAGTTGTGCAGATTCGCGCAACCCAGACTACGGATGAGTTGGCAACTTATATAACTGGGTCTGGCTATCCTATGTGGCCTCAATTAAACCCCCCGACTCCTCCAGATCCTTCTGGAGTTGTGGAATCGATCTAAGTAGAATTAATTAGAGAGTAATTAGTCTTATGTCTACCCGCGCGATATTTAACCGTAAATACGAATCGTTTACGCCGGGTACTACTGAGGTTTGGCTCGTTAATGGAGCCGGTGTCGCAACTACACCGGCAACCGTACAAAACTTAATTGCTGGCGCCACGTTTATACAAGGCGATGCTGTTTACGTAAGCGGCACTTACGCTTTGCCGGCGACCGCTGCGAGTGGAGTAAATGCTACGAGTTATAACGCCGTGGGGATAACTGCATCCAGTGCTTCCTCTTCAAGCACGGTTGATATTAATGTTGATGGTGTTGCCGTTTTAACTTCTGCCAACTTAGTTGGGGAAACTCAACTTACTCCCGGTCAGTATTATTACTTATCAAAATATGATGGCAAGTTAACTAAATATGCAACTAGCTCTGGTTTAGTTACGGCAGCTAGTGGATATGCTGCTTTGGTTTATATCGGACAGGCTTTAAGTCCGACAGAACTTCAAATCGAAATTGAACCGCCGGTAGTTCTGTTTGACTAAAGCTATACTTAAATAACGGGGGAGTTTCCGATGGTTACGCGTAAACCAATTGTTTTAATCAGCGGAGCTTCGTCCGAATTACCGCCCGGTGATTTAGTTCCGGGTATTGATACTACAGCACAAGCTTCGGGTAATGCTGCTCTCGTTGCCGCAGCAAATGCACTAGCAAGCGGCAATCTTGGTATTGCAAACGCCGCTGTTGCTCAGGCTTCTGGTAACGCAGCTCTCGTTGTTGGGGCCAGTGCCTTAGCTTCTGGCAATTTAGGTATTGCCGGGGCGGCGACCGCCTTAGCTTCTGGAAATGCCGCGCTCGTCGTGGGAGCCGGTGCTCTTGCTTCGGGTAACGCCGCTTTAACTAATGCAGCCACCGCCCTTGCTTCCGGCAATGCTGCTCTTGTAGTTGGTTCTAGAGCTTTAGCTTCTGGTACTGCAGCTTTAGCTTCTGGTAATGCCGCTTTACTGGCTGCTGCAAATGCACTAGCAAGCGGCAACTTAGGTATTGCTAACGCTGCAAGTGCTCAGTCGACAGCAAACTCAGCTAACTTAGTTGCCTCTACAGCTTTAGCTTCCGGCAATGCTGCTCTTGTAGTTGGTTCTACAGCTTTAGCTTCCGGCAATGCTGCTCTTGTAGTTGGTTCTACAGCTTTAGCTTCTGGTAACGCAGCTCTTGCTGGTTTAACAGGTAAATATGACAAAACTGGTGGGCCCATTAGCGGACCAGCCTTTACTCAGTCTCAAACATTTGGCGTTCCTAGCGGTACTATTTTAGGTTCTGGTGTAATTATTTTAAATTTGGGTGCTCGCGATAATTTTGAAATTGTTTTGACTGCGGGTACATCAACCCTTGCTAGACCGACTAATGCCAGTGGCGGTCAATGTGGAGCCATAATTGTTCGCCAGGACAGCGCAGGAACTCGCTTACTTACTTATAGCGGTTCGTGGTCGTTCGCTAGTAATACAGCACCTACACTAACAACGACGGCTAGCGGTATCGATATGTTTGGCTATTACGTTGTTAACTCCAACCGTATTAATGTTGTTAGTAACCTTAACTTTGGTTCTGGCACTGTCTCATGAGCCTAACTTCCGGTAAACAACTGCTGTTGTCTGCGGCAGCTGGCGGTGGAGCCGCAGGCTATCAAATTTCAAGATCACTGCGTTTCAACAGTAGTGACAGTGGTTTCTGTGCCAGAACCTACTCATCGGCAGGCAGCAGAACCACTTGGACCTGGAGCGCGTGGGTCAAAAGAAGTGCTCTTGGAAGTCAGCAAACATTGTTTGACGGTTACAGCGATGGCTCCAATAGAACGCAGTTGATGTTTGAGTCGGACGACAAGCTCCGAATCCTTAACCAGGCGGGTGGAAGTGTTACAACCAACCTGATAACAACCGCCGTCTTCCGAGACGTTTCTGCTTGGTATCACATCGTCATTGTTTGGGACACCACCCAAGGCACCTCCAGCAATCGTGCAAAGGTTTATGTAAACGGCACGCAGCAAACTTCATTCTCAACGGCAACGTATCCCGGTCCTAGCGAAAACTCGTTCATCAATGCCGCAAACGCTCACGACATTGGGCGGACTGGTGCCTATACAGAGGCTTATTTATCAGCTTATTTAGCGGATATATTTTTCATTGATGGGTCTGCCAAGGTTCCGGGAGACTTCGCCGAAACCGACGCCACCACGGGCGCGTGGAACCCCAAGGCATACAGCGGCAGCTACGGCACCAACGGCTTCCACCTCGACTTTGCCGACAACAGCAACAACACCGCCAGCACATTAGGGAAGGACACTTCTGGCAACGGGCACAACTGGACGCCGAACAACCTTTCAGTCACGGCAGGCGCAGGCAACGACAGCCTCGTAGACTCCCCCTCTAATGGCACCGCCAGCACTGGAGGAGACGCGGGTGGCGTCACGGTGGGGAACTATGCGACGTTGAATCCGCTTTCCAGTTCCAACGGCACTTTGTCTAATGGAAACCTGACGCACTCAGGCGGAAGTGGTAACGGCAGAGAGCGACCGTCTACATTTGCAGCGTCATCCGGCAAATGGTATTTCGAGGGTACTTTAACCTCTTGGACTAATTCTGGATCCGACGCAGCCGTTGGCGTTACTGACATCACCAAGATAGATTTAACTAAAGAACCGGGACAGTACGCGACTTCATACATAATCTATAACTACACCGCTTTTGCGAATATTTATAAGATTAACAATGGGTCTGCCACTGCAACGAACACAACGAGAGCAGTTCAAGGCGACATTATCGGAATTGCATTTGATCTCGACAACAATAAATTTTACGCACACAAGAACGGAACGTGGATAGATGGGCTAAGTCCCGGAGGGACAGCCTTATTCAATTTGACATCGGGCACGTATACGCCGGTTTCTCAGATTAGTTACGGAAACTCAATGACGTGGGACTATAACTTCGGCCAACGCCAGTTTAGTTATGCAGCACCAGCGGGCTTCAAATCCCTCTGCACGGCCAACCTGCCGACGCCGACGATTGCCAAAGGCTCGGACTACATGGACGTGAAGCTCTACACCGGCAATGGCTCAACGCAGACCATCAGTGGGCTGAACTTCTCGCCTGACTTTGTTTGGATCAAAGACCGTTCACAAGCAAATGGTCACGGCTTATTCGACGTAATTCGTGGCACCACAAAAGGTTTATTTTCCAACTTAACCAACGGAGAGATTACCGATAGTAACTCGCTAACGTCATTCGATTCGACTGGTTTCTCAACCGGATCAGGCGGCACCACTTTCAGCACAAACATCAACGGCAATAGCTACGTGGCTTGGGCGTGGGACGCCGGTTCTTCTACCGCATCCAACACACAAGGCAGCATCACTTCTCAGGTGAGGGCTAATGCTAGTGCGGGTTTTTCGGTGGTTAGTTATACAGCGGCATATACGGGATCGGCAAGAACCGTAGGCCACGGACTTGGTGTAAAACCTAATCTAATTATCCTGAAGAATCGCAATGATGGATCAGCCAACTGGCGCGTCTATCACTCTGCCTCTGGTGCTTCTTTGCCATTAGTCCTTAATTCAACTGCCGCTGCTTCATCCAACTTTGGCATTTGGAACAACACAGAACCTACCAGTAGTATTTTTACTATTGGCATCAATACCGATGTTGGTGGCAATAGCGGATCAGGTGAAGGCTTAATCGCCTACTGCTTCGCCCCAGTAGCCGGGTACTCTTCTTTTGGCAGCTACACCGGCAACGGCAGCTCGGATGGGCCGTTTGTTTATACCGGGCACCGTCCTAGGTGGATACTTCTTAAAGCAACTTCTATTACAAACGAAAGCTGGATCATCATCGACACAGCGCGTTCGACGTACAACGTGGTTGACGCCTTTCTTCGGGCAGATACATCTGAGGCAGAGTTTTCTAGCTCACTTCGCTACGTTGACATTCTTTCTAATGGCTTCAAGTTTCGCGCATCTGGCACTGAAGTAAATGGCAACGGAACAACGTATGTGTATGCGAGTTTTGCCGAATCGCCCTTCGCCTACGCCCGCGCTAGGTGAGTAGTGAACAAGGATTCTGTCATGAAAGAAAGAGCTGAAATTTTCTTAAATAAACGCGTTTCTGAGGTCAGCGCCAGGTGCCCGAGCGCCACCTTGGACGTGGAAGAAAACACAAAAAATAGAAATTGGACAATAGATAAATTTAAATACGGTCCTTTAAATCCGGCAAATCCAGATCCGGGATTTTGGGAGAAAAAAGCCGATATGTGGAACACGGACATCGAGACCGCCCAAACAGCTCGTTGCGGTAACTGTGCTGCTTTTGATCAGTCCGATAAAATTTTGAATTGTATTATTGAAGGGATAAACGAAAATCAACTTGCTGAGCCCTGGGATGTTCAGGAGCGAGCTGATTTAGGTTATTGCCAGTTATTTAAATTTAAGTGCGCAGCGGCACGCACTTGTGACGCGTGGCTTTATGGCGGACCGATTGCCGGGTCTTGACGCCGTAATCGGGTGTTTTTGTGTCGTTGGTGAACTTCGTAGTGTGTAGATCTAGTTAACTAAAAGATTGTAAGTTTGGGTGAATTGGGTTTGCCACACGTTTTTATAATGTGCCCAGAGCTGTTTGCAGTTCTTTTGAAGCGCCTCAACCTCCTGCGTCGATAAGGCCGTCATCTTAGCCAAGCAGTCCTCAAATGTCTCGGCGTAAACGAACGGCAGATCCTGAACACCGTAAAAAGCTGCGTGCCAATACGATGGTTTAATCAGAAATTGCCTGGAATGCGTTCTAGTTACAGGGATGCAGCCTGCTTCGAGTGCCTCGTAAATTCGAAACGAATCCATGCTGTCCTGCCCTTCCGGACACAGGGCAAAAACGCTCCGCTGCAGCATTTCGGCGTATTCTTCAGTCGTTAAACCGTCTTCAGCGCCGAAACCGCTACAGGTATGAATTTTGTAGCTTTTAACTTTTTGAAAAATATCTAGCATTTTTTGGCGTTCGCCGTGCGGGGTTCCTGCGAAACACCAGCTGTAATCCCTGGAAGAAACGGGGTTTTTTAAGTGTCTTACAAGGTCACGTTTATACCCGAGCCCAAAAAATTGAACTTTTGGATGGTCTAAGTGGTTTGGGTGTATGTAATTACGGTGTAGTTTTACGCAGGCTGGATCGTGCAGCCATTCGCAGGGCTCGCGCAAGTTTTCGTCGCTCAGTAAAACGATCGCATATCTCTTGCCATTAGCTCGTAACTGATCGAGCACATCCCGGTAGGGCACCGCGTGGTTGCATATGAGTATCGCGTTGGCGTCCGCTCGTATCTTGCGGCTATCGAACTCAACATCTACAAAATCTTGAATACCTTTAAATAAGAATCTGAGCCAATCAACCTCGAACAGGTTTTTATCCGAACTCAGCCATTGGATTCTTACGTTGTTCATAAGATTTGTATGCCGGGCTTCAGGTTAGGGTATCGCTCTTAAAATTAAATGTCGTGTTGGGCGCCTTCATTGGAATGTAAGCATTGTGTCGCTGAACTTTATCGGGCGGACGCAACAAAGCTTAATGATGAAGCTTATGTGCGTAATGCGCTATCTAATGCAGCTGATTTAGCTGGCGCAACGCTCATCGATATTTGCACACATGCTTTTGATCCGCAAGGTATTACAGGGTTTGCGCTCCTTGCCGAATCCCATATTTCCATCCACACCTGGCCCGAGTGCGAATTTGCCGCTGTGGACGCATTTACGTGCGGCGATACGACTGATCCAGAATTAGCTTGTAATTACTTAGCTACTGCCTTTAGTGCTAGGGGACACAGTGTTTCCGTTATTGAACGCTCATCACCTAAATTCTTAAGCAAAATTAGTGTATAATATATGTAGCTAAGACAGTAGTAATCCCGCGCACATTTTTTGTGAGCGAGTCCGACCTTGTATTTAATCTTCAGTGTTTACAACGTCGTACTGCTAGAAAACGGTTTAGGAAGGATATTTTAGACGCTTGGGATAATATATGCGCTTACTGCGGATCGGATCGCGCTTATACACTTGATCATATTGTAGCTCGCGCTAAAAACGGGACAACAAAGCGAGGCAATTTATTAGCCTGTTGTCCGACCTGCAACCTGCAAAAGTCTGATGAATGTTGGCTATTGTGGTATCGGTCCCAGACATTCTGGGATCCCGATAGAGAATTGGCAATTTGGAATTGGTTAAGTTACAACCATGAGCAGAGTATAGCTGCTCGCGAATACGAAGAAGTGTGCCGAGAGCCTTTAAAACTCCCGGCACGCCCCGAAGATGATCCTGGTTTACTTCTTAACGAGACGAGTGACGATCCCAGCTAAGATTTCGATGATTCGGTAGTACTTTGCCACCACAGCATCGTCTTTGGGCGTAGGCGTCAGGTTCACAATGGCGAGAGCCAGAGCGTGGATAGCGAATAAAATCGCCATCAGTTGTTGGAGGTGGGTGAGAAGTTGTTCCATATGTGATAAACCCTTCTATTTAAGTTTAGTCAGTCGCGTTTAAAATTACTTTTGATTTCGATTGCGCCTCCGAGCAGCTCTTGAGCTTTTGACCCATCGGGCTCGTGCTCGATTATTGAGAATTTTGGAGGCTCTTGAGCCTCCCATTGCTTTTTTATTTTTTCAGTCTGCACCTCAAGATCCCGCAGCGTAGATTCAACCTTCCAAAGCACCCAATCGTGCTTACAGTAATTTAAAAGTAATTTTACAATTTTATTTGTTCTTAAGGATTTGTAGTGTTGTGCAAACGCGTTTACGATTTCATAAATTACTGCACACCAAAAATTGTACTTAGGGTTTTTCATTGATTCTGCTCAGTATTAATTGATCTAATTTGTCATTAATATGGTTTAAACGATCTTTAATATCTATTAATCCTGAATTAAGATCAGTCTTGGACGCATATACACGCGGGAAGTCAACTATATCTTTCTCTACCTGCTCTAATCGTTTCTTTATTGAGCTAAACCGCTCATTTAAAACGTTTTGTCTCTGTTGATGAGACCACGTAAGCACACCAGCCAGCGTGGCAAATGCTGCAATCAAGGCCTCGGGTCCCACACTTTCTGCTTTGCTAAATAAATTTTACTTGGCGGCGGGTATAAACGAACATGGATTTTCGCTTAAAATATAACTATCGTGAGGAACCGTTGATGTCACAGTTTACCAAGAACTTAGAGCTGGATGGCGTTATTAATAGCGGTATTACTGATACTTCCCGCCGCACTGAGTCCACGCATTTCGATCAGCGTCGGACCCTGAATGCTAGCGGTGTGGTTGTTGTCTCTGCCTCGTCTCGTGAATACGCCGCTGATGGCATCTACGGCATCTCCGATTATTACCAACTGACCGTAAACGCTACCGGCATCATGCGCGTGGCGATCCGCAATCAGAACTCTTGTGGAGACGTGATTGTTTTAGATTCTTATGGTTCGGGCGTGCTGACTGCTGCTCCCTCGAAGTTCAGCACCCGCGCTACCGCTGTTAGCTCCACCACGATCAACAGCTCGGGTGCTTTCTACACCTACATTCAACTGAAGGGACGTAGCGGTGCCGAGTACCGCGTGGGCATCGACGTTACCAGCACCTGATGAAAGTCTCCTCAAGCGGGGTCGACTTTATAAAGAAATTCGAAGGGCTTGAGTTAGTTTCGTATCAATGCCAGGCCGGAATCTGGACTATTGGATACGGTACGACCGGCCCTGAGATCGGCCCCCAAATGCGTATCACAAAAGAAGAAGCGGATCGTTTGTTTGAAGAGGACTTACAGGTTTTTGAGCAGGGAGTCAACAATTACTTAAAAGTAAAGGTTAATCAAAACGAATTCGATGCTTTAGTTAGCTTTGCCTATAACGTCGGTCTCGGCGCTTTCGGTAGCTCAACATTATTGCGTTTGCTGCATGACAACTGTTCGAAACAGATCGTTGCGTCCGAATTTTTGCGGTGGGTTAAGGTCCAAGACGGAAAAATAAGCGAAGGATTAAAAATCCGGCGCGAGAAGGAAAAGCAGTTATTTTTATCAAAGCCTTTAAACGCGGCTTTGGCGCACTCGATTTTGGCTCAGCGCGACACGTGGTTGAAACGCAAACCTCTCGCATCCAGTGCGCTTGCCGCCGAAGAAAAACTCTTTGTGCCCAAGGGTTCCGCCCACGTTTGGCAGACCATCACAATGGTCCCGGGTGCGACTCATTATCGTGTGCAACTTGAAGCGCAGCCCGACAAGCCGTGGTGGTTTTATCCCAGCCATTGGAAGATTATTAACGACCCCAAACCTGAGGTGACGGAACCTACAGAGGCAGCACCTCGGATCTTAAACGTCCCGTATTATTCTCAACGAGATAATCAGCGGGATCCGATGCGGACTTGTTTCTCAAGTTCCTGCGCGATGCTGCTGAAGTATCTAAAACCTAATAGTATTAAATCAGATGATGAGTATATAAATACGGTATATAAAAACGGAGATACTACGTCTGCCGCTGCGCAGCTCGCAGCTTTAGAAGATTACGGAGTGAAAGCCGACTTTAAACAAAACGGAAGCTGGGCCTCGCTTGATGAACAGTTAGATAAAGGTATCCCTGTTCCCATCGGGATCCTTCATAAGGGTTCCGTCGATAACCCCACCGGCGGGGGTCATTGGATCATCGTTATCGGACGCAATGAAAGCGGAACCGCATATATTGTCCACGATCCCTTCGGCGACCTTAACCTAATTCGTGGAGGATACGAATCCACCAACGGGAACGCCAAGTCCTACTCAAAGAAAAACCTGGGTCCCCGGTGGCTAGTGGAGTCGCCTCACAGTGGTTGGTACATTAAAGCTTACAAATGATGATTGACTGGAGAAATATTGAGCGTTGCGCTCAGCAACGTGCCGACTTTAAGACCTTTAACTGGGACGAAGATAACAGCCCGTTAGGGGATCTAGAGACCCGTGAAATGGCGCGAATGATGAATTATCGCCAAACTCTTTTACGGGTCTGCTTAGACTCGTGATGCTCACGTATTCTCGCTTACAAACTCACCGTGGCATTTGACTTAGAACAGGTCCTGACTACCTGGGACACCTCCTGGGAGCAGTCGAAAACTGAGTTCTTGGATGAACTTTATGAGTTTTATACCCCCAGTGACTACTGTTATACAGGGCTGTTTCAGCAATATCAGCGCGATCTGGCAGAGTTCGTTCGGGACCATAGTCGCCTTGATTCTCAAGACCAGCGATTTGGTAAGCCGTGGCTGTTCCCTGTACCTACAATTAGTTAAGAATAAGTAATTTCGTGCCCGACAGAGACTACCGCGAAGAGTATGATTCTTTTCACGGAACTGCGGAACAGAAAAAACGTCGGGCTGCACGCAACAAAGCTCGTCGTCATTTAGAGCGTGACGGACGTGTGAGCAAAGGTGACGGCAAAGATGTTGATCACAAAGATCACAATCCGCTGAATAATAGTTCGAGTAATATAAGAGTTAGAGACCGTTCGGCTAACAGGAGCGATCAGTAGTGGCGATTTTACCCGGCTCAGGGCCCAATAAAATCCCCGAGAACCAGGCCATGTTGATGGCGCCTCCTGGTCTTGGCGGGATTAATCAAGAGCCCCTGCTGGGCATCCGTCGTGTCGCTCAGCTCGATAATGCCAACCGTATTGCTTCTCAACTGGAGCATGATCGCGGTGCATATGTCCGGCCCCCCGTGGGACCCGTCGAATACGCTGAGGGCAATATCAAAAAAAGCACTGCGCTGACCGGTCCCGCTGGTTATAACCAAAAGGCTATTCCTCTGCCGGATAGTCCCGATGACATGAGTCAGTCGCAGTATTTGATGTCGCTGCAGCAGGGCTCTCCCCAACAGCGGATGCGTATGCAAGCTGCGTTGGCTGGCGCGAAACAAAACTTCTTAAATACTCATCTGCAACAGACCGATTATCCTTTAAGTACGCATAACATGATGGATAATTTGATGTCAATTGCTCGCGCTAAATTACAAAAAGGCAAATGAGGGACACCGATTTTCCGATTCGGATGGCCGGTCAGCGCCTCGGTTTAGAACCGTACAAGCTGGCTGGGATTACTCCCTCTGAAGTTACCCGCCGTCTTCGTTACCAAGAAGCTTTTCCCAGGACCTGACAATGCGTTTCGCCGGACCCGCCACTCAGACTGATCCCGCCTCGATGCCCTACGTGACTCAGCGTATGGCTGGGGAACTACCCAAACGGAATCCGGGGTTGGTAGAGCGTATTACTGAGGCTATTATTCCTGGGTCAAAAGTAATCAAACACGGTGGCGAGCAATAAGCTTCATTCGGTTTGTCTTGATTGGATAACCCCGGAAGCTGAGCGGATTGTTGCCGCCCACGCCCGGGTTTCCACGAAAGATCCAGACCGTGGGGAAGCGGTCCGTCTCCTGAACTACTGCATCAAACACGGTCATTGGAGTGTGTTTGAGCAGGTTTGTGCTTCGTTTGAGATTATTACGACTCGGGCAATTTCGCCACAGATCATTAGGCACCGCTCCTTCACTTTCCAGGAAACGAGCCAAAGGTATTGCGATCCCTCTGATGTCCTTGAACAGGTCGTCGATGACGCTCCGCTATTCGAGCTTCGGGCGCAGGATCTTAAAAATCGACAAAACAGCTTTGCCTTTGATGACGATCAAGCGGAGCGCGGTTTCCGGCAGCGAATTATTGATCTGTTTGAGGAATCTCAGGACCTGTACGCCGAGATGGTTAACGCAGGCGTGGCGAAGGAATGTGCCCGTAACATTTTGTTGATGTGCGTTCCGACCCGCCTTCACATGATGGGCACGCTTCGTAGTTGGATCTTTTATGTCGGGTTGCGGAATGCGCCTGGGACGCAACAAGAGCACCGTTTAATCGCTCAGCAAGTCGGGCAGCTTATTGGCAAGCAAGTTCCCGTTATACGCGATGCTCTGCTGGAAGCGGCTTTGCAGGACAGCAACTCTGGATTAGCTGGCTGGAATTATCTCTAAAGCGAAAGCCGGGCTTAATTAGGCCCGGCTCATACTCGCCTTCGCGCGTTCCTTTATCATAAGAGCTTATTCCAAGGGTCAACTTGTTCTTCAGAATTATTTAATGGTTTTGGTTGTATCTGAGACGGCTGACGGCTAAGGACTGCGTTGAGGCGCAACACTTCGATTTTAAGGGTTGCATTCTCTTGCAGCAAAGGATCCGTCTGACTCTTGGCCCACGCTTGCGCATTCGAGGTCAATTGATCTAACACGCTGGTAGGATGCGGGAAGTTAAATACCTCGCCGCGTTCTGTAGGGATATGCTTTCCACCTTGTTGCTCGCAAAGAGCTTTTAGAAAAATAGTCGTCTTTTGGATCGGCACCCCGCACATAAAACTAAGCTGCTGTGGACTCACCAGACCCTTGTTGATTTCATAAAGACCGTTGAAGGCGGCAGCCACTCGGGTTGCCTCTACAACGGTTTGCTCTCGGCGTCGCCTTGATTCGTTCACTACTGCAGCTCCGCCCAGCGCACCGCCCATGGCTGCCATGCTCGCGGGATAAAGAGACGGTGCAAGCACTAAAGCTGTGATGCTGGAGGCTGCACCGAGTCCAATAATGGCACCAAATGTTTTGCCGATCATGTCAATTAATGGTGTCGTCTTGTTTTGGTGTATCGTGTGCTGCAAAAGCAGCGTCCCAAAGATTTGGATTCGACGCGTATTCTATAGGTGACGGCAGACGCGTGTCACCGCAGGATGCCCGATCTGTCGTCATGTCATAAGGTTTCAGTCTTAGACCTTTAACAACCGCACGACCATTTACAAACTTGGGCTCAACACCAGGAATCTTGAGCACGTTGTTTACAGTTTCTTTTAAACGATCCACAAAACGTGGTTTAGCTGCAGCCTTGTATCCGTTTGACTTAGCGAAGTTTGCGTAGGACGCGTAAATCTCCTGATACGCGTTTTTGATGTAAAGACCGCGTTCCTGTTCGTCAATGCTGGGTCGGAAAGCGCCACCGCCGAGCGTGGTGTGACTATTGGGAGCGTACAAGCAGCATTCTGCAAGCCATGCGCAAATCGGGTTGTTGAATACCAGAGCTTCCAGGTTCGTAGCGTTCAGATGTGGACAGAACTTGACGGGGTTGGCCAACACCTCGCGCATCTCGTCGATCGGCATGTTGAGTGCCCAGGCAGCGATTCCCGGCAGCTCAGGGGCAAGCTCACCTTCGACTCTATCGGAGTACACACTAATCAGATCTCGCCTTTGTGATGGCGGCACAACGTTGTTCATCACGATCGTCAGACGCCGACGCTCAAGACCGCTACTGATGTCCGAGGAGCTGATGTGCTCGTTACTTGCGATCGAGACCAGCAGTTCGGGTTTAAAGTTTATAACTTGAGTACCGTACTTACGTTCTGCGCGCAGGGTGTCAGATGCGGAGGTAAGTTTCTTAAGAGTGTCCAAACGTTTGCTGAACGAAGCTTCGTCCGTCAGTAGCAACAGGCGCTTACCGATCAAGCTATGAGCCTCGAATCGGTTTGTCTCGATCGTTTCAAGATCACTGGTGTGAGTGCCGCTGAAACCAGCAAGCGCAATTAGCACCTGCTGCAGCGTGGATTTACCCGAGCCACCCGCGCCGATCAGGTGCAGAAACTTCTCGCCTGTTGTATAGCCCGTCAGAACAGCACGGCAGTAAGCCCGGATTAAGACTACTTTGTCACTTCCGACAGCCCATCCGAGCCACTTTAAAAACTCGGGGCACGTGGCACTGAGGTCAAAATCGTAGGCAAGTTTCGTCTGAAAGAACAGATCTTTCTGATTGCCGTCTTTAAAAGATTGATCTTTGGTGTCGAAGACGCCGTTTCTAAAAGCGATTTTGCCGCGTCCCGCCTTCCAGATTGAGCTGCGTCCGCCGTCAATGGACTTCAGCAGCTTTGCCTTAAGGATATGGAAGACAGAGCTGACAGTAGCTGAGTTGTACTTTGGCAAAACCCCTGCGGTGACAAAGGTGTCCAGAGTTTTTACAATACGGCGCTTAATGTGATGTTCGTCGTTTATGTACCATATACCCTCATCTTCGTCGTACGCGAAGAACTCATCCAAGCTGGAATCGAACAAGAACTTATCGCCGTAATTGTTGACGATTACGTCGGCAATGTCGTTCTCTGAGAACTGTTTGTTGTTGGACTGAAGCTGAACGAGTTGAGCAGGGGAAGAAGGAGTTGGCGTGGGTGCCATAGGAGTATCCGTTGTTTTTGTTGATGTAATTTGAGGTGTTAATGTTGGGTCTTCAAACGTCAGGATTGAGTTTGAAGGCTTCGGTTTCTGACTTTTAAGTTGATTTTTAACCGTATCTGGGCAAACGGCATCAAACAAAACGCGATCTTGCGTTTTTATCTTTTTCCAGATTGCTACCTCCCCTGATTCCGATGCAATCGAGATCGCTGGCTTGAGGGAAGCAACATCCGTGATGCTGCCTAGGATCCGGTCAAATTTGCCGTCGAGTTGGGGGTCGTACTCGTAGATATTCTCGAACACTTGGTTCGCTGTGTCAAGGGGGTGTTTACGAACCGCAACCCCCGCTTCGTTCAGCCAGTTACACCAGCCGATTATCTCCTTCAGTGCCGCCGCCATGGCAAAGGATCGATCTTCGACCTCTTCGCCGTCGAGGATGCCTCGAACGCTTGCAGCTAAGAGCTGCTCAAGGTTGACTCCCGTAGGATCCACACGGGCTTCCAGAGCTTCGTGGGCACCCCCGCGATCAGTTGTGTCTTTAGGTAGAGATAAATATTTTTGGTTTGCCTCGTCAATTTTGCTAGCTGGTATGTAGTTCTTACTTATATAAATAAGTTTTGAATTTTCTTTTGCTCCGTAAAACAGGTTCGGTACTTGCGTTGCGCGGATATCTGAGCCTGGGATCTGTTTAGAGATTTCCCGAGTTAGCCACTGATAAAACCCAGTATCGATAATCTCTTTTTCTAAGCCGAAAACTAAACGAAACCTAGGCCAGCCTTCTTCATTACTTGGCGAGTAATATGCAAAGCTCAGATATTTTTTGCAGATCTCTAATTCGAGTGCTTGAGTTTCATCTAACTGTTGATCTTGTATTTTGTTTCCATCTTTATCTTTACCGTCAGCTTGATTATCAACGTCGATAATTAACAGACCAGCTTTTATACAACCGGTTTCGTTTCGCGATCTTTTACCGTCGTTAAGGTGCCACGCACACAGACCATGGCCTTCCGTGACGTTATCAGCAATAGCCTGGACGGTATCGGTCTGAGCCTCCCAGTTCTCGTTGAATGCTTTGAAGTTGCCGCCAGCCGAGATTTTGCCGGTCCGAGAGTTGACGTGATTCCGGACCTCTTTATTTCGGCTGTAATAAAACTTCATCGCTTGATCCCGCCCCGCTATTGTGACACGCGCGACCCCGCGTGGCCACAGAAGAAACCTTTAAATCGCTTTTTGTAATTCGTAAAATTGTTTGATGACTTCCATCCACTGAACCTCGTGTTTTTCCACATCGTTCTTACCGAAAGTAAATACTTGAACGGAATATTCTGGGCTCGGAGTTGAGACAATAATTTGAGTCTTATCAATCTTTATACCTAAACAACTCTCGGCAGCAATCTTATATGCTGCTAATTGAAGCTGGGTTTTCTTAAGTTTGAAGACTCCTGAGATCAAAGCTTTACGAGTTTTATCGTCGAGCTTTGAGTCTGCACGTGGGAACCGATAACTGTACGGACCAGCTGAGGTTTTAAAATCCCCCAGAATTATCTCCCCGTTTCCGTCAACGTAAATAATATCGCAGCAACCGGCGTAACCATAGCCGGTGTTTTTGTCGTAGTAATGGATTCGACCCACGCCATCCTCACCCGTATAGCGGGACCATTGAGGCTGGTTGTAGGGTTTTTCGGACCAAAGGACCTTGCCTTCGTTTAGCAACTCCTCTAGTTTTGCCGGCATCCCTTCCCAGTAGGGCATGTACTCACGCGGCGGTTCGACACGCAACCCGCGTATCCAATTTTCGACCGCGTTGTGGATGAATGTCCCACGCGCAGCAGCGTTTTCAAGCGCACCTGGATTCATGATGTTCCAGTGCGCAAGTTTTTTACGCGTCTCCTCCGATTGCGTGGCCGATAAAATGCTCGTTACCGAAGGTAGCGGTTTTGGAACACCAGCGCAATTGTAGTGCCGTAGACCCTTAAGAGTTAGCCGTGTTTGAGACACAAATTTGTGTCGAATTAAACAGATACTAACTTGTTTTTATCTAAAAGTCAGAGAAGGGTGTCGCGGCGGAGAGTTATCATCATCGTCATTATGTTCTTCGCTGTCTTCTTCAATCTTTTCGTCTTCATCTGAGTCCACAAAGAATTCAGATTTCTGATATTCGAATTCTTTGCTGCGTGAATTCAGGTCTTCGGAGAGGCACATGCCTGCGCAAAAACTTTCAGTAACAATCTCCGCGCAGTCAACGGCAGATCGAGCTTCTCCCTCAGGGGATACGCATTCTTGTAAGAGCTGATTGGAAACCAATAAAGCACAGATCTTGTCAAGTTTGGCGTTGGTTTCTATCAGTTGCTCAAAGATGGACTTCTGAAATGCCTCGAACTTATGTGATCTTGATGTCATTACTCTAAAGGAGGCAACGGATCAACGCGGTCCCAATCTAAGCCAAATGTCACTTGAGTGCCATCGCGCCAGGTTTCGGGAGTTTGGAATAAAAACCAGCAGCTAGTTACTGAGTCTCTAGTGCTACCCATTGCTCTGAACTTCGGGCGTGGATTGAGCACGATCATGTTGCTGAGCTTGTTCTTCAGCAAGAACGTCTTGCGTCGGGCGACAGGTTCAATGAACGAAAGCCGATCCAATACTGCGATGCCCTGAGTCGCAATCTGGATTCCGTATTCGAGGATGTATTCGCTGTACTGAGGCAGACCCATAGTGCAGGCGACTACCCAGTCATAACCCTTCTGTTTTTCCGAGACCCACCATATCGGATCGGTCAGGTTGCTTTCGTCTTCGTTCCTGATAACGGTGTAGTTATGAGATTGAAGCTGGTCGCTTAAGACGCCGAGTGGATCGTGAGGAACAAGAATTTTACCTGTGATGTAACTGTGTTTTATTAGCGCGTGAGTCACGCCGTTTGGGATGCTGTAGAAGTCGTCCACTACCCGGGAAATCAGGGTCTGCTGAGCTTAGCCAGTCCAGTCGGGCGCGTCCAGTAAATAATGACTAAAGTAGCTATGTACGCTCTAAAGATTATGTTAAATCTTGAGTGGTTTACGCCTGAGCAGAGTTTTATGCACCAGCGCGTAATGATGGATGCCCGTAAGTTAGATAAAGATGATTTGTTAGAGATCTTTGAGGCAATCCACCAGCAGTACCAACTCAAGGGGCATTTATTTTCTCAGTTAGTTAGGTGGTGTGTTTGGACGGGCGTAGAACTTCCTCCCTTTTCTGAGCTGTTAGAACCCACACAAGCTGATCACCCTTCGGAATCGGCATAAAACCAAAGCGCTCAACATATTTGGACAGCGCTCTGGCCTTCTGAAAATCATTAATTATCACCGCGTGGACACCTGCGGGGAGCTGACGTAGCAAGACGAAGAGGTTGTCTACGCAACTTTTAAATTGCCTTAGAGATTTTTTCTTTCGTTCGCTTGCTGCTCTTCGGCTTCGTTTGTTTTGACGCCGCTCAAACCAGTCGTTACTTGCCCGCTTGGATTTATTAACGATGAGACCTATGTTCCAAACATCCGATTCAATCTGATTGGCGTAAAGCGAACACCAATAGGAACCAACTTTTGACCGCACAAGCTTACGTTTCATAAAAAAAGGGGTCGCTTACGACCCCTTGAACTTTTTTTAAAGGTTTAGAAGTCGAGACCCAAAGCTTTCGCTTGCTCTTCGGTCAGTTCAACCGCCTTTTTAGTCTTTGGCGAAGGCGGCGCGCTGACTTCAGCATCATCATCCACACTAGCAGCTTTAAGAGCTTTGCTAGCAACATTAGCTGAAGGCAAAGAACGATCAGCCGGCGCCCCACGCGTTGCAGCAAACTGGGCCTTAATCTCCGTGTGATCTGACCCAAGTGGAAGTTCAACCAGATCCGATCCAGGAATGTGAGACTTGAGCGCTGCTGTGATGAGCGGTGTGCCCTTGTCGGAAAGCCAAGCATTTACGTCTTCGATTAGGTTTTTTTCTTCTTCGCTCGCAGCGGGGCGGTCGGAGAATTCGAGTGCGTTGAAGTTGATTTTGGCGCCGTCAGCTCCGGTGACGGGATCCCTTTCGTTAAAGCTGCGAGTAACAAACTTGCAAGCAGTAATCACAGAGGCACAGTTAATCCTGTTGTTATACAAAGTCTGAAAATAACTGATGAAGTTCTTCTGAGAAGACTTACCTGAGATCATTGAGGTCGTAACGCACCGAGGCGGCAGCAGCCTGTGGTTAGGGCTGACACCCACGTAAGCGATCCGCAAGAACTCCTCTTGATTACGAAGTCCAAGATTTCCAAAGTAGGGTGTAAAACCCAGCAGAATAAACTCGATGGGAATACCATTGTCGTTTTTATCGACAATGGCGCTGTCAGGGTCTACGTCAGACTTCCAACGGCGGGCTTGAAGATCGATCCTGAGAGTGTGCGGCGGAACATTACAGAGAATTTCGTCCGCAGAAAATTGGCCGGCAATGAAAACCATGGTCGTAAATCAGAGCGAAAAATCAATCGAACCGATAGCAGCGGCGGCTACTTTACCCTTCTCAGGGTCTGCAGCTTTTTTAGGTGCAGATTTAGTTGATTTGGGTAAATACAGAATTTTGTCAACGTTGTAGTTGAGATAAAGTTTTTCGTCTTTCTCACTCGTGGAAACTTTACCGACTGCAATTGTCGGTGTTCCGGGCGAGAGTTCAGCAAGTTGTTTGGAAAGTTCTGCCCAGCCGGTCAGCTTGAACCAGTTGGTTTCAGAGTTTTCGGATTGCCATGCCAGAGATCGGTTGGTTACGGTCGTATCGCCGAGCTCAACTTCCTCTGCCTTGGGACCCAAACCACCCGTGGCCATAAAGAGATTGATGGCAAGGAGATCATCGAAGTTCTCCTTGGTCACCACGAGCATGGGCTGCATCTGCAGAACGCCGTCCGGAGTTGGACGGGTCGGGCCAATGGCTAATACAGTGTCGTCAGCTTTGAGGTTTTTTAAAAGCTTGCCAACGTAATGATTTTTTTGTTGGATTAATTGGACTTTGGTTGCGACACGTTTGTCATTTGAAGGAAGCGCCTCAGCGAGTACGTTGAGAGTTCCATCATCTTCTTGAGCCTCAGCTGTGATTCGAAGCCCCAATAGAAAGACGTTCATGCTTCAGTTTGCGGTAGACGGTCGAACGGTGGACGTTAAGGGCCTTAGCGATCTGGTCAATCCGGACGCCTTGGCTTCGGTACGCTAGGAGCAGTTTCGTGTCGCCGCAAGTTAATTTCGAATTTTGATTCTCGTGATATTCAAAATGATATGGATTTACACAGTTTTTATTTTTACAACTGGGCTTAGCCACACTTTTATCTTTGGGAATATTTAAATATCTAAGTATTATGTCTCTAACATAAAATCGTTTGCCGAACGCATAGACGCACGGGCAGTTATTTGTAACTTTTCCTGTCCATAAATCGCAGTCTTTATGGTTAAAAGTATTTAAAGCAAGCTTTTCGAACAATATCGAAAGTTCATTGCCTTCATGTTGCTCATACGTAAGTTCTAATTCGCTTATATTAAGAGCACGTGCAATATCTTGCGCCTGCGCTTGCGCGTGGTTTGTATCGATTGCTTGAATAGGTGTTAATAGTTTTGTCTTTTTGTGCCGCAGAAGAAGAGTATATTGTCCGCTCAAAATTTTAAATTATGCGCGTCCGGCTTCTTTCATAAGCTGATCGTAAAGCCCACCGCCACCACGAACATGAGTACCACGCAACGGAGCTTTAGTGCGTTCAATGTAATCTAGGATTTCTCCAGCACTGTAACCCATTGATTTAGCTGCTGTCACGTCTTCCCCACCGAAATAGGTTGGGTCAATACCGTACTTAGTAGAGATTTCACCCCGTGGCTGAGGGGTTTGCGGAGCTGACACAAAAGACTGGGTTTGTAAAGGATTTTCAAACTTAGGAGCAGGCGGCGCAGAAGGAGCCGATTCTGTTTTAAGAGTAACAGGCGTGGTAGGGAGACCGGTTTGTACTTGCACTTGACCCTTCATGATCTGATCAAATAGACCTCCACCACCTCGTACATTGGAAGACTCAGGGTTGAGGAGTTGTTCATTTTTGATGATGTATTCTTTTAATTCAGCAGGAGTATAACCAGCTTCTAAATTCCTGAAATAGTCTTCGTGACCGAAATACTTTGAGCTCACGCCATAAGCCGTTGAGATCGCAGGTCGGGACGGTTTCGGAGCCTCTTGAACCGGTGCGGGCGCCGGAGCCGCAGGAGGAGGAGTAAAAGTATTAGTAAAAGTTGGGGCAACGGTAATTGGACCACCTCCTCCCAGAGTCGCAACTTCTTTTTGTTTCAACATAAGTTCAGGAGTAACCTGAGTAGCAGCGCGCCCTAAACGACCCCCTCGCTGGGTTTTTGAGCCGAAGGAAAATTTAATTTCTGGGAAGTAATCTGCTAAAACTGATTCCGTTTTCGTCTCGCCGTCTTCTTCGGTAACTGAGGGCAGTTCAAACCCGAAAGACTGTCCAGCAAAATCAAGGTTATAACGACGGCGAGCCATTAGTTAAAAGCCGGATCTTTATTGATTATACTGCTTTAGCTTAGCGGTTTCATCGCGTCAATCTTTACGTTCGAAAAATCGCTGAAGTTTATGCCCGCGTTTGACGACCATATCTAAAGTTTTTAATTGAAGAATGGCTTCCTCATAACTGCTAAACCGTTGGGCTTTCTCCTTATTTGAGGCGTACTCCACCACGGTGTTGTTCTTTATAATAGTTTTGGCATAGCGACCCCATGAGTCAAGGATAATCCAGACCTCACGAAACTTTAATTGTGTTTCCGAGGCCATTTCGGCTTCAGTGTAGAGTTTATTTTTCCTAGGTATTTTAGTCTTATTATTTAACACCTCAGGTTTTTGGTCTTTTTTAATCTTTACGTCGATCTTGTGCTGTCGTTTTATCGACCGAGCGTGGTTACTAGCTTTTAAAGGGGAATCAAATACTTCCGGGCTCACATAAAGCACATCATCTCCCGTAATAACAGCGTAGTAACTGCCGTTGTGTTTTACGGTAAACACTTCCTTTTCGGGGTTTTTGGGGATCTTAAGTAAGTCCATTCTATTTAGCGGCCCAAGAGTCGCCGACACTGGCATCTGCTGATGCTGGAACAGATCTTAATACATTTTGTGCGGCTTGGATCATAATCAACTCCAGTATTTTTTTATACTCTTCCGCAAGGTTCTCACGTACTTCAAGGACAAGTTCATCGTGAACACACGCTACTAAATATGCGTCTTCGTTAAGGTGCTCACTTAATTGCGCTATTGCAATTTTTAGGATGTCGGCGCCCGAACCTTGAATCAGAGTATTTGCGCTGCACATCATTGTGGCGTCGTCGTAGCTCAGCAACCGTCGCCGCCCGCAGGCAGTTCTGGTATAGGTCCATCCATCCGCCACTAATGCAGCTCGCTCCTGGTGCCAGATCCTCAAACGCGGGTAAGCAGCGTGGAAACCTGTGTGGGCGACCTTTGCCTCTGATAAAGAGATTATTTTGCCGCTTTGCGCAGCATATGTTTTGTACTTCCTGTAGCCCATGCCGTACAACAGGGCAAAGTTAAGTGTTTTACCATCTTGACGCTCATCTTTTGTTACGTCCTGTATCTGTTTTTTATAAATCAAACTAGCCGTAAGTGTATGTAGGTCAATTTCTTCAATAAATGCTTTCTTCATTTGAGGTATGTTGATCAGTTCAGCGCCTAACCGCAACTCAATCTGAGCCCAGTCACAGATAACTAATTTGAACCCGGGTGCTGCGACAAACGTCTCTCGGAAGTCTTTTGATCGGGGTACTTGTTGGATATTTACACTAAAAATACTTTTAGTTTTTGTTTTAGCTGTTTTAGGAGCGCCGCTGCTTGTAAAACGACCAGAGTTTGCTCCTACTTGGTTATATCCTGAGTGCAGCCTATGCGATACAGGATTTACATTATCGAGAAGTTTATTTACGTGTTCTAAACGTGTTTCTACCTTGGCTCGTTCCCGGTACAGCCTTAGCGTGGGATCTTCGCTATCGAATTCAGCAAGAGCTACTTGATTTAAAGTCGTCTTCTCGGTTTTTTGATCAACCGGTAAGTCGATACTACATTCAGTAAATGCTGCAATCAACTGAGCAGGGCTGCTTGGATTAAACTCTTTTGCACGTTTTTTACCTATGGCTAAGCTTCCGTCGTCTCTCCTTGGAAGCTTCCTATCATCAAGTAATCGCGCGTCTAACTGCATTACAAACTCTTCGGTTTTGTTGTTAAGTTCAGTTTCTATTTTGATTTTTAGTTTTTTTAATTTTGCGATATCTACACTGAACCCTCGTTTACACATCTGTGCCACGGGGCGGATGCACTTGCTCTCGATCGAATAAAGCCCTAACAGATTCTCCTCTTTAAGTTCTTCAAACTGTTGCTTAGCGATCAACGGTAGGATGCGAACATCTTTAGCCGCATATTCAAGTTGACTTTCTGTAAGGACTTCTGCTCCCCAATCACTAACCTGCTCTTCTTTTGAAATTTCGATTTCTAACCTGCGTTCGGCAACAGCTTTAAGGCCACACGAAACGTCCGCAAAATAAGGTTTCTTTGTTTGAGGCGCGATTCGTTTCTCTTTAAAACCTGCCCGCAGGATGCGTTCAGCGACGTATGTACAAAAGATGTTCCCCTTAAAATCGCAGCCTACCGAATATAAAAACTGTAGGTCAAAGTTTGCATTGTGAATTACCAGAGTTTTACGTGATTCGATATAGCGACACACAGGTTCTATATTAATTTTAAAAGCATCAAACACGTATACGGGTTTGGTTATATCGTCGACTGATGCTGAGCACAATTGGATCAACCGCAGTTTTGCGATCCAACTGTCCAGCCCCGTGGTCTCTGTATCGAGGACGACTTTTTCAAACCCAGCAAGTTCTTTAAGTGCTTCCTGGCACTTGAGATCGGTGTCGACGTAAATAAAATCCATAAGAAGAAAAAAAGTGCGCCACCTTAGGCAGCGCACGTGGATGGAATCAGACCTCGGTTATAGAACTTTTAACGGCTGTAAAAAGTTCGTACTGACCTTGGTGATACTTGACTTGTAGATCGAGTGCTGCTTGGATGCAACAGATGATTGACTGAGAATCTAGAACCTCGGCAGCAATACAAAAACAATCTGCTAAAGCTTCTATGAGTTCGTTCTCATACGGATTCTCAGAGGCCATCAGCTAACCGCCTGCAGTTCAAAATTTTTCTCAATATAGCGATCCATGTCCGCCCACATTTCGACCAGTTGGAGACCACGCTTGGAGCAATTGATCTTGTAATAGATCCGCCGAGTGCTGTCGATTTGCAGAGAACTGTTTTTGGAGTACGGGGCGCCCACGGACAGCATCTGCTTTTGCTCCACAAGGCCGTGCTTCTTGCAGTACACAAGACCCTCGCGCAGCGCGATGTACATCGGCGACACGTGGAACGTATGCTTACGCTCGATGCCGCTGCTGAGGTCGATCGGCGTGGGCTTACCCTCCACCATCTCAAAGCCGCGTAAGAACTTAGAGGTGGGGAACCCAAGCTTTTTGTTTACGATCTCACCAGCGAAATACGTCGCCGTTTCGCGTAGGGTGACCCACTGCTTAAAGCTGGTCGCCTTCAGCAGCATCGCGGTGCCAAGAGCACAGTACGAGTTGGTACCGTTAAGCTGCTCGATGATCCCTTCGAGAGTGGGCTCCTTGACGCTGGAAACAACCTTGAGTTTGGGGGCGCCGAATGTCGCGGGTTGCTTCTGTTGGACAGAGATCTTCCAAGCAAGCGACGCAAGGTCTTGATTCTGCTTGGAAACGGCGAGCTCGAAAAGCTTGGAAGCGTTGAGCTCTTTTGTGTCGATGATCGTGCTGATGTCGATCATAGGTTTTGAAGACCCTTTAGGAGCTGCGATCTCAAGAAGAGCCACCGCTTCGTGGGGTTCGATAGGAGTTCCGGCTAGACAGAATTGGAAATTCATGTCAAACACTGTGAATGACTGAATAAGCGTAGAAAGGGAAGACAGGAAAGCAATCCCGGTATCAGGAGACTTAAGGTTCTTTTTAGTTTTCCTCAGCTTGTGTAACCCAAGCCACTGAATACCAGCGCGACGTTTTCAGACCAGTTGTGGATGTCTCCCGCGAGCTTTGAGCTTACCTCTTCGATGTCTTCAGATAGGAGAGTCATAGCTGCTTTTAAGACGGGTATTCGATCCGTACCGAAAAAATCGTGAAGATAAGGTTTTAAACTTATTGCTACGTCATAGGACACACCGGTTAAGAACCCCTCCTCTGTTTCGTTTTTGACAATAGAAAATAACAGACAGTTATATAAATATTCGATACTGCAATCGTTATATGTTATTTTAATTTTTTCTTTCTGTGCATCATCGTCATAGATTGACGTATAAATACAATTGCTTACCCAGTTTTGTAGATCATCTATTGTAATTTCTCGCACACAGTATTCCTCTTGAATCTCCAAAAGCATCGCCAGAGTAATTAGTAGTGGCGATTCAATAGTCATTCAATCCATTCTATGCCGTCGACCTTAGACCAAATGAGCTTCCCAAAAACTTTTCCGTGACAAACGTATAACTGACCTGTTTCTGAATTAAACCAAAAGTCACCTATGTTACACTTTTGTTTAGCTTGCTCTGTTGTGTCCCTAATTTCATATTCATCAATGAGTTCACTCAGTTCGTTAGCGAGCGGTTTATAGTTCATTGGTGATTTACCTTAAACATTTTTGGATAGCGTCAACTGCTACGTCCGGATTATACAAATTGACTGAGTAGAGTTCGTCACTAAAGGCACGGCAAACACTAGGGATGTCTGTATTGATGCAGACTGTGCTCCACTGAACACCGCTGGCTTGCTTAAAGGAGTTTAAGCGCCTAATAAAATTATCATGAACTTCGCTGTGTCCATCTGTAATCATTAGCACATCAGCTCGTTCTGAGATCTTCGCTTTGTCCAGCGCGTGGCCCAGAACGGCATTAAAGCTAGTGCCTCCGCCGAGGGTCCAAGTGCAGACAAAATCGATCAGCTCCTTGTTGTCTTTACGATCTTTCTGAAGTTTCACAGAACCGTTGATCTGTGTGTCGAACAGGTAAATCTGTATCTCTCTGTTCTGTTTCAGAGCTTCCTCCGCAATTACAAACGCGATAGCTTTGCTCCATACCTCTGTATCGCCGTGCATCGATCCGGACACGTCCACATACATGACGATTGGGCCTTTGCCAATATCTTTACGTGTTGATGTGTAGTCTTTGATAAATAGTGTCTTTTGAGAATACTTCAGAGCAAACAGTGCGCTGCCCTCTGGGCTCGCAGCCAAAGCTACTTCCACCGGGAAAGCTTTGGTTACATCGTTGCCAAACCGAGCGCCTGTAATTGATTCGTAGGTATCTTTGGTTCGGCGCGCCTTCTTACGCTCGTGCCAAATCCTGCGGAGCGCTCCTAATTTCTGCGTCAGCTTTGCGAGTTCTTTGTTATTACGGAGTTTTTTTGCAAGCGCTTTCTTTGCCTCTAAGTCTGCACCATGCTTACCGGTGCCGGCGGTGCCACCGTGGAAGCCACTGATAGCCTCATTTATGTCATCATTTTTTTCAACTGCCTTGTCGATAATTTTGTGCGACTGGCTTTGAATTTTATCTTTTGCTTCTTGAATCGCTTCGTTGATTGCTTCCCCGAGTTTCTTACCCTCAGTGCGAATCTGTTCCGCTTTCTCTTTGTCGCCTTTGTCGATCGCCTCTTGATATTGTTCGCGTAACTCTTGAAGCTTTTGATCTGCAGAAGTTAGAAGCTGTACATCAAATTGTCCGCTCTCAATTGCTTGCTCGATTACTTTAGAGAGTTCATTGATGATGTTTACAGCGTTGTTGCCTGCGTTGAACTGGTCGCCCATGGACCGACGCACGAGCTCAGGCCACGCAGCAGCTTGGCTCAAATCGCTCATGATTGAGTACCAAATCCCGTTTTCTGGTTTGTAACCTTCTGGGATTGCGGCGGTATCTCCATCGCACACCTTCCGGAAATAATCCTCGTAGGCGTCTTCGGTAACTAACCAGGATACATTATCAGCACTGTACAGACGCTCGAAGATCTCCTTACCAAACCGTGATAACTGTTTAATGTTGTAATGATCAATTAAATAAGTGACGATCGGGCGCGCATCACGTATGAAATCTTGCCACAGAAAATCTGCTAATGCTGAGCACGCAAGTGTCAGCGGTTCGTTGTCTACGATCCGAATGATCTCAGAATGAGTTGTTGTGTTCATGTTGATCTACAGGATAGAAACGAAGTAATTGAATTTTTTTCTCCTCCACTAAATGAGCCGAGGAGACCGTGGCTACGACACCCAATTTCAGGATCACATGGTAACAGTCGTTGCCGCTGTGATCCTGATCGTATTTAACTGCTACACCATCTGCGTCGAAGTCCGTTTCGTTTAGATCAAAACGGTCAGCTACTGATTTCGCTGATTGCACGGGCCAGGGTATCGCAGTGGTTTTGCAGATTCTGCTGCAGCTTTACCCCAGATGCCCGTGTTGTCACAGACATTCTGAAGCGGGTTCCGTCCAGAATCTCCCCTACTTTATCGCGGACTGTCTGCATGTCCTTGTGATACTTGCGGAGGTTAACCACAAAATCATTTAGATCACCCAAACCTTTAACTTTGTACTTGTGTGAGTGCGAAGTGTATTCCGCCATGATGCCTGCAGCAGCCCGCTTGGCGTCATTAAATACCCGATCCGCCGTGGGAATCTCCTGCTCAAGAACCTCTTTGATGATGTCTTGATCCTCTCGCGTTTGATACACGATATGGATCAAACTGTTGTGCAGATGCTCTGCATAAAGTTCGTCGTCACCTTGAACTACAGCCCAAGCCTTAAGGAACTTAAGTATTTGTACTCGCCGACGATCACTGATGGTGATGTTACGGCTAGAGAGCATTTCCCAGACGTTACTGAAGCGGTCTAGGAACTCCTCGGAAACTGTAATGTCGTTGGCTGCCTGTTGAAGTTCTTGAAGTTCTTTAAGAGTTAGATGCTCGCCGACTTCTGGTCGATCCACCAGGCCGAGCGCCCACTCATCTAGGCGGCGCTTTGACACAGGCTTGCGAAGAACATCCACGGTAGGGCGGAACAAAAATCGATCCGCAAATGCTTGGAGAGATTCTTCGTCAGGCCAACTGTTCGTGGCAGCAACAATAGACTGGATGGGCGTTTCAACAACAGTTTTACCGTTATTGAACGTGCGTTCGTTAAGAAGAGTCAGCAGCGAGTTTAGGATTGCTGAGCTCCCCCTAAACAGCTCATCCAGAAAACCGATGTGGGCGTCAGGCAGATAACCTGAAACATCTCGGGTGTACTCATCCTTAAGCAGTTTAGTTACTGCTACTGGACCGAATACTTCCGAGGGATCTGTAGTCGGGGTGAGTAAGTATCCGAAGTAGTTTGCTTTAGAAATCCCTCGACAAATGTTACGGACGAGATCAGACTTACCCGTGCCAGGAACCCCCAACAAAAAAGCGTTTTGCTTACTCAAAAGAGTCGCTAGCAAACCGTCAATAACAAACTCACGCTCTAAAGTCGCGGCATTGAGTGCGCCACGAAAATTCTGAAGCTTAGTAAAAAGTGCGTCGTTCATGGTGCGGAAGGAGTACGTGCGGTGTTTACTGATGCGTTTTACTGAGTGGAGGCACAGGCACAGGCCGTGGGAAAGGAATGTAGACTGCGCTGATCCAACATTCGGTAGAGAGCAAGTTATTTACAATGGCGAGCCGCTCGCAAGCAAACTCGAAATTAGTGAAAGTAACTGCTTCTAAAACATCGTTGGTGTAATCTTCGATGTCTTTAAGAAACCCTTGAGTCGATTCGATTGCATACGAGAGTCGTTTCATCAGAAATCAATCTCCTTAGATTCAGGTTCGGGTTCTTTCAAATCAGAAAGTAGTTGATCAAGATTTTCGCCTGCAGCTCCAATTAATTCCTTACGTTGCTCAATCAATTTGTTGAGGTGTTTGGAACGCTGAGCGTAAATGTCAATCTCTACGTTGGCGTCTTTGATCAAAAGATTTAGGGCGTTTGAGTTTTCTGCATTCTTTATGCGGTCACACAACAGCTTGTAAGTAGATGAAAGTGCAAGAGATTGCTTGAGCATCTCTAAGCCTTTAGAACTGTCGCGGGTTTGGCAGATTTCTGACAACTCCGAACGGATTTCGTCCTGTACCGCGTAGAAATCCTTCGTTCCCTTTTGCCGTACAGCACGATCATTAGCTTGAATGTCGTTGCCAGCTTTCAGCAATCGGTCTGCTAGATCAGAGAGATTCTCAAACCCAGGTACGCTGTCGCTAATCAGCTTTAGTTTCTGTGCAGTGATCTGCCAGCTACCGCGTTTTTTATCGCCACCTGTTTGTTGGCGACCGATCTTGGTAATTGATCGAACATCAAGATCATCGAGAAGCTCAGCTCCGATTAAAAGTGCTCGATCTGCAGCATTGTTACGCGCTGCTTCAAGAACTTGTTGCGTGTTGATCTGATTCTCATACGCGACAAGAGATTGGAAATCTCCCTCAATCGGTTTGCTTACCCGTTCCATAGAAACAGGAAGAGGACCGAGAACTGAAACACGAATTGGAGCTTTGTATTCTTCCTTCGTGGGGAAAAACTTCATGTAGGCATCAAAGGCCAACTTGAATTCGTCAGAATCTCGGAAGAGGGGTTTTAGTATGCCCTCTGCAGTTTGCTGCCAGGATTCAAACTCTTGTTCCCACAGGTCTTTGAGCCTGTCGTTTGCGTTCTGAGCTTCTTTACGAATATCCTTTATTCGTTCATTAGCCAGATAAAAGTAGGAAGAAGTGACAAAGTGAGCGTCACCACTATGAATGCAGTAGCTGTCATAAAGATCACGCTGCATGACGCGAAGTGAATCAAGCTCTGCTTTAAGCGCATTGGAGAGATTAGGACGGAGGCTAACGGTATTATTGCGTTGAAGAGTTTCAACGACCGTTTTAGGAAGTTTGAGGTCATCAAACTTGATTTGAACAGATTGCCGAACGTCTGCAGAAATAGAGCAGGTCAGCAAGTAATGGGTGGTCATTTGGGTTAGTTAGACAAATTGTTGTGCGGAACGCAAGTAAAGAACCCTCTCCGTGGAGAGGGCTCGCGTACTCCATCGCTTAGGGGCTGACCCCTCAGCAGAGATTAGCGTGTTTTACACAGAATGGCACCTGCTTCATGGTTTTTACAGGATTGATTTGTAGTACTTGACACATTCGGATCGACACCCAGGAGACCCATGAAGGAGATGGCGCAAGCAACGGTGCCGATCCCGTAACAGATCACGTTGTTAATGGTGTTAAGCATGAGTCTCACTTGATCCGAGTGAAGGCTAAGACAATCTTGTCTGTAAATTCGTCACAAGCGCCTGCGGCAATAAGTTGCTCAGCTTCATGTTTTAGACACATTTTCGCCAGCTTCAATTCGCTTTCGAGCTTTGTAACTTTCGCCGCGAGCTTTTCCAGCTTGGTGTGCTGCGTGGGCTTACGGTGGATACGCACCACAATGTTTGTATTAAAGGTAGGGAATCGGAACCGGCTTTCTTCTCCCGAAAACAGACGAAGATCTACGCCTTCTGACTCGGCAATAGTTACGTCTCTCAACAAGTTATCTTTGGCTGCGGTGTAGGGAATACCAAAGGAATCGTTTAATTGTTTCTGTGCAGTGTCGAAGTCATCGAATGCCTCAGCGGCAACTGCACCTAGTGAAACAAGCTCAGAGGTTTTAATGGTCATAGGAGTTTAATGTGAGTGTAGACGCGCCACGTTGGTTGGGGCCGGTGCCGCCCGTATGCGGAGCATAGCAGTTTGGGAGTTTTATGTAAATAGGTGAGTCGGGACCGGGGGAATCAAACCCCACACATGTCGTGATTAAACTCCCATAAAAACGCGACAGCCTTCAGGCGTCCCGGCGCCTCTGTAACTTTACCAAAGGTAAATAATTAGCGTTTAGGGTAAACCGCCAGCTGATGCCTTTGGAGATCAACATGTTCTTCGAGCACAAGCTCTTTAGCGTGGGCCTCAGTCTTAGCTTCGATTGTGCATTTATAAGCCCAGCCAGTTTTGCCTTTACGAGCAAAAACGTCAAACTTGCGAGTTTTGGTAACGGTGTGCTGAAACGACACAGATCAGAAATAATCGCTCATGAGTTTAATCAGTTTAGTTAGTGTTCGCGTTTGAAACAAATAATTGTTTAAGGTTTAACATTCAGGCAAACTAAATGCTTTGTAGATCATACAATGTGTAGCTTGGTTGTCAAAGAATTAAGAAAAACTTTTAATTACCTAAGTAAATTTAACACGAATTTCTAAATCTATAAATAGTTATAGTTTTCTGTGCGTTTAAGACTAAAGAATGTGCAAAGTGAGTCCACTCGCTCCTCTCAGCTCCTATCATCATTTAATTTCTCGATCTGTTTCTCCAGCACAGATCCTTCATGTGCCATGGCGAAACCATCAGCAAATCCGCTTGCGAAGAGAAATACATCTTGATCCGCAACAAAATTACGATGCGTCTCCATTACGAGATGCTCGCCTTGATTTGATTCGATTTGAACTTTAACTTTGTAGTAGTTCATGATGTGGAGGTGTTGTATGCGGCGGCCCCGCGTAGCGGGAGTGAGTCAGCTAGTGTGCTCGCGCTGAATAAACGCAACCTGCGCCATACCGCGTGGACGTAATTCTATGTACTCCCCACAGTCTTGACGGTCACACCGAACACCACTCCAACCAATCTCACGTTTGGCTCGCCGTACCGCTGTAGCGTCTGTTGCTTCGATGCAATACTTTTCGACCCAGCTGTAATTTGCTTGGCCGCCGAACGTATCGGTGACTTCGATGAAGTAAAAGGACATGATTAAATCTGTTGTTGGAAGGCGGGAAGTTCAGGCTGCGTGGATACTTTGTAGACCTTACCGGGCTCAAATGAACTCCACCGATTGAACTCAGACACGGTTACGTTGACTTGAACGCTGTGCCGATTTGTCCAACTAGCGAAGTCTTTATCGAGTTGGTAAAGTCCGCCCCAGTCACATCCTTCGTCGAATGTTGCAACGATGTGACCGTAAGATCCCAGACACACGATCAGTCTGCGCGGGTTGCCGTTAGCGTCATTGGATGTGCAAATGTGCAACACGTTGTTGACACGCCGGACGTTTGCGCTGTCTTCGTAATGTACAAAGTAAGTCATACTACTGTGAGTCGATTGAGGAAAAACTTGTAGCCAGATGTATCTGAGGACCGCAAGGGTTGCAGCAGATACTCGTATTTATCCACGATTCTGTTGCATTTCTGGCATACGAGAGCAGAGAAACTGAAGTGGTACACACGAGATTCGACACCGCAGTGTGGGCAATAAATGAGTTTGCCCGCAGCAGATGCGCGAGTGTGCTTAGTTACGGTGTTAATCATTTGATTTTAGGTTTGAAGGATTCGACGATTTCTTCGTTTGTGTAATACTGAAACTTATTATTAAGGCTAAGGTCGTGATCTTCGGGTCGTTTGGGTACAACTAGCTCACGATCAAACTGATACGACTGCATACCTTGGTACACAAGTATCTGAATCAAGTGTTCGACGGTTCGATAGTCACCAGCGGCAATTTCCTCTAAGCAGTGTGCTGCTAATGGATCGAAGGAAACAGAGAAAGTTGTTGGTGTCATTAGTTGTTATCGTAGAGGTTGAGTTTGGTGCGTAGTTTGTCGCAGTATTTAGCGAGCTGTTTGGAATACATAAGCTCGCTGTAGTTACATAGGTAATCGACGGCAAGCAGGTGACGTTGCTCCCAATCGTCTACGGTTTCATCAAGGTTTAGTTGATGTTCGAAAACTTGTTGCAGTTGGGATACGGTGAACAGGTCCAGCAGAGATTCTACTGTATGAGGTAGGGGTGACATTGTGATGAAGATGTAGGTGTGTGAATCGGCCCCGCGTAGCGGGAGGGATCAACCGTGTGGCAATAAAGTCAATCCTCCAAAGTTACAAACTGCTCGATCTCCTCGATCGCTTTCTGTACACATTCCCATGGATCTGGCTCGATTATTGACACTGGGATCGTTTCCACAGTCTCTTTGAGGTGAATTAGTACCCCCAACCATGTGTGTTTGCTGAGTGTAACTGTGTGATTTGTCATTGTTATTTAGTGGCAGTTTTGACGGGAATACAACCATCAGGCACGCCGCCTTGTTTTAAGACTTCGTAATCCTCGGGCAGCATGATGCCAAGTCCGGGATCTTCCATGCGGTACAGCACTGTGAGACTGTCCAGATCAATTTTTAAGTGCGTGGTGAGGAACTTGAGCAGGCTGTTGTAGACATCTTCAGGCAGATCTTCTGCGGTGTCGTAATGATCGCGGGTATTATTGTTTGCGCTGGGTGCGTAATAGTGCACAGATCGTGATCCACAGGAATCAATCCACCACAATCCGTAGCCTTTAGGTTCTAGATGTTTGATGCTGTAGTGTTGAACGAAGTTGTCCATGTTGCGGTCGATGACGAGAACGATGGGTGCTTTGCCGTCATCGGAACTGTTGCCGGTCATGATGTTAGTAATGATGGTGTAATTGTGTAAGGCGGCCCCGCGAAGCGGGAGAGACTAAATAATGCGGCCCTCCGCTATGTCATCCAACAAGTCCTCGCATACTTTGTCATCGACGCGTAGCAACAATGCCCGCGCAATAAACAATTCGTACCCGTGGAGATCAACCAGTTCGCGCAATTTATCCTGCGCTGATTGTCCATGTACGCGTTTGTAAATGTCCATGATTAGTTGTAGTCGTCAGGTTTGAAATCTGAAAGTTTCTCCAATTTACATTCTCTGCTGTCAGGGTCCAGTAGCCACGATTGCAGCCACTGCAGCAAATCCTCTCGATTTGCTAATCCTTGCAGACCGTACTCATCGGATGCTTCGAGTGGATACATAATTGTTACACCAAAACGTGTTGATAATTAAGACCTTTGATGCACCAACCCGTTGCACAGGTAATTTCCTCTACTAAATCATCTTCATCGTCTGCGTCCCAAATTGTAGTGCAGACCTCACAAGTTAGATCTTCTCGATAACCCGTAGGTGCGGTGTCATCGAAGTCAAACTCAATCTCAGTTACTAAAAATCTCATGGTGATGTGTCTCCGTCAGTTAAATAGCCGACTTTGGCTGGGTTTTGAGTAGTTTCTCAATGTCGATCACGTTACCTTGGTTGTCATAATAAGTGCAGTCTGCAGACAGACCGCTTCTACTGTCGTAGCTCACCCACACAACTTTCATAAACTCGCTGCTCATTAAGTGGGCGTAGTGATCAGTCAGAAAGTCAAACACTTCCCCGTCAGAGTTAACTTTTTCGGTGTCCATGTTGATGGTCAGCATATTGTCGCTGACGCTTACATAAGTTTCGAGGATGTCAAAGAACTCATCAGAAGAACTGCAGTTAAATAGTTCAGTAGGAGCTTCATCCCCGTGGTTAGTTAGGTAATCGTAGACCTGCGAGATTAGATCACTCGTGTCGAGAACACTCGTAATCTGACAAGTAGCTGTTGCGGCGTGTTGTGTGTAAGACATTGTGATGTTGGTGTAATTGTGTGATTCGGCCCCGCGTTAGCGGGAGAGGGTTAACGTTCGCGCCACGCTTTACATGGCGTGCGCTTAACGTAATAACGTGCAGCCTGATCTGCTGAGTTGTACTCAGCTGCCAGCCTGTACGCTTCCTTACTATCATCAACTTCGTCCACAGTTTCGACTAAGCCCTCACTATTACGCTGGATGTAATACGGCATTGATTCAGCCTCTCACAAAGATGTGCTGGCTGTTCTCCTCAATCTCCCAATCTTGTTCTTCGATTGCAACACCAAACCACTTATGGTTCTTCTGATAAATACCTGCCTCACAAAGGTCGTGCAGGATTACATTAAGTCGTGACTTTGTTGTCGGTGTCTGCCACCCGCAGTCACAGATGCGAACACAGTCGGGTTCAATCCGAGCAATGTTGTTACCGTGCAGGTACACATTGATGCGGTCGATAACACGATCACCGTGGGCGAAATGTGTTACCTCCACACGGGTGTTTGCGTTCTTCCAATCCTTGCGGTTGCGGATTGCATCCAGCATTTGCTGTTCGATTACTCGCATGATGTTGATGGGGTTAGTGTTGTTGTTGGGTTAGACTGAAGCGATGGGTTTGGTACACGTTGATGCGACTCGCAGGTGAAGTGTTCACAGCAGAGGAGAATGATCCTGCGCTGGCATCATCTTATGGGGACAGGACGCGTCAACGTGAGGAAGCTAGGATACTGTATAAAATGATTATGCGGGGTGAGTTAGGTGATCCTGCTCAACATAAAGAGACGTTGTTACAGTTACAGAATCAGATCAGCGGCATTGGCCTGCGTGGCGTTTGAGTTAGTTACACAAAGTGATCTGGGATAGACTTTCTATTCATACGCCAGAACGTTTCACGTTCGCGCTTCCATAGGTTCAGGCCAGCTTCAGGATCCTCCTGTTTGTAATAGTGGTGTGCTAGTTGCATACGTTGACGCGCACAGCGTGCGATGTTGTACCAGTCAAGGCTAGTTAAACCTGCGCGTGGTTCGTAGGTGAACTCACTGTTTGCGATTGTGTAAGCGGGGAGAGTCATGATTCAGTTTCGTAAATAAGTTCGCGGAGCTCAGCGATTACACCTTGGAGAGAATACGCACGCGACGCGTTGGTAGCAGTGTCAAGTGCACATTCAAGATTCCACAGTGCGTCTTTGGCATCTTCGATTGTTAGGAAAGTGTCGGTGCAATAGTGTACACCGTACTCATCACATTGTGTAAGTTCAATCATGATCGCAGTGTAATTGTGTGAGGTGGCCCCGCGTTAGCGGGAGATTACTTTGTCCCCGTTATCTTCTACCTGCGAGGTGACAACAGTCCTGCCGCACAGTGAGTTATACGCTGCGGGACATTCGCGCATTAGATGTTTGCGCATGTCGGACTGCATGTAGTGATTAACTACAGCGAGGAGTTGATCTTTGTGGAACTCAGGAAAGTCGGGGTTGTACATGTTCAGTTGGTGTAATTAGTTTGCGTTGCTTGAGCAGGATCATGTGAGCCAATGCGTCGCCCAATGTGGAACGAACGTACTCATCTTTTAGTGCAGCTTGTTCATAAGCGTCGTAGATGGTTGTGTACAACTTGTCGAACTGTTGTTGGTTCATGATTCCCTCCATGCTTTGCAGCAACGTGTGCTGATGTAATAGTCAGCCGAATAGTCTGCGAGCTGATACTCGTGCAGCGTGGATGTAGCCTCCTTGTGTGAAT
>Ga0194118_10000393_pt1 | contig 76008 bp, 101 predicted proteins | sample TA2MahsurfametaG_2_FD_148662 | JGI IMG/M metagenome (GOLD analysis project Ga0194118, IMG submission 148662) | Freshwater microbial communities from Lake Tanganyika, Tanzania - TA2015013 Mahale N5 surface | ecosystem: Environmental > Aquatic > Freshwater > Lake | place: Tanzania: Lake... | reverse complement strand
TAGATGCTAGTAAGGTGCCTGTGTATCTAGCACCAAGAAGATACTGGATACCAGGAACCATTGGTCTTTATAAGCCAGATGTTAATCGTCTTTACATTAACGCATACCTTCTCAGAGACCCCAGAGAGTTTCTAGGCACGCTACGTCACGAAGGATGGCACGCTGTACAAGATTGTATGGCAGGTGGTATCAGCACACCATTCATGGCACAGGTCCATCAGGATAAAGAGATACCTGACTGGGTAATCAAGCAAACGACAAGAACCTATACTGCTGCTGGTATGGCTCGTGCTATTCCTTGGGAGTCGGATGCTAACTGGGCAGAGGAGCAATCAAATGTAACCGCAAATCATCTAGCGATGTGTGGTAAGGGTCCTCTGTGGGAGCAAGTCAGACCAACTCCTATGACGATGGAATGGTTGATTGGTTGTGGATGGATGAAACCACAGGAGGGTCACGAAGTTTATACTCCAAATCAAAAAGCAGATTTTTGTACGCCAGGTAGGTACTGATAATGAAATATATTGCCGCTAGAGAATCATTCGGTGGGTATCTTTATTTTAAAGATAATAATAATGACTCTCCTAAATGGACAACAAACGAATCAGAAGCAATGAGATTTGAAACAAGGAAAGAAGCTTTCACAAAATCAGATACAACTGGTATCTATGAGGATGCTATTATAGTAATAGGAGTAGAAGAATGAAATACTTATCACTAACATTATCAGCATTAAGTTTAAGTGTCAGTGCTGCTCTATGTGTAGGAGCATACATGACATATCAAAAAGCACAAAAGATTTTAGACAATCCAGAACAGTTTGTAAATGTCATCGTTGAGAAACAAATCAGCAAGGCATTGGAAAAATTACCTATTCCTAAACTAAATATAGAAAAGTTAAAACTTTTCTAACAAATATTTTCGATCATAGCTATCGTTAAAATTCATGAGTCATAGGATGGACCAAATTAAACCAGAACATCATGTCACTCACAAAGAGTGTCAGGAGATGATTGATGCTGCCATAAGACGGCATAATAGAAATGCTTCCATTATTTCTATGTTTGTTGGCTGGTTTGTCCTTGCTTTATTTGCTGAAGGACTCCTAAGACTTATTGGCGTAATTCCACCAGTACTACCATGGCTCAACATTACCCTGAAATAATAGGCATAGTTCTATTATTGGTATTTGCTGCCACGATGTTTTATCAAGGCGCTTGTATTTTAAGAAACCAACGTGGATATTCTCTACGAGATTACATGAAACAAGATAGCAAAAACATGAGAAAAAGAGTGGAAGAATTACTTGAGGATAAATGATAATAACAGAAGAAGACTTAAAAGAATTACAAGAAAGAGTTTTAGATTTAAAAATGATAGAGCTCTTCGAAGAACCATCCACCTACGAAGACGAAGATTATGGAAATGACAGAATTTATTGATTTTATTTCGAAAGAACTTTTGATTTCTGTTGTGTTTATTGGCGGGGTTCTGATAGGTTATATAAATGGTATAAAAGATTCTGGAGGTTTATGAGAAAACTAAATGATACACTACTCGGAATCACGGTAGCAATCATTGACTTTATCTACCGTGGATTACCAATACAAAGATTTTGGGTGCTTGAGACGATTGCTAGAGCACCATACTTTGCCTTTCTAAGTGTGCTACATCTTAGAGAAAGTTTAGGATTAAGAACAGAAGCACACTATTTTCTAATGAAAGAACACTTTGCACAGACAATCAATGAAACCGAACACCTTATCGAAATGGAGTCGCGTGGCGGAAGCGACCGCTGGTTTGATCGCTTTTTCGCTTATCATCTGGTTCTCGTCTATTATTGGATTCTGGTGGTTTATTATTCTATTGCTCCCGTTTCTGCTTATCACTTGAACGCAGGCATTGAATATCATGCCACAGAGACTTATTTAAACTATCTCTGGGATCACCAGGAAGACACCAAGATTGCTGAGATCGCAACTGATGAAATGAATCATTATATTGAGTTAAACAGAGCGATGGCAATGATATGAGTGAATTACCATGGGGCGTAATCATTATTCTTGGTGTTGGATTATCTGGCACTGTCTACATCATTTATTATATACTTAAATTAGCAACGGATGAAATGAAAAATGAATCACCTCGCCATTAAATCAGTAGTCCTTTTTATGGTATTAGCCATATTCATTCAATGGGGATTGACAAATGCTTACCAACATTAGTTAAAAAGACATTTGACACTCATATAAATATGTGCTATATTATGATCCGACCTGCTACCGAAAGGGGCAGGTTTCACATTATGAGAAGGTGATGTGACAATTAGAGCCGAGGAAGGTGCCCCCCGAGAGGGGTGGTGTACCCCCCTTCTATTCGGATGTAGAGTTCAATTTAACTAAATGCAACAATTCCTTACAGTAACCCTGCCCCTTTTGGCAACGGTTACAACCAATGTGGCAACACTGCCTTCAGTGTTTCCTCCTCCCCCTGTGAGTGGTCCCCCACCATTCTCTATTATTCAAGAGGAGCCTACAAGAAAGACAGCGACCAAAGAGGTTGCTCCCGAAAGACCTAAAGAGACAAGGTTAATTTGTAAAGGGTGTAATGAAAATGAAAATGCTACCCTGGCATACTTCCAGGATCGTGGTATAAAAGACAGAAACGCCCTAGCTACCATTCTAGGCAATATTAAACAAGAGTCTACTTTTGTTCCTAATGTTTGTGAAGGTGGTAGCAGGACCAGTTACGGTAGTTGCTACGGCGGCTACGGACTGATCCAATGGACATCTGCCAATAGATATTATGGATTGGGTGATTTTGCTAAGAAGTATGGTGGTTCTCCATCAACACTTAACACGCAACTTCGTTATCTAACAAATGAGGTCCAATGGTTAGACATTGAGGAGAAGATGAAAACTCCTGGTAAGTCTATTAATCGTTACATGGACTATGCGTATGATTGGATTGGTTGGGGCATTCATGGTGCTCGTACACATTATGCACATGATTATGCTTCCAGACTGATCACGGTAGAAGTTTAAAAACCAAATAAATACTGGGGAGTGAATAAGACTCCCCTTTTATTATGGATATTATAAAAAAATATAATTTTAATCAATTAATAAATCAACAAGACATTGATAAAGCAATAGAATCTATAGATATTTTATTCGAACAGGAGGGTCATCATCCAGAGTCACCAACTTTTCAAACTTATCCATATCTTTTTGAGTACCAAAATTTTTATAAATTTAAATTTTCGTTTGTCTTTTCTTGTTTTAGTTATCTAGAAAGAGAACCATCAATATTATCAATGAAATCGTGGTGTTACATGGATTATTATGATAATTGGAAATTAAAAAATAATGAAACTTGGCATAGGCATAGTGATCTAGACTCTACTATAGAAAGTCTATCAGGAATATTTTATTTAAATGTGCCACAAAAAAATAATATTCCATCAACAGAATTTGAAAATCAAAATATTTTATTTGAAAAATTTTCTTGGTTTATATTTCCTTCAAAGCTTCTTCATAGACCTGGAAAAATAACATCTAATAAAAAAAGATATGTGTTGTCAGCTGATTTAACTTACGAGGATTGACACAGCAGAACTCCCCTTATGTTTAACTTTAACTTCGGTAAGAAAAAACCTGATATAAAACAATACGCTATAGTTGCAGTAGTATTATCATCTATTATTGCAGCACTCTCTCAATGTACAGGAGTATCTGAAAATGGACTATGGGACTTATTGGACGAGATTCAAAGAAAATATTTCCCACAAACTATTCTTAATGAGTTTATACTTAAAGATCCTGAGAAACTAAACAGAAGAATTACAAGAGACGTAGACAGAGCAATAGATGACTACGTTAAAAAATCTGGATTAAAAGAATCTGGAGTAGATAAACCTCGTTACATAGATGAGATAAATGACGAGACCATGTGCTATACTGATGAATGTAAAGCACTTGCTCCCCCCATGAGGATTTGTGCCCCATGGGTTGACAGTTGCCCAAAGGACTGATATAATACCTACATATACATGACTCAGTAGCTCAGTGGATAGAGCAACTGCCTTCTAAGCAGTCGGTCGTTGGTTCGACCCCAACCTGAGTCGCCTGGGCGATTAGCGCAGCGGTAGCGCACCTCCTTTACACGGAGATGGTCACTGGTTCGAATCCAGTATCGCCCATTTACACATAAATATTATGGATACAGATAGATATATCAAAATTCGCCAAGAACTTGAAGAGTTGAAAGGGATGATTCAAAATGTTAGTAATCAGATGCAAGAATTGCGGGAAAGTATTAGAGGAGCACCCATCCCAACTACGATGTTGCCAATGCCCGAACCTTACCAGCATCCGTGGTGGGAATATCAGCGGACTTGATCTTACCCTCGTAGAAATAATTTCTGGCGTGAAACAAAAGCGTCAGGATCAGTCACCATGGTCTAAACAAGATTTAGAATTTCACGAGAAAAGAAAGCAACGCACAATACGTAAATTAGATTTTGAAATTAGATGATTCATATACCATCTATTATTTTAAATAATCCATACTCACTAGGATTTCTTTGTTTCCTGTTGATTGTAGTCCCCATATATGGTATAATGTTTATACACAGAGGCGAGTAACGGGGTGTAGCTCAGCTTGGTAGAGCGCCGTCTTTGGGAGGCGGATGTCGTAGGTTCGAATCCTATCACCCCGATTGTCCACAACAGCAAATATACTTCAATGAGATTTACAATTTATTCAAAACCAGGATGTTCTAATTGTAAAAAATGCATTGCTATTTTAGAATATCATAACTTTGATATGAAAGTATATACTTTAGATGTGGACTTTAATAAAAAACAATTTTATCAAGAATTTGGTGAGGGATCTACCTTCCCTCAAATAACTATGGATGATAAGCATCTTGGTGGATGTTCTGATACAATTGAATATTTACAAAAACATAATATATGCTGTGAAGTATGATGGAAGAAGTAACCCAAAAAGAATTTGAAATTAATTTTGATCATTATATGAATCAAGTTGAAAATGAAAAGAAAGAATTTCTCATTAGACTTCCTGATGGGAGAGCAGTTGCCATGATTCCAGCCCTTGACGAACTCAAGGATGTATGGGATACTATTAAAGACAATTTCCCTATGAAAGATGACCACGAAACTTCCGAAAGTCTTGCTTGAACGGTTTCCATATCGTTATGTACAAACAGGCACAATTGAATTGAATGGTAAACCAGATTACCGTATTCAAAAAATGTGTTCATTTACTGGACGCTATCGTGATATGTATCTGTGTGACAACGAAATGCAAATGACAACAGCAATGGAAGACTTTGAGTATACTAAATGGTTAGATCCAGATCGTGTCCCTTGTTATGTAAAAGATGACTAATGAAGTAAACATAGAAAGAACTTGTGGTACATGTACTGAATGTTGTCAAGGATGGTTATGGGGTTCTGCTCATGGACATCATTTTTATCCAGGCAAACCCTGTCATTTTGTTTCTGAAGGATGTTGCTCGATCTATAAAGATCGCCCAGAAGATCCTTGTAAAACATTTAAATGTCAATGGTTAATTAATAAAGATTTTCCAGAATGGTTCAAACCGAATAAATCAAAGGTAATTGTTAAAGATTGTAAAGGAGGGGATAATGAAAATCTTTATTATGAGGTTTATGAATGTGGACAAAAACTTGATTCTTCTATTCTAGCTTGGTTGATTGAATATCATGCTACTACACAAATTCCCATCAGAGTACAAATTGCTGGTGGTTGGAACAATTATGGAAATGAAGAATTTTTAAATTGGTTAAATTAAAACATACCGTCCTATGCTATATTAAAGATGACTGATGAAGTAAAGATGAGAATTGTAGAAGAACTTGATACGGGTGATAAAGTTATTACCTATTACTCAATTAAAACCATTGACAATAAGTTCTACTACGTATATAATGACATTAATCACGGACCATTCCTAGAGTTTGATGCTGCAGTACAAGCAGCAGTGGAAGATCTTATTCCACAAACAGTCTCGGAATGACTTTAAACTTGCCCTGGTCGGGACCCCCTGGTAGTTATGACAAACTATGATCCGAAATACAACTCTTTAAGACTTCTTTCATGTGGTAACCAAATCGAAAATGCTATGGCAATTTTGGAGCAGTTAACTACTTGGGAAGAAGACATCAAGTACCTTGATTTTCTTAAAGATAAAATATATGAAGAGTACTTTAGACTAGTCAAAGTTACTGTAACCCCGCAGGATAAGGGTTAAGCCTGCTGGTGCGGATGGAGGTATACTCCCGCCGAGTTTCCAACTTTCTCGTACCAAAGTTGGTGGCGAGCCTGCTCACGGGGATTGACCTCCCCACCCTGCGGAGTTAGTTCAGCGGTAGAACGCTATCCTTCCAAGTTAGATGTCGTCGGTTCGATTCCGATACTCCGCTTTCTTAACCTGTTCTTAGTTGACACAACCGATACAGTTATGCTAAGATCAGTTGTCCTTAATTTTTGGACATTATCCTACGTTTTTAATTTTTATGAAACAATTCCTTGCTCTTGCTGCTCTTCCTTTTATGGCAGCTCCCGCCTTTGCTGGTCCTTATGTAGAATCGAAGACCACTGCAGGTCTTTCTGATGGCACTTACAAAGGTGCTCAGACTGAACTTCGTGTTGGTTATGAAGAGAAAGTTTCCAAGGGCGTAACTGTCTTTGGTGAAATCGGTCCTGGTTATGAGTGGACGGCGGTTGATGGATTCCTACAGACCACTGGTGAAACCGTTGCCGTTGGTGAAGTTGGTGTGAAAGCCAGAGTTTCCGACCGTGTTAGCGTCAACGCTAAAGTTGGTGGTGAGTATGGTCGTAAGAGTGAAGTCTTTGACCTTGGTGGTGAACTGAAAGTTCGTTACTCGTTCTGATATCAGGAAATCATAACAAAATAAGTATAAATGACTACGAAGGGGGGCTTGACACCCCCTTTTTTTTGCTATATAATAATGTAATAGTTCTTTACAAAACTACAATGACTGTAACAACAAATGATCGTGGTCAACAAAACATGTGGGCAACAGAGCCTACGATGTATTACGAAAACTACGGTATGGATTCCCCTAATCAAGTAAAGGAGAAAGTTAATGGACGCTGGGCTATGGTCGGTATTATTGCTGGTTTCATTTCTTATGCTCTCACTGACAAGTTCTTCTTCGGTGTCTTCTGATGACTGAAACAATTTTTACCATCACTACGGTTGCTTTTTTCGTCGCGCTATGCTATGCTGTAGAGCAACTCGCTGAGACATACTGATGTTTACTAGTTTATTCGCAGTATTATTTGCTGTGCTACAATTTGTCCAAGTACCTCAATGGGATAATGACTGGAAAAAATGTTCGGTTGCCGTACCTGACACTGCTTGTCATTGGTACGTCGTCAATCCTGATAATACATTCGGCAAGGGATTTTCTTGGATTACCGCTCCCGTCTACGACGTTGCAGCAGTGTATGACATTGGAAAAACCCATGATCTCACAGTCGCAAATGGTTACCAGACTACGGTAGAATTAATGAATGCCGAATCTGGTCTTGAATATGGAGATGATTACTGATGATTGGTAATCTTGAACCAGAAGAAAGGGTGTTATCAGACATACCTACTTCCACCAATACTAGTGACATGCTTGGGCAATTTGCCCTTGTTCTTATAGATTTGATTGAGTCGGGTGCCTGGGATCATAACACCAAACTGGAAGTTAAGCTTGCAGGCACCCTAAAAAACGACAAGTTTATTGTCATCAAACCAATCAAACAAGTGGTATCATCCACACCAAACCCTGACCTCAAACAACAACACCCTTATAATGGAACACTCACTAATTGAATTACTGACTTATTATGTTATTGTTGCTGCCATTTTTATTGGAGCACCAGTAGTTTTCTTTACAATCGTTTTCATGCCTTCACTCATGAATACAAAGGGAGCGGTTGTCGGTTACAAACTTCACCGTGATTACGGTGACACTTCCATCTACTCTAAAGTCAAATAAGGAGAACAACTATGAAATTCGGATTCACCCCTGAGGCAGAGATCCTCAACGCTCGTCTGGCAATGCTCGGTTTCGTCATTGCTGTTGGTACATACTTCACTACTGGTCAGATTATTCCTGGTGTTTGGTGATGAACATTGATCTTCTTCCCCCTAATGATTTTATCTGTAGAGAAGGTGATGAATTTATCACTAAAACTACAGATAATTTGTTTGGAGATAAACGTGTAGTTATTTTTAGTCTTCCTGGTGCTTTTACTCCAACATGTTCTGCTTATCAACTGCCTGATTTTGATCAGAAGTATGAGCAATTCAAATCACTAGGAATCGATGAAATTTATTGTGTTTCTGTTAATGATGGTTTCGTAATGAATGCTTGGGCAAAAGATCAAAACATTCAAAATGTAAAACTAATCCCAGATGGAAATACATACTTCACTCGTTCGATGGGTATGTTAGTTCCCAAATTTAATCTTGGATTTGGAGAACGCTCGTGGCGTTATGCTGTAATTGCTAATGACAAACGTATTGAACAATGGTTTGTTGAAGATGGTATTGGTAACAACGTAGGAAATGATCCTTATGAAGTTACTACTCCAGACAACATTCTTCTTTATTTAACTGGTCAATCGTAAGTAAAAGTAGCAATGTAAATATCTTTTTTGCTGGTGAGGATTGCTACCTCACCAGCATTTATTTTTTTAATTTCTTTTCGATCTAAAAGTTCCCCATCAATCTCTACGTCTTCGTGGGGGCAAAACAGGTAGATGTCTTTATCATTAGCTTCTAGCATAATGATTTTATATTCAGGAACAAATAATGTTGTACCTGTAATTACTTTTGATTCATCTTTATCACAGATGTAACACCACACAGAATTATCTTCCAGTGCTATAGCTATAGTTTCTGCTGGAAAACGATCATTTATTACATCACCTTTTTGATAGTGGATAAAGTCTTCTTGATACATTTCTTTTTCTTTTCCCGAACCACGTAGTATAAAACTACATCCATGATCAAGTATTCTTTCGGGCGATATCGGTTTGTCAGTAGAACAGGTGATAGCTTCATCACCTACTTTATCATAGAACCATGTAGCAGTTAAAAAATCATGTGATGTGCTATATGTTCTGGAAACAGTTACTGACATTCTAATTCCTGGTAAAGTTTTTTTATATCTAATTTACTTATATCAAATCCATCTTTGGGGTTTTACTGATCTTTATCTTCTAAAATATTTAATGGAGATATCTGCACTGGAACTATTCCTTGTTGTAAAGCAGAAATGTAAAGTTGTCTATTTTCGTGATTTCCTTTCACAACTTCATTTCTAAATGACTCAACTGCTGCTCCCGTTTGATTTGATTTTTGTGCAATTTCGACAGCCATAAAAGGCATCCAAGCAACAGCACATCCCCATTCATCAACAGGTTCTCCTGTGTTTGGATTGGTTCCTCTCATTTGAGTATACCAAGCACACTTCAATCCAATACAATCTTTTTTAATCAGTGGGCAAAAGTTGCCTGGTTTTATCTTAGCCATAACTAAAACTATATTATAAAAGAATTTATTTAATTTGTAAATCTAAAGAATAATCAAACTTTTCAAACTCTTCACTACACATCTCAATTACTAAATCTCTCATTTTATTATTGTACATTTCATGATATGGAGGAGCAGTGATATTGTTCAGTTTTGTACCAGACCAAGCAACGCCATTATCCCCAAAAAAAGTTCTCACAGTAGTATTAAGTTCTTCAAATTTCATAGTTTTTACAGATACATCTTCTTCTCCAGTAAAGAAAAAAGTTTGTTTATTCATAAGATAATAAGAATTATATTTTCCATCTTTTAAACTTATTAAAAAATCTTCAAACTTTTCTTCTATTTCTGGATAAAATAGGTTTCCATCATATCCATATGCTCTTGTCCACTTCCACAAACTAAACAATCTATCATAAGGATTTCTAACAATTACTACAAAACCAATTCTAGGATCATTAGCGAGTTTTATTTTACTACGAACAAAAGAAATACTAGGAGCATGTCTGAGAGGTTGTGAATATTCGGGGTTGGCAGTAAATGGATCTAGTATTTTAGATGTATCTTTAGATTGTGCTATTCTATCTTTTATAAATGTTCCTGCTGTCTTAAAAATATGTATATAAATCCATGCCTCTTTATTTTCCATTTTAAGAATTTAATATATTTGTTAAAGTTTCTGTATCATTTGGAGTAGGATCAGGTGGTGGGGGAGGAGTAGATAATTCAACCAAATACTCTTCTAATGCAATAAGATAAGGTTCAAGAATAGAGTCATCAGTAATTAGTTCGTTTCGTTGTGGGTTCTTCCACTCTATTTCACCATTATCTTCGTACCACTGAATTGCATGAATATCAGGATCATTAAAGTTCCATTCAGGAAGTTTTACAAATACATCATCCTTTCTAATAAATTTATCTTCAGGGATAATCGTTACTCTCATTTTTTTAAATCTCCTTAATTAATCTTTACTGCAGAGTATAATATCTATATACTGAACAGCAAAGTCCATTGACGATCCACTGAATGATGCTGTGTTAGCGTGAGTGTGGGATCCACCTCCTCCAGTGGAATTAGTTGAATTTGTACTTGGATTTAGGCCTGCTGTTTGGTTCCAACCATAATAATTCATGTTGTATCTATCATATCCATATGATCCTGCAAATGTATGATTATGACTTGGAATTTGTGATTGACTCAAGGTAACTGCAGCATTAGTCATAGAAACAGAACCACTAGGCGTTCTGGAAGTAAAGACTGATGTAAATGCAGTTGAACCTCCCATTCCACCACCAGTTCCAGAAACAACTCTCAATGCTTTGTTATCTTGAGTAGTAACCTTTGTCCATCCTGTAGGTGCGTTTGCTTGGTAAAGTAAAAATACAGATCCAGAGGGAATTTCTGGTGGCGCCGACACTAAATAAGAGTTGCTATCTATAGATCCATCTGCTTTTAAAAATTGTGCTGAGGTTCCTCCAGATCTGACAAATGATGCGGCGGTAATTGTACCAGCAGAGAAGTTATTTGAACTATCTCTAGCAACAATAGTTGATGCAGTATTTGCTGATGTAGCATTTGATGTTACTGTGAATGTAGAGTTTCCACTTTGGTTTGCAGTAAAGGTTTGGGAACCACTTAATCCTGTACCAGAAACAGCAAGAGTTAAAGTTCCATTTCCTGGAGTTGGGGCAGAAGTTAAATAAGTATTAGAATCAATTGACCCATCTGCTTTTAAAAATTGAGATGAAGTTCCACCTGTTTTTATAAATTGTGATGCTGCTATATTATTTCCAGCAAAAGAACCAGTAGAATCTCTGGCAACTATAGTGGATGCTGTAGCAGTAACAACAGCGTTGATGTCCCAAGTTCTAGCAGTTAAACCATCGTAAGAAGATCCAGTTATATAATTTCCTGGCGTCAATGATTGTAAACTGGGCGATAGTTGTATATCACCATTTGCTTGTTTACTTACTGTTATACCATTTAATCCATATATACTAAATTCTGAACTAGCACCTCCACTCCCACCAGCAGTTAATTTAATCAAAGCATAATTAACTGATGGAGTTGATGTTCCTAATGAATATGTTGTGTTTGTATCTATAGTCGCTACTGTTCCACCTAAAGGAATAGCAACACCATTAATAGTTATTGTTGAATAAACTAAAGAATTATTAGGAATATTAGTCAGTGTATTAGATAAAGCATTAAAAGTACAAGAACTAAATGTTTTATTTGTTAGTGTTTGTGTGCTGGTTAAAAATACATCACCAACAGTTCCCCAAACAACTCCATTACTGCCAGTTGATTTTAAAACTTGACCTAAAATACCTGTACCAGCCCCATCATAAATTCCAGATAAAGATAAATTCAAATTGTCGGAGGCTTGCAACTCTCCGACAACAGTAGTAGAATTATTGATTACTAATGGGAATCGATTTGCCATTATCCATAAAAAGGTTTTATTTATCTTTATTTATGGGGGGGGTTGACAGGTACGGGAAACCGTGCTATTATAAATAAGTGTTAAGAGATGGAAACATTTCTTCACAATTCATGTAAATTTAACGTTCTTTTAAAACTATGACTGCTACTATCGCCCAACAGCGACAAAGTAACACTTGGCAACAGTTCTGTGAGTGGATCACTTCTACCGATAACCGTCTTTACGTCGGTTGGTTTGGAACCCTAATGATTCCTACCCTACTCGCTGCTACTATTTGCTTCATCGTTGCTTTTATTGCTGCCCCACCCGTTGATATCGACGGTATCCGTGAACCTGTTGCTGGTTCATTAATGTACGGAAACAACATTATTTCTGGTGCTGTTGTCCCTAGTTCCAATGCTATCGGACTTCACTTCTATCCCATCTGGGAAGCTGCTTCTCTTGATGAATGGCTATATAACGGAGGACCTTTCCAACTGGTTGTTTTCCACTTCCTCATCGGTATCTATGCTTACATGGGTCGTGAATGGGAACTCTCTTATCGTTTGGGTATGCGCCCTTGGATTTGTGTTGCTTATTCTGCTCCCGTGGCTGCTGCTTCTGCTGTGTTCCTTGTTTATCCTTTTGGTCAAGGTTCTTTCAGTGACGCTATGCCTTTGGGAATCTCTGGCACATTCAACTATATGCTTGTATTCCAGGCAGAACATAACATCCTGATGCACCCCTTCCATATGCTCGGAGTTGCTGGTGTGTTTGGTGGTTCTCTATTCAGTGCCATGCACGGAAGTCTGGTTACGTCTTCACTGGTTCGTGAGACTACCGAGAACGAAAGTCAGAACTATGGTTACAAGTTCGGTCAAGAAGAAGAGACCTACAACATCGTGGCAGCCCACGGTTACTTTGGTCGCTTGATCTTCCAGTATGCTTCGTTCAACAACTCTCGTTCACTACACTTCTTCCTTGCTGCTTGGCCTGTAGTTGGCATCTGGTTTACTGCTCTTGGTGTTAGCACCATGGCATTCAACCTGAATGGTTTTAACTTCAACCAGTCCATCGTATCGAGTGAAGGCAAAGTCATCCCTACCTGGGCAGACATTCTGAACCGTGGTGGTCTTGGCATGGAAGTAATGCACGAAAGGAACGCTCATAACTTCCCTCTAGATCTTGCTTCCAGCAATGCAACTCCTGTTGCTCTCACTGCTCCAGCAATTGGTTGACAATCAGGATAAAATCTGATACACTAGGGGGAGTTAATCCCCCTTTTTTTATGGAGATTGTTATTTACAAAACTAGTGGTTGTGGATTCTGTAATAAAATTGTAGAATTAATGGAACGTGCTGATCTTCCATATACTTCTTACATGGTTGGAGAAGATATAAACCGAAAAGAATTTAAAGAAAAGTTTCCACAAGCAATTGGATTCCCATATGTTATTATTGATGGAGAACCAGTTGGAGGACTTACAGAAACGGTTAAATTATTTGTGGAAAAAGGATTGGTAACCTCAAGAAAAAAATGAAAACGGATAGAGAACTCGCAATAAATAAAGGTGTTGAGCTTATGCTCAGGAGGAAAGTAGAACAAAAACCAGAAACATATGGTCTAAAGATTAGCAAAATATTTGTTTTCCTCAAGAAAAAATTTCAAATCAAGTTTGAATTCACTTGGGAAGATAATAATCTAACAAGGGAGAACTAAAATGGAATCAGCAACACCATATATTCTATTCTTTTCTGGAATAGGAATCCTCGGATCATTTGTTATTGGGTTTATGCTTGGATGGTTTGGAAATGATATTGTATATTCATTTTTAAATAAAAATAGAATTCAACCTATGCACCCAGAAATGTTTGATGAGAATGGTAATCTTCTCCCAGATGAAATTGTGGCTGTTAGATTTGAAACTGATGATGATGAAGAATACGACGATAGATAAATAATAATAAATCCTGTGACCATCTTTGATGGGAACATGCTTTCCCCCATAATAAAATTAATTTAAACCATGAAACTATTACTGTCGGAAGTCTTACAGAAGGTAAGCAACGCTAAAACAAAAGCAGAAAAAGTAAAACTTTTTCAAGAGTATAACACTCCTGCTTTACGAGCAATTTTAATTGCTAATTACGATGACTCTGTTGTTTCTTTGCTTCCCGAAGGAGAAGTTCCTTATACTCCTAACGATGCTCCTAAAGGAACAGAGCACACTATGTTAGAACATGAGTATCGTAAGCTCTATGTTTTCTTTAAAGGTGGTTCTTCGATCAAGCAAATGATGAGAGAGAATCTTTTTATTCAAATGCTTGAAGGATTACATGCTGAAGAAGCAGAAATTTTAGTTTTAGTAAAAGATAAAGGCTTACAATCTAAGTATAAAATTACCAGAGCTTGTGTTGAAGAAGCTTTCCCCCAAATTGAGTGGGGGGGACGCTCTTGAATATAAAAATTTTACATCAAAACTGTGATCCAAATTTAGCACAAGATAGAAGTCTCCCTTATAGTGCTTATATTGTTAAGTATAAAGATGTTGCTGAGGGAATTTGTTATGATATTGTAATTTCTAATAGGCAGGTTGATATTTTTGATTACTATTGGGATAAATATCGTGAAGGGTTCATAACATTTAAACAAACCGAGGGAAGGGTAAATCCTAAACTATGGTTTTATAAAGACGAAACAAAGAAAAAAAAGTGAGGTATATTGATGGAAAGACTGGGTAGACACTACTTGTTAAGTTTGTATGGATGTCCATTTTCTTCATTGAATAATGAATTTTTTCTTTGTGACTTGCTAGAAAATGCTGCTGAAGCTGCGGGCGCTCGGGTCTTACAAACAATCTATGAGAAGTTTGATCCACAAGGCGTTACTGTAGTTAGTTTACTTTCTGAAAGTCACATTAGCATTCATACTTGGCCAGAAGAAGGGAAAGCAGCAGCAGATATTTTTACCTGTGGTGAATGTGAACCTAAAATTGGATGTGATATAATAATAGAACAACTTAAAGCCAAGGACTTTACCTTGGATTATGTTGATAGATAGTATCACTCACTACAAAATTAAATAGATATATAATAAACGTTCATTCGCTATTTCCGAATAGCGAACGGAAGTAAGCCGACTCGGAACGGATCGTTCATCTATGGAAATCATTCTCTGGTCGTGTGTAGAAGCTCAGAAACTTATTAATAATGTTCGCATTTCAAAAGTGCCGAACAATGTAAAGGAAGAGCTCGTTCAAATTTATATAGAACACTCGCCAAAGACCTGTAAATTCATAGACGCAAAAGCCGACTGAAGGAACGCTCTTTAACCTGAACAACTAAGGAGAAACCTAATGTCGAAAGTCGTATACCGTGGCGTTGAATACGATACCGAAAAGCGTATCGCTTATCAACAGCAAATGCAACAACAACCTCAACAATACAATGAGACCTATCGTGGGGTCAAATTTGTAAAAGAGGGGACCAAGGGATGACAGCAACCTATCGTGGTGTGAAGTATAATACTCACATTCCGAAACTAGAATATCGTAAGTGGTATTCAGAAACACATGCTCCATCTCATCCACCAAATAAGTATCGTGGTATTTCCTATCGTCCATGTAACAATTGGAACTGGGAGGAAAAGCAATGAAAAAACTTAACTTCCTACAATTGATTAAGGAACAAAAGCAAAAAGAGGAGCGTCGTTATCAAGCACAACTAGCACAACTAGTGGGAGCAAAATAATGATACAAACTATCATATCTCTAACTGCTGTAGCAGCTCTAGGAACAATCTTACTTTCAACCTACATTCAGTGGTTGTATAAGAATTAATCAAGCGGGAGGGTTGACACCCTCCTTTTTTTATGTTATTATACAAACATATTTGACATGAATCAAATGTTATCATTTAAACGTTCGGCAACCTTAAAAAACTTATCAAAAAATATTAAACGATTGCTTGATAACCCAATCGGTCTTGATGATGAAACATATCACAAGGCTAAAAAACAATACCGTGATATCAAAAAACTGAGAGAGCGTATTATTAATGACGAAAAAGCATACCGAGGATTTGGATACAACTATGCCCCAATCGAATCAGAAATCACCAGTGACACTGATCTCAGTGACCCCACAAGCGGAACAGACAATGGGGTACGTAGCGAGGGTGAGCAATCCCCAGAACCAGGAGAACCCTAACGTTGCTGGTCTGCTCAAGTATTGTATCAAACATAATCATTGGTCTGTATTTGAGCAAGCACATATGACACTAGAGATTGAAACTAATCGTGGTATTGCTGCTCAAATTTTACGCCACCGTTCGTTTACATATCAAGAATTTTCACAACGATATGCCGATACCAATCTTCTTTCTCAGTATATTCCTATTCCTGAACTTCGTCGTCAGGATACAAAGAACCGTCAAAATTCTACCGATGACCTTGATGGTTATCTGAAACTTGTTCTTGAAACTGAAATTCAAGAACACTTTGCTAAAGCACAACAACTTTATAATCGTCTTCTGAATCAGGGAGTAGCAAAGGAATGTGCTAGGTTTGTGCTTCCATTGGCAACCCCAACAAAAATCTATATGACAGGATCAGTAAGGTCGTGGATACACTATATAGATTTACGGAGTGCTCATGGTACTCAAAAAGAACATATGATCATTGCTAATGCTTGTCGTGAAGTATTCATTGAACAATTCCCTATTTGTGCCGAAGCTTTGGAGTGGAACTAATGCCTACATATCCTATTGTAAATAAAGAGACTGGAGAAAAGAAAGAACTCTACATGTCGATGGTAGAGTATGAACAGTGGAGAAAAGATAACCCCGAATGGGATAAAGATTGGACTGCTGGTGTTGCTGGTGTTGGTGAAGTTGGAGATTGGCGAAACAAAATGAACAAAACTCACCCTGGATGGACTGAAATTATGAACAAAATGAAAAACGTACCTGGATCACGAGTGGAGTGGTAATATGCCAAGAGCAAGAAAAAGAAATCAACCAGATATCAATGGTATGAGTGTCAAACAATTCAAGAGGAGAAAGCCAATCAATTATGATTACCTCCTCAACATTGAACCGTTGACTGATAATCAACGAGTTATGTTTGAAGAGTATGGCAAAGGGCAAAACCTATTTGTTTATGGTGCTGCTGGTACAGGCAAAACATTTGTTGCTATGTACTTAGCTCTTCGTGATGTATTGGATGAGAACACTCCATACGAGAAAGTTTATGTGGTAAGATCTTTGGTTGCTACTAGAGAGATTGGTTTCCTTCCTGGTACACATGAAGATAAGTCTTCGCTTTATCAAATTCCATATAAGAATATGGTAAAGTATATGTTTGAGATGCCAGATGATGCTTCGTTTGAAATGCTCTACGAGAATCTCAAACATCAAGAAACTATTTCTTTCTGGTCCACTTCATTCCTTCGTGGCACTACATTAGACAAATCTATTGTTATTGTAGATGAATGTCAAAACCTGAACTTCCACGAACTTGATTCTATTATTACTCGTGTTGGGGAAGATACCAAAATTATTTTCTGTGGTGATGCTAGTCAGTCAGATCTACAACGTAGTAACGAACGTTCTGGTATCATTGACTTTCAACGTATTCTTCAGCAAATGAAAGAAGTTTCTCTTATTGAGTTTGGTGTTGAAGACATTGTACGTTCTGGTCTAATCAAATCATATATCATTGCTAAAATTAATCTAGGATTCTAATGAAACAGTTTAATCATGTTGGGTTGCTTAAACCTATCGAAATGGATACAGTTACCATTGATGGTAAAAGATATTATGTTACACCTACAGGGTTTAAGCATCCCTCTGTGACAACTGTTATTGGAAACAATAGTAGAAAACAAAAGGTTCTATCTGAATGGAGAAGGCGGGTTGGTAAAGAAAAAGCTCAGCAAATTTCTACTCGATCTGCCAATAGAGGTACAAAATACCATAAAATTGTTGAAGATTATTTCAATAATGAATTAGTTATAGAAAATTATAAGGACACTCCTCTTCCTGTCATTATGTTTCATTCTGCGGTTGAAATTTTAAATCGTATAAATAACATATATCTTCAAGAAGCAGCTCTCTATTCTGATACGCTAAAAATAGCAGGTAGAGTTGATTGTATTGCTGAGTTTGATGGTGAATTATCCATCATAGATTTTAAAACCTCCGCTAAGATAAAAAAAGAAGAGCACCTCTATGACTATTACGTTCAAGAATGTGCTTACGCCTGTATGTTACAGGAGATATACAATTTAAAAGTTAAGAAATTAGTCACGATTGTTTCGTGTGAAGATGGCGATTGCCAAGTCAGTATTCAACCACCTAAAAAAGAATACTTAATAAGACTACAAGAATATATCCAAGAATATAAAGAAAAAAATGCTAGAGACACTGGAGGATAAATTTATGACTGCTGCGAAGTTCTCGCAGGATGTGGAAAAAATTGCTGTCGAATACTCCATGAATTATATCGACGCTATTGTACATTATTGTGAGAGAAATGAAATTGAAATTGAGTCAGTACCTAAATTAATTTCTAAACCTTTGAAAGATAAACTTAAGTATGACGCTCAAAAACTTAACTATATGAAGAAAACTTCTAGAGCAAAATTGATGCTAGTTTGATATGTCTGAATTTTTTAAATCTGAAATGGTGAGAGGTGAAGTACAAGAAATAATGGAGCTACAAAGATATTGTTTTCAATGTGCTGCTGCTTTTCCTGTACTCACTAAAGAAAAAAAGAAAGAATATTTTGATGTTTTAGAACAACTGATTGAAAAACAAAAAATATTTAATACTAGACTAGCTTTAAGTGATGATCCAGAAGCAGTTGAAATGGCAGACACAATGAAACAAGCTGCTATTATGCTGGGAGGAAATCCTAATGTTAGTTTGACTGTTATGTTTGATGATCTATCGAAGAAAGTTTCGATGATGAAAGAAAAACTAGAGGCAGAGGGTTGACGCCGACCTCTGCCTATGTTATGATGATTAAGTGATCGGGCGTCACAAAGACCAAATCTAATTTAATCCGAGGTAATCCTATGTCTTTTGCTGATCTTAAGCGTAAGTCCCAAAACAGTTTTGAATTTCTCCAGAAAGAACTTGAGAAGACTGTTTCTACTGGTGGCGGTGCTGATGAACGCTTTTGGAAACCAGAACTTGATGCTTCTGGTAATGGTTATGCTGTTATCCGTTTCCTGCCTGCTCCTAAAGGTGAATCCGTTCCCTGGGCAAAACTATATTCTCATGCCTTCCAAGGTCCTGGTGGTTGGTATATTGAAAACTCCTTGACTACTACTGGTGGTAAGGATCCTGTTGGGGAAGTGAATCGTAAACTGTGGAATAGCGGTAGCGATGCTGATAAGGAAGAAGCACGTAAACAGAAACGTAAACTTGCTTACTACAGCAACATCTATGTTGTTAAGGATCCTAAGAATCCTGAGAACAACGGTAAAGTTTTCCTTTACAAGTATGGTAAGAAAATCTTTGACAAGATTCAAGCAGCGATGCAACCTGAGTTCCAAGATGAAACTCCTGTAAATGTATTTGATCTGTGGGAAGGTGCTAACTTCAAACTGAAGATCAAAACTGTTGCTGGTTACTGGAACTATGATAGTTCTGAGTTTGATTCTCCCACTGCTCTGGCAGCTAACGATGATCTTCTAGAAGAAATCTACAACAAAGAGTACAGTCTGGAAGCATTCACTGCTCCCGATCAATTCAAGTCCTACGAAGAACTTGAGCAGCGTCTAAATTTGGTTCTGGGGATTGCTCAAACTCCCGCCAATGCTCGTGCTGCTACTGTAGCAAACCGTATGAATGAAGAAGAGGATGAAGATTTTGTTGCTCCTCTTCGTCGTGAACCTTCTCTTCCTGTGATGAGTTCTGTTGGTTCTGATGATGACGATGCTCTCAGCTACTTCGCTCGACTCGCTGAAGAAGATTGATAAAAGTAAAGGGGGGTTTACGCCCCCCTTTTTTATACTCCAGTTTTCTTAACTTTACTATTGATAGTGTCTGTTGAAGATGAATATAAATTTGTTTTTCTAAAATCTTCTATGAAGGTATTTAAATATTTCGGTTTGAGTAAATATATTTCTCTTTTCTTTTCGTTCTGTTCCACTTCATAATCAAAAAATGTTATTGGTGTAGATAACACCTCACCAAGGAATGACTCAACTGAATTTGTGGATTGATTAAATTTTTTGTGAGATGAATTGTAGAATGTTTCATCTACTATTTGATCACCTTTGATAATAACTCTATTAAATGCTGAGATTTGAGCCTCGTTACTAATAGTTTTGTAATGTTTTATTGATGAGTATGGATCTTCGTATTGAGATTCACAGAATTTTTTTAATGAATTTTCTGATAATGGCATATCAAATAAAGGATTGATCATGTTGTTTGTCAAAACAATAATCCAATCATAAAACTGATTACCGTATGCTTTTTTTGCTACGGTATCTAACCTTTCTCCATCTTTTAAAATATATTTTTTAAATACTACTGTATATGAAAAAGCATCTGGATTTATTTTGTATCTTCTAAAAAAGTTTTTGGCGATAACGTAATCCGATTCAGAAAAAGGATACTTAGTTGGTTTTGTATCGTATTTTACATAGGGTATGTTGCCAAAGTACATCAGAATGATCCTCCATCTATTGATACTTCTGATCTGTATAATAGTTTTGTTTCCGTGAAACTTATTGCTAATTCTGTTGCTACAGGAGATCTTTCGTCAGCACCTACATTACCACCAAATGTAGCATAAGATCCATCAGGTGTGTAATTTATATCAACACTATTTATAGCACACGCTTTATATTGTGCTATGTATCTGTTGGGATTTGAACCGCTCATAAAAGTTACTCGACATAGATTAGGAACACCAATATAATTTTTATTATCATCTGCTGCTCCATCACTAGTACCACCTTGCCCACCTGGATTTGTGAAAAAGGCTAAAAATTTATCAGCCCCACCGAAAACACCAGAAGGACTTTGACCATATTCTGGTAAAGATGCTATTCTAAATGAGTTACATATTTTTTTAATTTCTATTGCTTCTTCTTTACTTCTGGGAGACATTTTAAATTTTAAACTAAATGATCTTAAACCAAAACCACCAAACATTAATTCTGTATTTGGATTTAAAATTACTCCTCCTACACCACCAAGAATATCCTGCATATTAACGTCACCACCGATTCCCCCAGGTAAACCATTGATTGCTTTTGCTAGGGCATCTGCCGCTATACTTGCTCCTCTTTGCCCAGCGGCAGTAATTGCTTGAGTTACAGCAGCAGCGCCACCACCAGCAGTTGCTGTGCCATTTGGGATGCTAGAACCTCGTAAAATATCTGCTGCCACATTACTAAATCCTTTACCTGTCCATTCAATTGAAGTACCAGTACTAATATCTTCTGGCATATACAAAAGTATGGTTTCTAGACCAGCAGCTTTTTCCAAACCCTCAGATGAGGCATTATAATTTGACAATCCACCGCCTGCTGCAGGAGCAGGTGCTCCAGTAGCAGCATTAACAGCTGGTGTAGCTCCTGCTATAGCACTAAAAGGTGGTTTGTATTTGTAAAAATCAAAACGTACATAGTCAGTATGTGATTCATACAAAACTTTGGGATATCTTAATGTTCCCGATCCTGTAGGATTTGCTCCGTTGAAACTAAGTGTAACTGGCATTATTTAACCTTCTCTATATCTCCTGAGTTGCCATATCCTTTAATGACACGTTGACCTTTTAATCTATCTGTGTATTTTTCGTTGGTTTCATTCCAAACCAGTTGTCTATTATAAGAAATTTTTCCAGACCCAGATGTAGTTACAAAATCTTCGACAGGTAAGAGAATACTAGTCTCCCATTCTAGGCTCGCTAAATCAACGAACAAACTTTTTACATGATCATTTATATATTTATGAACACAAACCTTGGGTATATCAATCTTCCCTTGCTTTAACTTATTGATGATTGGTATCCTTTTCTTTGGTTCTATGTAATGTAAATTAGCACCAATGATATAATCTCCTGTACTCTTTAATACATATACCAAAGGAAACTTATCATAGTAAGGAAGATATTTCATCTTCGCTTCGTATTCAAAGAAATATAAATGCCCCATGATTGCTCTACGTCTGAGCATATTTTCATCTTCAAATTCTTCTTCATCTAAAAGATCTTTTCTTTCTTCTCTAATTAATTTTTCTGGTTCTTTTTTAAATTGTGATGCTAAGGTATTGACGGTTTGTTTATACCAACTCAATCCTTTTTTCTCCCCTCCAGTTGCTTCGCTTACTCTTTCGAATAAAGTTGTGTATCCTTTTGATGTATCAACTTTTCTAGGAGTGGGATTAAATCCCATCCCAGAAGTAGAAGATTTTTTTCTTGCCATTTCTATACTCCTAAGTGGTCTTCGGTGAGTATCAAAAATTTCATCTGCCGATCCTCACAGAAGTCCTTTGCCGCTTCCCACTTAGCTTTATTCTTTAAAAAGGTTAGGACTTCTCTTTTCCAAGCAGCAGTTTTTTTGTTTGGTTTTTCATTGGGTCCAATGACTTGTCTTTTTGGTTTAATCTCTATGATATATTTTGTAAGAGTATTATCTTTGCTCTTTACTTTAATGTAAAAGTCGGGATAATATCTATGGAATTTCCCATCAGTTGGACAACGATAAGGCACTATTACTTCTTCACTCCCCCACTCAATGATGTTGGAATTTGTGTCACAAAATACCATAAACTTTCGTTCCCACATCGAACGATAGATAATCCTAGTTGGATCACCTTTATACTTTTTGGGATTGGTAGGTTTATATGTTCCAGAGTATGCCATAAATATAAATAAACCCTCACATATATTTAGAGTGGCAAATTTACAAACTACAAACAAATCAATAAGTTCTTTCATTGAAACTATTGCTAAAAACGGAGGCATGTCCTACAGCAATAATTTTGATGTGGAGTTTAGATTGCCATCAGCATTAGCATCAAGAATGGATTCTTATGGAATAAAGACTAGTAGCGGGGTATTAAACTCTACTAATCCGACAGATACTGGTGCTGTTGTTAAATTGTTTTGTGATGAAGCACAACTACCAAATATACAAGCAGCAACGGGGCAGATTACAGGAAGATTATTAGGAGAAGGACAAGTAAACTATCCCCACACAAAATTATATTCTGACTTTCAAATGTCGTGGATGTGTGATGCTAACATGACACCATTAAAATTTTTAGAAATATGGTACGGTTTTATATTCCAGGAATTTGATACACAAGATAATAAAGTTTCTGGAAATTATTTTGGTTCACCTAAAAATTTAAATGATCTTAAGAGTGGTGCTGGTGCTGGGGGTGGCAATGCTAATACACCAGGAAGTAATAATTCCCCAGGAAGTTACGCCAGAACTGTGAGACTAAATTACCCAAACACATATCTATCTAATATTTTAATAACAAAAACAGAGAAAAGTAAAAATGCTCCCAACGGAAGAGCTTCGATGTGCTATAATATGATTGATTGTTTTCCCTATAGTATTGACGCTACTCCATTATCATATGGTGCTTCTCAAGTAACAAAAGTTTCTGCTAATTTTTACTACGCCAGACATTTTATTAACTACAATAATATACGTGCTTACGCTGGATAAATATTATTACGAGTGATTAATTGCTATGCCTTTACCAAAGCCCACTGTACCAACTTATGAACTTGAGTTGCCATCTACAGGAAAAAAAATTAAATATAGACCATTTCTAGTCAGAGAAGAAAAAATTCTATTGATGGCAATGGAATCTGAAGATGAAAAAGAAATTACAAATGCTGTAAAAGATATTCTGAAAAGTTGTATTCAAGCTAGAATTAAGATAGAAGACCTCCCTAGTTTTGATTTAGAATATTTGTTTTTAAAAATTAGAGCTGCTTCTGCTGGTGAAGAAGTATCAATGAAAGTTACATGTTCAGATGATCAACAAACTGTAGTTGATGTTATTATTAACTTAAATGATATTGAAGTTTTTAAACCAGAAGGACATACAAATAAAATTATGGTTGACGATACAATTGGTATTGTAATGAAGTATCCTGCCATGAATAATTTTATTAATATCACATTGCTGGAGAAAGATTTAGATACAACTGATCAAGTATTTGATATGCTAGCAGGTTGTATTGATCAAGTTTTTCAGGGAGATGAAGTTTGGGATTCTTCTACTACAACAAGAAAAGAATTGGTTTCTTTTATAGAAGCATTTACACAGCAGCAATTTGAAAAGATTCAAAATTTCTTTGATACAATGCCTGTGTTACGTCATCAATTCTCTGTAACTAATCCTTCAACAGGTGTGGAATCAACGTATACCTTGGAGGGTTTACAATCTTTTTTCGGATAAGTTTGTTCTACAATAATCTAGAGAACTATTATAGAACAAACTTTACTCTCATGGAGGAACATAAATATAGCTTGACAGAGATTGAAAATATGATGCCATGGGAAAGAACTATATACATCTCTTTATTAAATCAGTACATTAAAGAAAAAGAAGATCAACAAAAAGCTGCTCAGTAGAGATGAATCCAGAAGAAACGAAACCTGAAGATAAAAAAGGAGAAGAACTGGAAGAAAGAAATGTTGTACTCTCTATTTCTGAGGTGCAAAGTAATAATGAAAAGCAACCAGTTACCATAGATGTAAATGCTCCCAGTGATGATCTCGCTGAGAGGATGGCAAATGCTTTTGATAAAAATTTAGATAAACTTATAGCGGATGTTCAGGCACCACCTCCACCTGTTAAACTAAAAAAACCAAAGAAAGTAAAAGAAGTAAAAGTAAAGAAAATAAAGATAAAGGTTTATCGTTACAAACCTATAGAGAAAAAAGATTCTAGTTTTGCCGAGTTCTTAGGACGTAAAATATCATCATCATTTTCTTTGGCAGCAACAGCAAGAAAAAATGCTAAGGAAAGAGGTGAAGAAACAAAACCAAAAGGATTTTTCTTAAAGCAAGCATTAGGATTTGAATTTGGTGGTGACTTAATTAATAGAACGAAAGGAACATTTTCATCCGACCCAACAGAAGAACAGGATCCATCTTCAAATAAAGGAGATAGATTTGCTGCTGCATTAAAAAATATTAAACCACCAACAGATCAACCTAAAGTTGCTTCTGCTTCATCTGTTAGTACACCTTATACACAACCATCTTTATTTGACACTAATAAGTACGTTACTGTAGTGGACAGGTCTATTGGTCAATGTGTTAAAGATTATGTTGGCAAATTACAAAAGAGTTTTGAACGAGTAAATAAAAAATTATCTGATCTAAGTGAAACCAAAGATCAATCTATATCAGTATCAAAACAAGAGAATACTATTTCGGAAATTATATCTGATAGATTTACAACTGTAAAGGAATCTATTAAAGAAAATAATATATTAAGAAAAACTTTAAATAAAATAAAGCAGACACAATTAAACGTACAGAAAAAACAAGCAGAACAAAATGAAAATGCTGCTCGTGAAGCCTCTTTGGAAAAAGGATCTGATCTATCGGGTAGTGTCAAATATTCCGATCCATATTCTAAACAAAAAGAAGGTAAAGGATTAGTTCAAAGGGCGATGGATTTTATTTCTGGTGACAATGGTGATGACTGTGAGTGTGATGATGAAGGTGGTGGTGGAGGCATTGATATAGATTTACCAGATCGAAACCCCCGTAGAAGTAGAAGACCAGGAGTAAGAAGAAGATTAGCTAGAAGAAAATTTAATAACGCTACAAGAAACATTGGAAAAGGTATTGCTGAACAAGGTAATAGAGCTAAAAACTTTTTTGTTGATAAAGGAAAGAGTGTTAGTAAATTTTTAGGTGATCAGGGTGGCAAATTACTTCGTGCTGGGCAATCAGGAATAACTAAAGTTGGAAAGTTTATTGCTGATAATCCTAAAATTATGAGATTGGGTAAAGCATTTGGTGCTTTTGGAGGAAAAGCTGTTCCTGGTGTAGGCGCTGCTGTTGGCGCTGCTGATGCTGCTGATCGAGCAGCCAGGGGTGATAAAGTTGGTGCTGGTATTGCTGCTTTCGGAGCAGGTGCTGATGCTATACCTGTTGCTGGCACCGCTGTTTCGTGGGTTACTGATTTAGCATTACTTGGAAAAGATATATTTGATATTTTTGGTGGCAAGCAAAAGAAAATGTCTGAAGGTGGTATGATTAAATTATCTAATGGTGGTGTACCAGCAATGGTAGGCGAAGCTGGTCCTGAACTTGTTACTTCACCAGGGCAACCTTTGGATTTATCTTCTTTAGTTGGAATGGGATCGGACCCAGTAAAAACTTCTATTTCTACCATACTGGGGGTAACTGATAAAGTAATACAAAATGCTGGTCCTGCTGCGGGTGCTGTAAAACCTTTTGTTCAGCAGATAATTGGACCTTTAGCAAAAGTTTATGGCAAACCAGAATTCAATATTACTACTAAAGTTGGGAAAAACCTTAACAATATTCAAGAACCAAATCAAGAGGAAGGTGGAATACTTGGATTGATTAAGAAGATTGGATCATTTCTTCGTGGTGAAGATGAAGATGATGGGGGAAGTGAAGGACAATCTGGCACTAGAGGATCTGCTGCTTCTGATGCTGGTGCCTATAAAGATATGCTAGATCTTATTGCTGGTGTTGAAAGCACTAGTAGTGGTGGATATGAAGCATTCAATAGAGGTGGTAGTGCTGGCGGAACAGTTGCTCATGGTTCTGGTAATTCTGCCGAGGTTGCTATTGGTGGTGTAATAAAACCATTGACACAGAGAACTGTTGCTGAGGTAATGAGCTTACAAGCATCAGGAGATCTACATGCTACTGGTAGATACCAAATTATTGCTAGCACACTTAAAGGATTAATGAATGGAAACTATGGTGATACTGGAGTACAACCAACGGATTTATATGATGCGGTAACTCAAGATAAACTTGGTATTGCTTTGATTAAATACAGATTAAAAACTGGAGCAAATGCAACTAACTTCAGAAATGAATGGATTGGATTACAAAAAGTTCCTGATGATAAATTAATTGCTGCCATTAATGGCGCTAATGCCGCTTACCAGGCAAATCCAAACGCCACCGCCGTTGCTTCAGCGTCCACAGCGACTCCTGGTGCCCCTTCTGGATCTCCTGGTTCTGCAGCACCAGTAGTTCCAGGAACTCAAACGAACCGACGTGGCAGCACCGCGGCAGTACCATCAGGAACTAAACCAGGAACTAGACCAGTAGCACCAGTACGCCAACCAGCATCTCCATTATCTAATTTCAATGTATTACTTTCTCAATCTGGGAGTACCGCTGCAAATACTTCTTTGAGTGAAGCGTTCGGTGTAGGCGGCGGCGGGGCACTGCGGCTGCGCAATCCATACGATATCAACTCTCTTCACTCTGCTGTGCTTGGGCAGAGATAGTCTAAATATTAAAAGGGATGTAGCATTAAATGGCACACGGATCCGTAAGTTATTCTAAACCAGATACAGGAAGTCTTGCTGAATACCTTGCTAAGAAAGTAAAAGATGCTGCACAAATGTCGGCAGAAGAAAGAAAAGCAGCAAACGAAAAGGCAGAACAACAACGTGCTGAAGGTGTTCCTGAAGAAGATATACAAAAATATGATAAGGGATACTTTTTTGGTAAAGCTTTATCTCATGAATTTGGCGGAGATTTAATAAGAAGAACAAAAGGAACATTTTCAAATGATCCTACAGAATCAGAAGATCCTGCTTTATCAAAGCGACAAAGATTTTCTGCTTTATTAGGTTCAGATATTGTAAAGCCAGAACCATTTAAACAACTAGAGTTACCTTTAAATACAGGAGGTAATGATAAAAACGTTGTAAACGTTGAAGACAAATCTTTAAAGTCTTGGTTGTCTGTAGCGTTTGACAATATACAAAAGTCTTATGATAATATTGCTGATAAAATAGGTGCTTTATCTAGCAAAGAAAAGGGTGCTGTTCAAGAAGAGATTAAAAATACAAAGTCTCTTACTAAAATAACATCTGGATTGACAACAATTAAAAATTTCTTTAATAAGAATAATGACTTACAAGAAGAAGAAAACAAGACTGAAAATCAACAATTAGATTTCTTTGTTGATCAAAAAGAAAGTAATGATCTAAAACAAATCGAAGCAAGATTAGAATCTGGACAGGATCTATCAGGTAGTGTTAAGTATAGTGATCCATACGCTCAAGATGAAGAAGATGACGAAGAAGATTCTGGCAACAGATCTTTCATGGATAGAATGTTTGATTTTGATGTTGACAAAAGGGGTAGGAGGAGAAGAAGAGGGGTTAGAAGAAGATACGCTAGAAGGAAGTTTAATAATTTTAGAAGAGGAGTAGGAAGAAGTGCTAGAAGATTAAACAGAAGGGGAAGAGTTGGTTTCGCTAGAGGATTAAGATCGCTTCCTAAACTTTCAGAAGGCGGTATTGCTCCTTCGGGTACAACACTAACACCTCAATCACAAACTCCAGAGGCAAAAAATAATATTGTCCCTACATCAAAACCTGTAGAAAATAAAACTCTATCTCAAAAACCACAGCAAAATTCTGTACAACCACAGCAGAAATTAGCTAGAGGTGGGATTGTAGATAATCCAACCAAAACAGTTCTACAACCAGGGCAAGCAGTAATACCATTAAATAGAAACAATCCAGTTAAGAAAGCATTTCAAGAGCAAAAACCAAAAGCAACTGATGCTAAAACATCATCTGGAAAAACTGTTGGTGATTCATTAGGTAAAGCATTACAATTACCAACTACTGCTGCTGGTGGTTTATTATTATCTACGATGACAGAAGTCTTCAAAAATCTTGGTGGCGTTGGTAAAATTATAGGACCATTTCTATCACAAATGTTTAGTCCATTAGCTAGAGTATTCGGACTGCCTGCTGGTATTATAGGTTCTTTACTTGGTGGTGGTTCAGCAGAAGCCGCTACTTTAGATTCTAAAGGTATAGCAGATTTTCTAAAAGGTGATGATGATAAAAAGAAAGGAAAAGGAAAACGCCAAGGCGGCGGCGGTGGAGGCGGTGGTGGCAATCCTCCAAGTGGCACGCCAGGAAGTTTGATAGCTGATTTGGAAGCAGATGTTGGTAAAAATGCTGCTGAAATGAAGGATGAAATTATGAGTACTGGTGGTGCTGGAATAGGTGATCCGACAAAACAAGCTTGGTGTGCCGACTATGTTAATTCCCAACTACAAAGAAATGGGATACAAGGATCTGGATCACCCGCGGCAAATAGTTTTGAAAACTGGGGATCTCCTGTAGATAAAAATAATATTCAACCAGGCGATGTAATTGTTGGTGATTATGGAGGAGGATCTAAATCTCATGTCATGTTTGCTATTGGTACACCTAAAGATGGATATGTGGATTTGATAGGTGGAAATCAAAGTGGTAAAGTTACAAAAGGTTCTATAGCATTATCTAAAATTGATTATGCTAGACGAGCTACAGTTGGTGCTCCAGGAACAACCCCAGTAATAGCTAATCCATCTGTTCAACCAGGCACTAGAACTCCTACCCCAAACAGTAACACTCGTGGAGCAACTAGTGCTTCTAATACAACTGTAGTTGCTTCTAGACCTAAAGCAAAACCTAAAAACAATCCACAACCTCCGCCAGGAGTATCTCATATAAAAAACGTGTTTTCAGCAAATCCATCATCACCTAATTATATTTTCCGCTGGTAATTATGGCAAATCCTAATAGTAGTAGTATAGAATTAGTAAAAGCAACTTTATACGATGTAAAAGGAAAGCAGTTTGACATTACAAAAATTTGTGTGGCATTCGCTTACTACGAAGACATTTATTCTCCGTTTATAACAGCGGTGTTAAACGTTGTTGATAGCGGTATGAATTTAATTGGCACTTTACCTATTCAAGGTGGTGAAAGAGTAGTAATTAAATTGAAAGACGTACAAGACAAAACATACGAATATGATTTACATGTTTGGAAAATATACGACAGATCTTTTACTAAAAAAATACAAACCTATAATCTATCATTGATATCTAAAGAAGCATTGTATAATGAAGGTGTTAGAATTACGGAAAAGCTATCTGGATTGCCAAATGAAGTGGTGAAAAGTATTCTAACAAAATATTTGGCAACTAAGAAAAAAGTTGATGTTGAAATAGCAAAATATAATGTTAATTTTTATCCAAACGGTAAAAAAGCCCACGCTATAATACAAACATTACAATTTAAATCTGTTCCAAAAAGATCTACTATATCCAAAGGAGAACAAACTTCATCTAGATCTGGATCTAAATCTTCTATACCAACCAATACACAAAAGGCATCTGGAACTGCTGGATATTTGTTCTTTGAAACTAAAGATGGTTTCGTATTTAAATCTATGGATTTATTATGTTCTGATGGATCTGATGGATTTGGAGGCAAACCTCCTGTAGCTACATATACATACAAACCATCTATGGATGCTGGCAATCCAAATAATGTTTATACAATAGAAGAGTATCAATTCACAGATGAATTAGATATGATTGATCAAATGAGGAATGGAATTTTCTCAACCTATATGGTGTTTTATAATTTTTCCACAGGTGCTTACGAAGAATATACTTATAATTTAGCAGATACTTTTAATGCTATGTCTCATCTAGGTAGTCAAGCAAAGTTACCTGAGTTTCAAAAAAATCTTGGGCAGTATCCAACTAGAATTATGTCAATGGTTTTAGATCATGAAACATGGTTTGATGGTGATGGTCCTGGTTCTCCTGAAGAAAAAGATAGAGGAAAAACATCTACATCTGGAGGATCTTCTTTCCCAGATTATCAAAAATTTTATGTATCTCAAGGAATTGCTAGAAGATATCTTATGGAGACTCATAAATTAGAAATACTAATTCCAGGTAACATGGCGTTAAAAGTAGGCGATAAAATAAAAGTTATGCTGCCAAATGTTTCTAGTCAAGAAAAAAGAGATGTACAACAATATGATGAAGAAAATAGTGGTACTTATTTAATATCTAAATTATCTCATAACAATATGCTTCTAAATACTTCTACATGTGCCACGAAATTAGAATTGATTAGGGATACAAATGGTATTAAAAATTATTCTAGCAATGTAAAGTGATATGGATCAAGTATTATCTTCACTGTTCCCAGTACATCAAATCGGATCTGATGGATTTAACTGGTGGATTGGTCAGATTGAATCTAATAGTAATGATGATCCTAAAAAATCTGGTAGGTACAAAGTACGTATTGTAGGACAGCACTTAAAAGATTGTGATGCTACGGCAACTAAAGATTTGCCGTGGGCTAATGTGATGATGCCAGTAACAGTTCCGTTTACTGATGGAGGTACAACAGGAGGGACTGTTAACTTAAAGATAGGCAATTGGGTAGTAGGATTTTACTTAGATAATGATAAACAAAAACCAATCATTATGGGATCGATTGGTCATACTACTGGTGCTACATTAAAAAAGAATGTAGAGAAAGATCCTAAACCAAATTCATCATGTAAATCTTTTACTACATTTTTAGACCCCAATTCAAATCCATATCTTCATGCTCCATTAGCAGAGAAAGATAAAAAGGATGGAGACACATCAAAAGATAACACTGAGTATACTAAGGTAGGTGAAGCTGGATTGCCAGCAATTGCTACAGATACACCACCTTCTGCTTTCTATGGATTGTTTGCTGAGAATACTGCTACCAATCCAACTGGATCTAAAGTTTGTGTTGAGATTGCTAATCCAAAATGTGGATCGGAATCAGATTTAAAAGGTGGGTTGACAAATATCTTAGGCGGAATGCTTGCTGCTAACCAACAATCGGGCGGTCAGTTAGGAACATATTATGTCAGTACAATTAATGGTGAACTTACTAACTATATTGACAATGGCATGGAGTATGTTAATAAAGCTATTCGATTAGTGACTAGCTTTTTGAACAGGGTGAAAGGAGAAATTGTTAAATTAATTCGTGACGGAGTAGATAAACTAGTCCAGTTATTACTAACAGAAGATGTAGCAACAACTGATGCTTTAGGTAATACAAATACTGGACCAGTCAATCCAGATTTAGGTATTAAACCCTTTCAACCTATCACAAAAAAACAAAGTAGAATTAAACCAATCTTAGATGCTGTCAATAAAGTTTTAGAAGATCTTGGATGTAGCATGGCAGATTTTACAGATCGACTTGCTCAGTGGTTGACAGATCTTTTACTTGGTTATCTAATGGATGCTTACAACGCTGCTGCTTGTCTTGTAGATACATTAGTTGACGGTATTATCAATGAAATTTTAGGCTTCTTAGAAGAACTTATTGCTAGTGTACTGGGACCTCTACAAGAATTGCTAGCAATAGTAGCAGAACCATTAAATATTATTGGGTCTGCTATCAATACTGTCTTCCAACTACTAGGTATTTCTTGTGATGGTCCTGGTGCTCAGTGTGAAAAAGTAACAAAAGAATGTACTGATTGTGGTACAGATGATAAGAAAGATTGGTTAGATGATTTAATTGCTCAGCTTGAAGCAGGTCCAAGTGCTCCAGGATCTGTTTGTCAAGATGCTCAAGATCCTCCACCACCAGAAACAACAAAAATTATTCCTATTGGTGGTATTTTTAGTCCACCTGTAAATCCTTCGCCTGGCGATACAGTTGTTCCAGGAGAAAAAATAATTAAATATCAGGCTCAAAATATTATTACTGTCGAAGGTAAAAATGCTATCTTTACCATACTAAGAACAGGAAACACAACTGTGTCATCTAGTGTGGCATATACAACCATTAACGGCACGGCTACTTTAGGTTCTGATTTTGTTGCTGTTACTGCTAGTTCTGGAACTTTAGGATTTTCTCCAGGAGAAACATCAAAAGAAATTATATATACCACATTAATTGATAGCACCGTTGAAGGACCAGAAAATTTTACTTTAAAATTAGAAGATGCTACTATACCCCCAGGACATATCAATATATATCCCGACGGAAAAACATTTACATGTGAAATTTTAGACTCTCCTGGCGCTACTACACCACCTGGCGGCGGTGGTGGGGGTGGAAATACAAAACCAACACCAATATTAGTACCAATTTTAACAAATCCAGAACCAATTATTGCTTCTCCAATCCAACTGGATCCAATTCCAGTTGTACAATCTTATAGTGTGACATCAGATAAATCTTCTTATAAAGAAGGAGAAACAATTAAGTTTACAATTATAACAGCTAATGTAAGCAATGGAACTATATTAAATTATACTATTGACGGAGCAAATATTACTGCTGCTGATATTATCGGCGGCAATTTAACTGGATCATTTACTATTCAAAACAATAAAGCGATAGTTGATGTGACCTTAGCAAATAATGATGATGAAGATGAAGAAACATTATTCTTTGGAATTGATAATACTCAAGCTTCTACATCAGTATTAATTTTAGCGGACACATTAACAACACCAGAATATTCTGTTGTTGCTGATAAAGTTACAGTTGTTGAAGGCGAAACAATTACATATACAATAACAACATTAAATGTGGCAAACAATACTGTATTAGACTACACTTTATCTGGTGGTAATATCACTACTACTGATATTGTAGGTGGATCTTTAACAGGATCGTTTACTATACAAAACAATACAGCACAAGTTCAAGTAACAGTAGCATCTGATTCTACTTTAGAGCAAGCAGAATTATTAACATTCAATATTAATAACACAACTGCTTCTGCTGATGTAGTTATTGCCGCTCAAAGTGATACAATAACTTTACCAGATAATGTTGCTGTCTATTCAATCGCTACAGATAAATTTGAATATAAAGAAGGAGAAACAATAACTTATACCGTCACCACAAGTAATGTAAGTGATGGCACTACGTTACAGTATCTATTGTTTGGACCTAATATTACTACAAAAGATATTACTTCCGAATCTTTATTCGGATCTTTTGTTATCATTAATAACACAGCAAAATTCTATGTAACATTAGCAGAAGATAACATTACCGAAAATCAAGAGGCATTGAGATGTGTTATTAGTGGAACAAATGCTTTTGCTGACGTTGTAATTTTAAATGAATCTATTGGAATTGATATACCAGATGATAAAATTGAATTAGAACCTTGTTATGCACCACCATTATTTGGTGCTCCAATTACAGATAATAAAGGAGCAATCATTAGCATTCCAGTTAAAGATCCTGGTTGCCCATATCAACAACCACCAAAAATTATTATTACTGGTGGAGGATATGGCGCTTCGGCTATAGCATTGTTAGATGCCAATGGAAAAGTTTCTGAAGTTAGAGTTACTAGAGGTGGAATTGGATATCAAAAAAATACAGCACTTGATTCAAATCTATTTTGTGTCATTGATTCATTTACTTTATTAAATCCTGGTAGAGATTACACTTCAGAACCAACAGTTTATATCAATGGTGTTGAAGGTAGAGCAAGAGGCAAAATTAATGAAAGAGGATTTTTATATAGTGTAGAAATCATTGATAGAGTCACACAGTATTCTGAAATTCCCACGGTAACTATTATAGGTGGCGGTGGATCTGGTGCTAGAGTTTTAGCAAGTCTAACCTGCCTAGATATAACAGGTCTTGAAACTAATGGTTATGCCAAGATCGGAACAGGTAAATATATTGATTGCCCATAATGACAGCACCTACTAATAAACCCCAATCAGATCCAGCAAAAACAAAAGGAAGTGTACCTGAAACCACTCCTAGTTATGGCGAAGTACCTCAAATTGTATGGTCACAGATAGAAGGAGCTGGATGGCTTAATTGTTGCTATGTTCTTGATGGAAAATATGGATGGGCTAAAACAAATGGAGAGATGGCAATCCATTTTGACACATTAAACAATATGATTTTTACCGCTGGTGCTCCAGGTCAATCTGGTTGTGGTGGTAAAATGATTAATGTTTCTAAAGGTGGTAAGATTGATAAACATTCATCAATTTCTGTTGAAGTTACTGGAAGACAAGATGATGGTAAATTAAGTAAAACTAAAACAGAAAAAGGAACTACAGAAGAAACTAAAGTACCTGCTTATTCTCTTAAAGTTTATGGAGACATATTAATTGAATGTATTGGCGGTGAAGTTGCTATCAAAGGTGATAATGTAACAGTAAATGCTTCAAGCACACTCAATCTCAAGTCTGGGAAAGACATTAACATTGAAGCAGGAGAAAAGAGCGGGAGAATTAGTTTGAATGCTGGTAAAATAGCATTCAATGCTGCTTCTTTTGAAAAAAATATTAGTGGATCAGAATCTAGCACAGGTGCTGCTGAAGTGACAACTGAACAGTTTCATAAAGGTGCTTCTAATAGTATTAGTACTCCAGGTAGTATTAAGTATACAGTTAATGGCGATTATGAATTAGGTGTTACTGGAAAAGTAAGGCAAATTGTCAATAAAAGTTATGAACTTAATGTTGATGGTGATTATGCTCAGGTAGTTAAAGGTAATAGATCCGACAAAATAGAAGGAAAATATAAGGTTGAGGTAAATGGAACTGCTACCAAACCAGCTTCATCACAAGAAGAAAATTATTTGATTAAAGTCGGAGCAGGAAAGAGCAAAACTATTCCATCATATAGTATTATATCAGGTAGTGGAGCTAAAATATCTTCGACTACTGGAAATTTTGTAGTTGAGGTTGCTAAACAAGTTGGTGTATTAGATTTATCGGAAAAATCTTTTAAAGTTAATGTTGGTAAAGCAGCAGGGGCATTAGAAATAACGGAGAAAGAATCTGTTTTATCATTTGGTAAAACAAATAAATTATCTGTATCTCCAGCAAAAGTTTCTGTAATTGCTACCGCTATTTACTTAAACTAAAATTCAAAACTCAATTACATGAATTTGGGAAAAAAATTTCTGCCAAAAAATTAATAAAAAAAGTTGATCTTGACAAATTAGCATATATAGCTTATAATTAGCCACATATATCAATCTTGCTATGGCACACTACAAACCATACTCCCCTGAGTGGCATCGTTATCGGTATCTGAAAGAAGCATTGGATAAGTATCTGGATGAATATATCGATAACGAAGTAATTCTTGAAGACATTTCTGATATCCTATCGGAAAGGTCTGAAAAAGCATACGAAGAATTCAGCAGGGTCAATGAGTTAGAGTCAATGATTCATGCTAAATAACCCTATATGGAAAACTATGAGATCAACTAATAGGGGATGCTGTGGGGCAGGATGTCCTGATTGCCCCTTCCGACCTAAAAATAAATAACCTTACATCTGGAAAATCTTATGCTCTCCACGCAATATAGATTAAGATTAGAAGCAATTTGTGAAAAGATTGTTTTGAAAGAGGAAGTAAGTCTTGAGGATATGATCTGGGCAGAAAAACTTTCCAAAGCAAATCGCTCTGCTGCGACTATACTTCGTCAGGCAAGAAGAAAAGCAGAAAACCCTGATATGGATGCGATGGACGATTTCATGAACCAACTTGATATTGGTGGATTGGGACATGAAAGATTTGGTCGTCGTGGTTTTGATAATCCAGATGATCTACATGATTGGTTCAAACGTGATGAAGATCAAACTGATTGGAGACAGAGGGATTGACAAGATCCTATAAACCGAGTAGGATAACTCTGTCGCAGTTTCAAGGATAGTATGGCTTTAGGTAAACAAGTAGAAGATAGTTTGAAGGAAGCAGAGGCAAATTTGCGTAATGCACTTGCTTTCGCTGCTAGACAAGAACGACCAATTGTTTGTAGTCAAATTGCTAAGATGATTAGCGAGATTGACCATATTGGTTCATTTGATGGTATACTAGATAAACTTGAGGAAATGAATAATGACAAAGAAAAGTTTTAAGCGTATCGATAGCAAGGGTCACGAGGAGATCTGGGAATGGGAGGAAACGCCTGAACTCAAGGCATTTATCAAAGGTCAGACAATCACAAAACTGTCCACACCCCCCGCTCGTCCTAAATAATTCATGCTATAATTACTAGGTAATCAAGGCAAGACGATGACTACGTTTCCAAACTGGCAACACCACAGCAATAAAGAGCAGAAGCGTAGTCTGAAACCACAGGCATTACGCCAAGCTAAAAAGCGTAAGCAAGCACTCAAAGCGAAACTATTAGTGCGAATATGAACCCCATGGGGGTGTAGCTTAATGGTTAGAGCGACCTGCTTATAACGGGTTAGTCTGGGTTCAACTCCCAGCATCCCTATTTGGGAAATTAGCTTAGCGGTAGAGCACACGACTGATAATCGTGAGGTCGGTGGTTCAAATCCACCATTTCCCATCGCTCCTTTAGCTATCTGGTGAAAGCAATCGACTCATAATCGATGTGAGGTGGGTTCGATCCCCTCAAGGAGCACTTGACAATCTGAGCAGCATCTGCTATGATTGTCCCATCACCAAGGGAGCATGGTGGAATCGGTAGACACACCAGACTTAAAATCTGTTGGGCAGTGCCCGTGGGAGTTCAAGTCTCCCTGCTCCTATTTCCACTAAATACATTGTAGTGGAAATTTGTAATGAAATACACACTCTCTCAAGCATATTGCTTTTATATGGGTGAAATAGTTCGTATGTATTTCATTCAAGGTGTTCCGTATACATTTGATGAACTTCCTCAAATTATACAAGATCACCCATCAGTCCAAACGGAAGCACTTCAACATCGTGATTATGATGATGAAGATCTGTATAAATGTTCTACCTATCTAATAATGGAAGAAATGCACCCTTTAATGTTTGAGATCCAGGTAGAAAATCCAGACCTGCTTCCAAAAGACGATTGATGTTGCCTAATTAGCTCAGTGGTAGAGCACTCGCCTTGTAAGCGAGCGGTCGTCAGTTCAAGTCTGACATTAGGCTTTGGATGGACTTCGGTTCTTCCATACGAGTCGGGACCATCATATCCGACTCATCTGTCGATGTGGCGGAATTGGTAGACGCGCTGGGTTTAGGTTCCAGTGTCTTTATGACGTGGAGGTTCAAGTCCTCTCATCGACATTTTGAATTTTCAAATTCAAAACTTAGATACATAAAAACAGGAAAAAAAATTCCGCCAAAAAATCACTAAAAAAGTCGAGGGTGAAAATGTCGTTGCTTTCCCAACAAGACCGTAAAATGGTTGAAGACGCTTTACAATTTTATATTCTACATTTGAAATCTTATTCAAAACACGATGAAAATAGACTTAACCAATATTACACTCTTCTTAATTGGATTAAATTAGAGCATTTTAAACATGAAAATTAATCATGTAAATTTTGAATTTCCTGCTATAGTAATTGATGATTACTATGATGAAAAAGAATTAGATTTAATATGGGACGAGTTAAATTTTTTAACAAAGAAAAATGCTATGCATTTTGGGTCTCAAGTTGGATCTGGTGCGGCGGTAGATGAATTTGGAAATTCTTTAAAAAAAAGTAATTATTCTATATTTGTGGATGAGCTCTATACCGTTAGAGATGCTTCTAATATTTTAACAGTGAACAGAAAGATATTTGATTATTGGGATTCTATTGTTAAAGATAGCAATCATTGGTTTTACCAAAACTTTAAATGTGAGAGTGATTTTACATTACTCTCTTATTATGAAAATAAAGATTATTACAACTTTCACTCTGATGAATCGTGTATAACGTCTTTGACTTGGTTTTATAAAGAACCAAAAAAATTTAAAGGTGGAGATTTACATTTTTATAATAAAAACAAGATTAATGTGTTAAACAATAGAATGGTAATATTTCCTTCTATGATTTCTCATAAAGTTGATCCTGTTGTTATGAAAAAAAAGGATTTAGATCAAAAACTTGGTAGATTCTGTATTACTCAATTTTTACACCCTAGCTCTAATTAATAAAAATTAACCTCTGGTACTGTGCTGATATGAAATTTGGAGAAATTATAGGACAATATTCTAATAAAAATCAAGCTTTTATGTATCCATTTGATTATGCTATGATCCGCTTGGTGTGGGATAGCATGGGATTTGGTAATAGAATTAGATCTCAAAGTTTCTATGAAATTGATCTGGTGGAAAAAGAAAATCCAGAACCTTATCGGGAATCATTTCATACCTTTGAACAGGTGAATGATAACGAGGTTTTATTTTATACCTACGACAGTAGTTGGAACGAGTTGTGTGTACATACCATTTGTTGGGATGGTGAGTTCTGGGTGTATCAACCCTGTGATACTTGTATTGTCAAAGATATCAAGATTATTAGTGAAATCAAGTTCAACGATAAGAAATACTATGGTAGAGATGCTGGATATGATGCTGATGGTAATCTAGTATGGGGCAAAGAAACTGGTATGTTTGAATTTGATAAGTTATGAACGATGATAAAGTAGCACTTAAAGAGTTTTTACGTGGTGCTGGTTCTATTGGTATTATTGTGGGAGGAGTTATTCTAATTATTTTTCTACTCTATCAGTCACAGAATCCTCCAGTTGAATCACAATCTACCAAAGTGATTGGCACTTACAAAGAATGTGATATAATACAGTGGCATTACGGACCACTTGCTGAATACAAGTATTTTTTATATTGTCCTCCACCACGATGAACGATGATATGCCCTGGGTCAATCTGACTCAAAAAGAAGTTGAAGAACTTCGTAGTAAAAAACAAGAACTCACACAATACGGAAAGGAGAAAATCCGAGAACTTATGAACCACGAAGAAATGCTGGAAGAGGCAGCACGAAGAGAAAAAGAAAACAAAGTCCTAGACATCGCAAAGAACTTTATTGAGGAACATTCGGATGCAATGAAGGAACTTGCGAAGATTGAACATCAAGAACTCGCAACAGAACTTGCACTTGAACTTCGTTCTTGGGCTCAAAATGAAGAAATGATTGACCAATACTTTACTAAACATGGTATAATCTGTAATCAAGCCGCAGACCTTCTTGATATGTTCTCTTCACTTTTATATTTTTCCAAAACTTCTTGCAAAATGACTTACAAAGTTAGATTTATCAACATCAAATATACAGATGTCTTTGAGAAAGATCAAGTATTAACAGTCAAGGAGATGATATCCTATGCTTGGCACGAAAACTTTACCTTTGAAGAAGTAGAAGGTGAATACCACACTATCTTTTTCGAGGATGTAGAATGATGTATTGTAAGCAATCCTGACTCATTGGAGTGTAGCTCAGTGGTAGAGCGGTCGGCTGTTAACCGATTGGTCGTAGGTTCGAATCCCACCACTCCAGTTGGCGATACTGCCATCAAACCAAACCCCTTCCGTGTGACTTTAAACCCCCCTTAAGGGGGTTTTATTGTTTATAAATATTCGTAAGAAGAACAACGTAAACCTAGGTTTGAGTAATTATGGCTCTTACAAGACTTGATAATCTCTATTCAAGCAAAACAGGAAAGTATCTGTATGTATCACCAGATGATTTCAACGCTACTGATGAACTTGATAATAGGGGTAATTCGCCCTTAAGACCGTTTAAAACAATTCAAAGGGCATTTATTGAAGTAGCTAGATACTCATATTTACCAGGAAAAGACAACGATAGATTTGACCAGTTCAGCATCATGTTGATGCCTGGTGATCACTATATTGATAACAGACCTGGATTAGTTGATTATAATGAGGGCGGAAGACAACGTTATTATGATTCTCAAAATTTAATTCTTGCTAATCGCCAAGAAATTATAGATCGTGCCGCTGCTGAAGTTGCTGTACAACATCCAGATTTTTATTTTCCTGGGGACAATCAAACAGATTCCAGTTCTAGATATGCGGATGCTTATCGTTTTATCCAAAAAAATAGAACAGTTATTGTAGATACAGCATTAGCTGAAGTTGCTGTACAACATCCAGATTTTTATTTTCCTGGTGATAGTCAAACAGATACTGGATCTAGATATGCTGATTCTTATCGTTTAATTAAACTAAACAAAACACAAATTGTTAATACTGCCTGGGCAAATATGCTTGCTCAGTATCCATCTTCTGCTCCTACAGAAACAAAGTGTAAGAGAGATTTGGGCATCTTTGTTGATTCTATTTCTTTGGATGTATATACAAGAGGAAATAGATATTCTAAAGAATTTGCTCTTCAATATTTTAATAATGGAGTTCCAATTTCTAATGGTTTAGTTGGTGAAGAAGTACAGTCTGTCTATGCTTTTAACGAAGCAGCAGCATTAATGAAAACTGCTATTGTCAATGGATTAGCAGTAAACGATTTGACAATAACAGCTGATCCACTTACTGGTTTAAATACAAGCCCTAACTCATGTGCTGATGTTAGAGCTGCTATTGATACATTAAATACCATTGTAACTACAGCTATTTCTACTGGTTCTATCGCTGGATTACCAAATCCAGTTAATGATGGAGTATTTTCTTTGGTAGGTGAACCCAAATGTCGTAGAGACATTGGAATTTTTGTTGATGCTATTTCACTAGATATTTTTCAGGGTGGTGGAAATAGATATACTCGTAAATTTATCAAAAATTATTTTAATGCTGCTGGAACATCTTGGGTAAATAACGGCTTGCAAGATGAGCAAGAACAATCAAATACCGCTTTTGCTAAGGCAAGAGATATGATGATTCAGGCAATCAATAATCAATTATATTATAAAGATCTCACTATTACAGCAGATCCTGCAACTGGATCAAATACAAGTGTTAGTTCTTGTGCTGATGTCGCTGCTGCCATAACATCTTTAACGGCTATTGTTACAACAACAGTTACCGCTGGTAATTTAACTAATTTGGTAGCAGAAACAGTTCCAAATATTACTCCAGGAGAAACAAAGTGTAAGCGTGACATTGGATATATTGTTGATGCAGTTTCTTCCGATTTGGCTAATGGCGGAAATGCTAATATTATTGCTGCTACAAAATCATATTTTTCTAAATCTGGTGTTCCAATTGCAAACGGATTAGTAGACGAAGAAGATCAATCTATCACAGCATTTAACATGGCTCGTGATATGATGAAAAAAGCGGTAACAAATCAACTATCTACCAAAGATCTTACAATTTCTCCTGGACCAGCTGATTATGATTTGGGTGGGGTGGTTATCCCAAATCTACCTTCAGGAAATGCCGCTACTTGTATTGATGTACAAACAAACATTGATACACTAATTGCCATTATTACAACAACAATTGATGCTGGTAATTTAAACAATCTTGCTGATATTCAAGTTACTGGAACAATTCCTGTATTTAACTACAGCAAAGCTTTAGAAGAATGGCAAGATAATACTGTTTTAGATCTCAGCAATCCAGATAACGTACTTTACAAATTTAATGCTTCTACTGGTGGTGCTATCGTACCTAGAGGTTGTTCTCTTATTGGTTATGATCTTCGTAGAACTATTGTACGTCCTCTTTATGTTCCAGACCCTACAGATGGAACACAAGGAAGAACTTCCATTTTCAATCTAACTGGTGGATGCTATATTTGGCAATTTACTATTAAAGATGGAGATCTTTCAAGCAATTCTCCATTATTTGACGAAACTGATAATGTAGGTAAAGTTTACTTCCAGAAGGGTAATGTTTCTCAACTTGCTGTTCCTGAGTACTCACACCACAAAATCTGCATTATGGAGTATGCAGAAAACCAGGAATTAGACCTTTACTATCAAAAAGTTGCTAGAGCTTTTGCTTTATTCCAACCAACAATTGATGATGGTGATTTTGAACCATTACCACAAGAAAATAGAATTGTTGGACCTCTTTCTGATACAAGAAGTATTGTTAATATCAAACTAGTTGCTAATACAAATACAGAAAAGACAACTGTACGTGTAACTACTAAAATTGCTCATGGATACTTTAAAGATCAATATATTGCCATTATTGATAATGGATTGAATGATCTTTTAAATGGAACATTTAAAGTAACTGCTACTAACGTTGGAAATAATCCAAAAGTATTTGAATATGAAGTAAATTCAACGATAGCAATTCTTGGGTTAGATATTACACAAGATGGATATAGCACAGGAAGCACTCCAGCATTAAGTACAAACGCTCGTGGACAAGCAGAAATTGATTCTGTAGAATCTGCTTCTCCATATGTGTTTAACTGCTCAATTAGATCCACATGGGGTATTTGTGGTATGTGGGCGGATGGTGCCAAAGCAACTGGTTTCCGCTCAATGGTTGTCGCTCAGTACACTGGGGTTTCTCTACAGAAAGATGACAGAGCGTTTATTCGTTATGATGAATTTACAAACACTTGGAATCAGGCATCATTAACTGATGCTTTTGCTACTGTTCCTTATCACGCAAAAGGTGACGCTTATTGGAAAGATGATTGGAGAAACTTCCACATCCGTGCTTCTAATGATGCCTTCATCCAGTGTGTATCGGTATTCGCTGTAGGATTCCATGATCACTTCTTAATGGAATCTGGTGGTGATATGTCTATCACCAACTCCAACTCAAACTTCGGTAATACGTCACTACATGCTGCTGGATTTAAAGGATTTGCTTTTAATCAAGATAAAGGCGGATACATTACAGATATTATTCCAGTAAAAGAAATTGATTCTAGTTCTTTCAATGAAAATACTTTAAAATATTATTCAATTGCTCTACAACCAACAAAATTAGAATCTAACAATACAAAGCTATATTATGGTGCTGATAATGCTTATGATCCATTCACTAAACCAACCACAACTATTGAAACATATAGATTAGGTGCTAAAAATGATGAGAAGATTTTTCTAAAGTTAAAATCAACTAGTGGGTCTACAGACGAATATAATTGTACTTTATCACCATCAGGATTTAAGAGATATACCGTATCATTAGATACTTTAAATCCAGATGGAGTTTCTATTGATAGTGTAGCACAAGATGCTGCTAATAGAATTGAAGATAATAAAACGTTCATTCAACAGGAAGCATACGGATATATCATACAAAAATATCCAAATCTTCTTACAAATACTAATATTACCATCTCTAAATGTCAAAGAGATATTGGTATCTTTGTTGATGCTGTTATTCAAGATTTAAGACTTGGTGGAAATATCAATACGATTCAAGCTGCTGAAGGATACTATGTTGGTGGACAACTTTCTTATATTACTAGTGAATTAAATGAAACCATTGAAGGACTTGATTATGTGAAGAATCTTTGTATCTCAGCAATGAGAAACTTTGATTATCTAATTAGAAATTGTGCTACAACTACTGGGTCTCCAATTGTTGATATTGGTGATACTAGCGGTATTGTAATTGGAATGAAAGTAACTCAGTATGCTTATAATACTACTAATTTTACTAATGGTAGATTGAATGCTAATGCTGTTCCTGTTACGGATTTCCCTGTTATTCCTTCAAATGTTTATGTAAAAAGAATTTTAGATGCTACAAAAATTGAACTCGGTACACAAGGAAGCAAATTATCCACAGGAACAACTGTAGTTGCCAACACCACTACTGCTAGTGGTGCGTATTTGTATTTTGAACTTCCTCAAACTGCTTCTTTAACAGATAGCAATAACAATTTACAAGGTGCTTGGGCAGCACAATTTGCTACTAAAGATCCTACTATTCTCCAAGATACAAGTACTTGGACTGGAACTGAAAAAGGATATCCAGAATGTGTTGATATTGCTACCACTATTCAAGGATATTTTAGCAACGTTAATTTAATTTTAAATCAAGGATTATCTCCTTTAAATAGCACAGCAATTGATGCTTCTAATTTAATCAAGTCTAATAAACAGTTAATTGCTGAAGTTGCTGTTGATAGGATGTTAACATACTTCCCTGGATTTGTAATTCCTGGAGGTAATCAAGAGTGTATTGATGATGTTCTTAAAGTTATTGATGCTCTAACATTTAACGTTAAGTATGGATCTAATAGTAAAATTTATGAAGCTGGATTACTTTATGCTACTCAACCTGCTTTACTAGCAGGCGAAAGATCACAATCTACATACGTTTATCAGCAAGTAAGAGACATGGCTATTCAAGCCATGAGAAATGAAACCATTACAATTACTGGATCTACTTTAACTCAATATAAAGATTTAACTATTCTACAAGATCCATTAAACCCAGCATGTGCTGGTGTTGCTACTGCCATCAATAATTTGATGGCTATTCTTATTCAATCGATTGGAACAGAAGACACTCCTGGTAATTTGAATGGTATTACAAAAACTACACCTGAGTTTACTAATATCACCAGAGTAGAATCTACATTAGATACTGCTAATCTTGCCACAAGAGCTACTTTATTTACTGTTAATACTGGTGGTGGAACATCGAATCCCCATAACTTTGAAACTGGTACGCCTGTTAGACTTGTTCCTAGAGCAAAAGATGGAACTTATCCAGATAAAAGAGTTATTAGACTTCCAAGAGGATTTGATACAAATACAATCTATTATGTAATTGCTCCTGGGCGTGGAACATACCCAGAAAATTATGCTGATGACGCTATATATCCAAATATTTTTGGACCTACCGCATCAACTAAACTGATGCTTGCTAGCACAAAAGAAAATGCTGCTGCTGGTATTTACATTTATTCTTCTGAAACTGATTCTGTTGATCAAAATGTTGAAATCGAATTACAGCAATATACTCTCGATGAAACTTATAATTTACACAAATACACCTGTAATTTTACCGCTGGGCAAACTGATGTAATTAAAACAGATATTCCTCATATCTTTGATACTCCTGGAAATATTAATCAAGTTCAGAAAATTTTCTTTAGAACATTTGGTGATCCAGCAGATTCTCAATTACCACAAATCACAGTTAACGGTGTAAGTTCTCCAGTATCAACAACTGAATATTACTATGTAAGATATGTTTCTTCTAAGACATTTAGCGTACATACAACAGCTGCTGAAGCTCTTGCTGGAACACCTAGAGTAACATTTACTTCTGGATTTGGTAAAGATTTCTATGTATTTGCTGATAAAAGAGTAAGTCCAGTTAGATTTGATGTTACTGCTCAAGTTATTGAAACTTCTACTAATATAACCAGAACTGGTTTGTGGTACATAAATGTTAAAGACGAAACTACAGAACAATATAATATTTTAAAAAGATTACATGAACTAGGTGCTACAGTAAAAGACGAAAGAAGTAAGAATACTTTCTATAAGAGACTTACTGATTCTAGAACAGCTGCTGATAGAATTTATAGATTACGTTATGTAATCCCAGAATATGCTGAAGGAGTTAGAGATCCTTTAAGAGGATTTGTTATCAAAGCAAGAACTGACGAAACTAGAAAACTTCTACCACAGAAAATTATTCTTAAGAAAGTTGCTAGTGGTAGTCCAAACGTTGCTTATTTTGAAACTGAAATTCCAAACCCAACGGGAGGAACAATTACCCAGCAATTAGGATTAACTTCATCAGAATTAAATGCTAATTTTGATTACGATCCTTATAACTCAGGTCAGTCTAAAGTAATTACCAGTGATAAAACAGCAAGTAAAATTGGATTTACGATCCAATCTGCTAGAAAAGTAAATATTAGCGGCACGGATTTACTAGAACTTACAGTATTTGATCACACAATTACTAATGATGCTCTTAAAAATGATAAATTTACTACAGTTGAGATTACCGCTCCACAGGGAGGAAGCTTCAGAATAAATGCTTCTACAACAACAGATCTAAGTAGAATCAATTGGAGCGGTTATTCAAGTGGTGGTGGATGGTTACAAGGATACTTTAATGTTCAGGAAACTGGTAAACATTATTTAATTATCAAAAATATTGACGATAATAAAATTATTCCTTATAATTCTTTAATAACTACAAAATTCTCACAACCAGTATTAGATCAAAACGGAAATCCAACTTTTGATAGTAATAACAATCCAGTTTTAATTTATGCTAATCTTGCTGCTAAAGAAAACAGTGTAGGCAGTACTGATAATTCTTTAAGTAAATCTGCTAAAGCAGATTACCTTTATAGCAATAAAGATGCTAACGTATTAACTGTTACACCTGGCGATATTATCGAGGATGATGATAGCGTACAATATCGTGTTCTTTCTGTAGAAGATGCTGGAGAAATTGAAGATACATTCTATATTTTTGATATTAATGAGATTCAAAGAAGAATTCCAAATCAACAATCTGGAATTTACTATCTAACAGTAGTAAAAGGAAATATCAGTCCATATCCTACTGGTGCTGGAGTTGGGGAAAACTTTAGATATTATAAGTTCTCTCAACCAATTTCACAACTATACCCATTAAATTATAAGAATGATCCATTGTGGTTCCAAATTAAACAAGATGGATCTAGAGATACTTCTATTATAGATACTCCTCCTACTGTTTGTGCCGCCAATAATTATGTACATGGTCTAGTAACAACAAACGATTACAAGAACAGTGAAACTAAAGAATCTGTATTAGATTTAATTGAAAATCCATCTTTATCTAGATATGATTATGTAACAAATGCAATCAAGGCACAGGAAGGTAACGCTGTATCTGGATCTGAAGATAGAAAAATTCCTATCTGTGGAGATTCACCATATCCAACAGAAGGAAAACTTTATGTAGAACTTCGTAGACCATCGATTGCTCGTTCTGGTAACCACACGTTTGAATATCTTGGATTCGGTCCTGGTAACTACTCAACTGGTTTCCCACTACGCCAAGAAGTCGTTCTTTCTGATATTCAAGATTTTTATGCTCAATCGAAGAAAGAAGATGGTGGTATTGTATTCTATACTGGTCTAAACTCTAATGGTGATCTCTATATTGGTAACCGTAAAATCAACGCCATTACGGGAGAAGAAACATATCTAGAAAGAGCTGTATTAGCAGATTCTGCTGATGAAACTGGCGATATTGGTGGTCTTGTAACCACTTTTGAACTTCCTGTAGTATTTGAAAAAGATATTACAGTTGATGGTAACGCTAATTTCAATAATCCAGTTACTATTAATGTTGAAGCAAACGAACCAAACGCTCTTACTGTCGTATCTAATGTTTCTTCAATTGCTGGGGATGATATATCCTTAGATGGACAAGCATTTGATCTAAGTTCAATACCTTCAGGTGGAGATATTGTCCTACATAAAAATCAAATTTGGGCTGGTGTTTACAATTTAAATCCTAGAGGCAATACTTTACTGAGTGGTCAAGATTACAGTATTAGAACTCATGTTGACCAAACAAATGGTAATACACCTTCCAACCACACCCCAAATCAAGAACTAAGTACATTAGGTCTTGCTATACAGTTTGGAACAAGTGGACCTAAACCAGGCGATATACTTCTGAAAGGTAAAGAAATTGGATCTACTGGATCATTAGCGTGGGTATTTAGTAATTTCTATAGCGATATCACAAGCAGTGTATTTACTGTAACTGCTTTAGGAAATAACTTAGTTAGATTTAATCTTCAAGCTGGAGTCAGTACAACTGATGCTGCTGTAAATATTGTAGTCGGTTCTACTTTAAGAATTGGCGGATTAACTGGAAGATTTACTAATGTAAATGGAATTAGAACAGTAACTGACAAAACTGCTAGCACATTTACAGTAACAACTCCATTTGTTATTTCTACAAGTCCTAATGATCCTACTGTTATTACTGGATCTACAATTGAAATTTCTAGGAATTCTTGGAAAGAAGTTGGTGTTCTAGGAGCGGAAGCACTAAGAACAAATACTGACAATTATGGTGATTTTAGATTGGGGATTAATACTCTTGCTAGAGCATCCCACGGTACTGGTGGAGATCAAATTAATGGATTTGTTTCTGAGGCTGTAAAACCAAGAGCCAATCTTGATATTGTTGGTACTGCTTTTATTAGTGGTAAAACTTTAGCAACGAGTCCAAATAATTTTACTGCTAATCCAACTCTTGCTGCTAGAACATTCTTAACTCAAAATAATGCTTTCTTAGTTGGTGGTGATAGTTCAGCACCAAATAATGCTTCCACGTTACGTGTGATGACCACAAATAATGGTAGATTTGGTATTAACACAACATTTAATGGAACTGTATCAACAGATTTAGATAGAACATTTGTTGTTATTGGTAATGCTAGAATTACTCAAGATGTTAGATTACAAGCAAATCTTGAAGTAAATGGCGGATCTTTAACAACTACTTCGACATTCTTTAATCTTACTACAACACCAACTGATGTAAATGCTTTTGATGGTGCTAATAATCTTAATATTGCCAGCGTAACTACTGGTACACAAGTAGTGAATTTTGGTAATATTGCTTCTAATTCTACCTTTAACATTGGTGCCTTTAGTACTACTGGTGTATTAAACATCCATTCTTCAACAACAAGTTCTGTAATTTCCTTAGGAACTGCTAATAATACAAATACAAACAGTACTAGTGTTGTAAGAATTGGTGGTGCTTATTCTAAGAATAGTGACAGCTTGATAAATGGTAGCATATTGAAAGTTTATAACAGATATGCTCATTTTGATGGCGATGTTTCTTTTGGTAAAGGTTTAGCTACTGCTACTGGTATTGCTAGATTACAATCAAATGCTCAGCAAGTAGATTTCTTAACTATTACCACATCAAAAGTTAATCTTGCTACTGCTGCTTCTACTGTAAATATCGGTGCTCTAGGTGGCAATACAACAGTACAAAATTCATTAACTATTCTTGCTAATACCACAATGAATGGAGACACCACATTATTGGGTGGTCTTAATTCTGGTTCATTCCAGTTAAGAAGAGGTTCTTTTAGTGTTCCAACACAAACACATACTGCTGGCAACAACACAACAATTTTCAATATTGATCTCTATAAGAGACAGCCAATTAATAAAACAATTGATACTGAAGGAGCAGCTACATATGGAAATACTACATGGAAAGTATCTACTACTGATCCAGAAACTTATTTCTTACCCATAGGTGAAGTAGCAACTTCGTTAGAATATGAAGTTGGTGCTTACTTATTAATTGACAGATCAGTAGCAGTTACTGGTCAAAATACTACAGTGTCTCCAGTTGGAGAACAATATAGTGAGCTTCTTGAAATTGTTGAAATTACAAATATTAATAATATTACGTCTCCTCCATCCTTAAGAATTACAGTTAAGAGAGCAAGAAACCAATTAACTTCTTCTGGTGGAATGGTTGTTGATAACAATGCTCCTAGCGGTTACAAGTTCTTAAGACATGATCACCCAGATAATGCTATTCTTGTTAGATATAACCTATCAAAAACTGTTAGTTTCCTGACAACAACTTTGAATGCTCCTACACCAGGAACTCTACAAAATGCTACCACTGGAACGTTTAGCGGAACTGTTACTGTTGGTGATATCTTTAGACTTTCTGCTAATGCTGAAGGATACTTAGGTGAATTAACTTTTGTTAATGGTGTAACGGAAACATCAGTACAAAAATTTGTTGTCAATGATGGTGGAACCCCAGCTACAGAATTGTTTGTTGTTGAATCTACTACTGGTAACACCAGCATCTATGGTAATACTACAGTATATAAAAATCTAACGCTTTCTGGATCAACTACAGCAAATACAGATAGACTTATCATCACTGATGGTACTACAGTTAATAATTTTGTAGTTGATAGTGCTAATGGCAATACATCTATTGCTGGCAATTTGGGTGTCGGTGGAACTCTCTATGATAAGTTTGTAGTTACTGGATCGTCAGGAAATACCTTGTTAAAAGGTGGCAATCTAACTATTACTGCTTCTGACGGAACAACTAATAGATTAACTCTACAAAATTCTAGTGGTAATTTAACAATCAGCGGGACACTTACTGCTAGCGGAACTGGTGAAAATGTATTCGTTGGCGACATTAAATTAACTGGTGGTGATCTAACAGTAAGTAAACTCGTCGGCAATGTCGAAACAAATATCTTTAAAATTAATAATACTGGATCTATTGACTATGCTAATCAGACTGGATTCTTTACTCCTTCTGGTGCTAGAAAGTGGATTTACGCTAGTGGAGGCGCCGAAATAATTGAGGTACAATCAAATATAAACTATTTTGTTGCTCCTTCTGCTAATACGGTCATCAAATTGCCATTAACTCCCACAACTGGTGACATGATAAGAATTGTTGATGTCGGTGGTTTACTGACTTATAATGTTTCACTCAAATTTAGATGCCCAACAGGAACTAGAATACAAGGCGACGGAACTAATTCTGGTGGTACGCCAGATCCAGGATCTACATATAATGGTGGCGAACTAATTATCCAAACACCTAATGCTGCTCTTGGATTAATTTTCATTGGTTCTACTAATTATGATGGAACAACCACAGGTGCTCCATCAACACAACAAGGTTGGTGGTTAATGGAAATCTAATATGGCAAGTTATAACACAGTACGTACTGCTGAAGCTCAACCCATAGGATCTTTAGTTCCTTGGGGTGGGTCATTAACTAGGATTCCGAAAGGTTGGCTTTTGTGTAATGGAGCGGAATTAAATGCATATGAATTCCCGCTTCTAGCAAGAGTATTAAAAGACACATATGGTGGACTAGGTTTTGGAGGTACATTTCCAAATTATACTGGTACATTTAAATTACCAACTGTAAACCAAAAATCACTAGCAGATATTTCTGTTGCATATTTTTCAAGTAATACACTATCACAACCAACAATTAATGTAGATACTCCAACCGCTGCTAGTGTAGTGGCATCATATGTTGGAACTGAAGGAGATTTGGGACCACCACAAACAGTTTATGCCACAACTGATTTGAATTTTACTTATACCCCAGATCCAGATGGTATTATTAATACTTTTACTTTCACTGGAACTGCTCCAACTAGTACGACTACAACTTTATTTTCTAATGTCCCTGCTACTACTACATCAGGAACTGGTACAGGAGCATTTTTTAATGTAGTAAAAAATACCAACCAAACATATACTGTCATTTTAAAACAAAAAGGATCTGGTTATGTCTCTGGAAATACTTTAACAATACCATTTAATTTGATTGGTGGTAATTCAACTGCTAATAATGTCACAATTACTGTTACATCTGTTGGCAATGGATTTTTTCAGGGAACTATTAAAAATACTGATGGAAATAAATTAAAATTTACTCCAGGTTTTGATATTACACCAATCTATATTGTTCCTAGGAAGTTAGGAAGGCAACATATGCCTCAGCATCTTCACCCTGGATCATATTTAAGTATTAACAAAAATGATGTTTCTGATAATCCAGGACAAGGTGTTGGTGTTTTTGATAGTCCACAAATTGTGATTGGTGAACTTGCCCATTGTTTGTTTCCAGCTGTAGGTATTTTCTGTGCCAGAGAAGTACAAGCTTGTGGTCAAGGTGGTCGCCTTGAGGGATATAATGTTTGGGGAAGTTCACAAACAGATGGAACAATTACAGTCAGTGCTCCATTTGAACCTGGGGTTGGTAGATATGCTCTAGCATCTATCGCTGGTACATTACCTGCTAGAACTCATACAGCTTTATTTACATCTAGTGGTGCCCATGGCGTTGGTAAAGGATGGTTTACTGATGCTAAAAAATTAAGAGATGGAAATGGAAATGTCAGTTCTGCTGGTAATGCTTTGGAACAACTAAGGCTCGATGGAAAAATTCGTGAAGGAACTTATATTCCTTTTAGTGATGATAAGTCAGTAAATTTCTATATAAACTATGATGATGGTTTAGCAGCTGGATTAGGTAGTGATAATACAGTAGCACCAACAACGGTCATGTTCAATAATGCTGCTACTAGTTTTACTAAAACAGTAAGAACAAATTTTACTGTTTTAGATGTTATTCAATGTCATGATCACCAAGGGAGTCTTAATGTTACATATGATAATGGTAATCTTTTTATTCCAGATTCGATAGCTGCTAATGTTGTACCTAATGTAACTCCAGATAGTGTTCCTGGAGCATTTCAAATTATTTTTACTATACCTACAGCATCTTTAGCTATAACCAATTTAATTAGAGCATACTAAAATGGCAAAATATTATTCAGTAGAAAAGGCAAAATTTGGTGGTACAACTGGAACTATTATTCCATTTATGAGACAACTTCCATCAACAAATTTTCCAGATCAAGGAAACTGGAAAAACTATGTTCCCGCTGGATTTTTGAGATGTGATGGAACTATTTACAAAGCTGATTTGTTTCCTATATTAGCTTCTGTAATAGGAATTGGAACCAGTTGTAGATTTGCTAAAGTGACTACTGGAGCAAACGCTATATCATCAGATTCTATTCAATTACCAGATTTAGGATCAAAATTTATTAGATGCTCAAATGCTTCTGGTCAATATCTAAATCTAACAACAGCTCAAGATACTACACTATCAAAAGTTGGAGTAGAAACTGAAGTTAGTTCTCTAGTAGGAAGTTCAGCAACAATTACTTACGCTGGTACATTTAATCTTACTGGAGCCACTGATATAAACTTCAGTGGGAATCCTTTCTTTGTATCTGATAATGCTGGATATTCTCCATTAGATTTTTTAACAGAAGATAATTTTCAAGCTCATGGTCATAATGCTGATGTTGGAGTTTTTACATATCTAGGAAAATGGAAAGATAGTAATTGGACCAGCAATGGTGGATCAGGATCTAATAGTGGAAAAACTGATGGATCTAACAATTTAGAGCAAATACAAGGAGCTAGTAATGCTGTTAACAATCCTAGTCATAACCACCAAGTACTTTTTCCCACTTCCACTCAATTAAAAGCAGCCACAACATTTAAATTTAAGTATAATGATAATCAAACGATTTCTGCTGACGGATTAACTAGCACTATACAATTATCCACAGAGAATGTTAAAAAATTAGATAATGTTATTATGCCTTATGTTTTAGTAGAATATATTATTAAAATTTGATATGGGATTTAAAGCCGTACCTTATTCCACCGCAGTTTGTGGTACTAATTGTGAAGGATGTGGATCAATATCTTTAAGTGCCCCAAATAATGCTACATACTCAACAAAATTTACTTCAGTTGTTTTTGCTAGCTATGGAACTCCTAATGGATCTTGTGGATCTTTTACTTACGGTGGATGTCATGCTGGATCTTCTTTTGGGGTCGTTTCTAATGCTTTTATCGGCAAGACTTCGGGATCTGTAAATCCTGTTAATGGTACATTTGGTGACCCTTGTCTAGGAACTTATAAGAGACTTTTTATTCAGTTAACTGCTTCTGGCACACAGCAGGTATTTGTTCCAATTCCTGTAATAAATTCTTTTTCTGCTTCTCCAAATCCACAAATTAGCCCTAATGGCACACCTCAATATACAACTACTTTAACGTGGTCAACTACTAATGGCAGTGGTGGTAGTGCTACAATTACTAGTAGTGCTGGAGAAACGTGGAATGTTAGTTCTTTAGGTGGTAATTTAAATATTACAAATTTACCACAATCTTCGGTAGGTACTAATTCTCCTGCTACAAGAACATATACTTTAGTTGTAAAAAATGAACTTAATGAATCCGTATCCACTACCATAACTGTTTCTTCATATAGCGATAATGTTCCGAATGATTATACTGTTCCATCTAAAATTGACCAGGAACCTAACACTACAATCATTTGGTCATTTGGACCAATAACAGGTATTGATATGGGAACTACATCAACTGTTAGTTCGGGAGTTGAAATTTCTTTAAATGGAAATAATTGGACTAATTCTCTTTTAGTATCTTCTGGGCAATCGTTATTATTAAGAACAACCACTTTACCTTTTAACACAAGTCCTTTAGCATTAACAAATACAAAATCTTTGTATGTTGATATTGGACCACTAAGGAAGTATTTTTCTGTTATAACTAGAGCACCAAATCTAGAAGAATTATTTGATTTTGGCGATGCTATGACAGCATTTCCATTTCCTGATATTGATCAAGTAACTAATACTCCAACTCAATATATAACCAGTCCATCAACTATAGTTGTAGACAATGTTGAATTATCTAATCCATATGGAACCGAGATGCTTACCGATAACAGCGAAACTCAAGTTAGAATTAAAACAGCTGGAACTTCTACGTTTGGAAGCTGGAAATATTTAAGACAAGGATTGCTAAAAATTCCTTTCGGATCTATCACAACCAGAACATCAATTATTACAAATAGTACTCCTACACTATTTTCTACCAGATCTTCTGGAACATTGACAAGTTCTAATACTATTCCATAAATAATAAAAAAATATTGTGCTGTAATGGCTCAAGTTAATTTTGATACAACCTATAATAGTGCTGGTGCCAGCGTAAATGTAACAATACCAGTAAACGCTGTTAATATTCAATTAACAGTTCAAGGTGGTGAAGGTGGAAATGGAGGTACTGATGGTGGTCCCCCTGCGGGGAATGGGAAACCAGGGGGTGGTGCCAGAGTTGGTGTCTTTACTTTACCAGATTATACTACTAGAAATTTAAATCTTCTACCTGGCGGTGCAGGTCAAGCAAGACCTGCTCAATGTGGAGGATGTAGCTCGACAGGCGGCGCTAGTAATATTAATGCCAAGGGTGGCAATAGTGGTGTTACTGGCGGCACTGGAAGTTCTGGCGCTGGTGGTGGTGGAGGCGCTGCTAGTGTAGTTTTTGATTCCTTGTCGAATAGTTATATAATTGTTGCTGCTGGTGGAGGCGGTGGCGGTGGTGGCGGTATGGGATGTACTGCTGGATCGGGTGGGTCCGCTGGCGGCACTTTTACTGCAACAACTGGAACATTATCTATTGCTCCTGGTGGCGGTGGTGGTAATGCTGCGGCTGGTGATGGTGGATCTGGCGGCGGCGGTGGAGCTGGAACTAGTGGTGGCGGCGGAGGGCAAGGTGGTGGTGATTTTTGTAACCCTCGTTCAACTAGTGGCGGCGGCGGTGGCTCTAGTGGATATCGTAGTAATGTCACCACATTAACTTCTCAAAGTAATACTGCTGGTGCTGGTAATACAACAGGATATATTAGGTTAAAGTATACTGCTATTACACCAGAATTAAATACTTTTTTTGCCAATCCAAATCCCCAAACTAGTGGCGTTGCTGGCGTTCCTAGTAATACCATTACTCTAACTTGGGATACAACAGATGCAACAAAAGTTCAAATATTAGAAGGATCTACTGGATCTACATTTGTATTATACGATAACTTAAATCCAGACGGTAATGTTACTTTCAGTACAGGACTTCAATCTGTTGCTGGTTCCGTTTCTCCTGCTCAAAAAATTTATAGATTAAGACTTTTTGCTAATAGTTTTAGCGTGACAACAGCTCCAATAACAGTATCTGTATATAATGATAATTCACCTAGTAGTTTTAGTATACCATCTACAACCACAAGTGGAATTTCTTTAAGTAGTTTAGAATCAGGAGTTCAATATCAAGTTCAAGTTGGACCAATAACAGGAATTGATATGATAACAAAAGTAGAAAGTAGTTCTCCTGGTGTAGATTTTTCTACTAATCAATCTAATTGGAGTAATCCAATTTATATAACAAATAGTCAACCAGTTTATTTTAGATTTACGTCATTACCTTTCAATACTAGTCAATCTGGACTTACAAATCAAAAAACAATTAATTATACAGTGGGAACTACTAGTGGTAGTTTTAATGTCACAACAAGAGCACCAAATATAAATGAAAAATTTGATTTTGGCAATAGTGAAGTAAATTATCCATATCCAGATATTGACCAAGTAACTAATACTCCAACTCAATATATAGTTAGTCCAACAACTGTGACAATCGGCAATGAAGTCGGACCTTCTGGAGATGCTGAAATACCAGTTGAAGTAAAAGTAAATAATCAAAATGTTGAAGTAAGAATAAAACCACAAGGGACTTCTACATTTGGAAGCTGGCAAAATGTGAGGAGTATATAATGGCTTCTACTGTTGTTACCAATACATATACTTCTAATACTAGTATTAACATACCATCTGATGCTGGAAATGTTACTGTAGCAATTGTTGGTGCTAGAGGTGCTAGAGGAGGAAATGATGCTTCACAGCCAGGTGGTAATAGGGGAGATGGTAGAACAGGAACTTTTATTCTATCTAATTTTACTGCTAGAGATTTAACATTTAGTATTGGGGCTGCTCCAACCACAAATGGTCCATCTAATTGTGCTAATTGTAGAGGAATTTTTGGTATTGGTCTTGTAAATGGTGGATTTGGTGGACGCAGTGGGGGCAGTGGATCATCTGGTGGTGGCGGCGGCGGTGGTGGCGCCACTGGTGTCTATGACAGTGTTGCTAATAAATGGATTATAGTCGCAGGTGGTGGCGGCGGTGGCGGTGGTGCTAGTCATCCTAGGTTGCCTGGGTTTGAAGGTAATGATGGTAGTAGTTGGAATACTGGTTTGATTGATAGTCTTATTGGAGCTGGATTAAATGGTGTAACTCAGGGCGGCGATGGAGGCGGTGGAGGCGGTGGCGGCGGGGGCGCTGGCGGAGGCGCTGGTGGAAATTCTGGTAGAGACCATCCACCACCTGGGTTTAATACTGGTGGGAGGAATGCTGAAGGCGGGATGGGGGGAACTAGTAGATATGATTCGTCTTATGCTACACTTGTAAATGGATCTTCTAGTTTAAATACATCTGAGGCGAGTCCTAATGGATCTGTCGGGGTTTCGTATACATTATATACACCAGAAATAGTAAGTTTTATTGCCAATCCAAATCCTCAAAATAGCGGTAATGCTGGAGTTCCACAAGATACTACTACTTTACAATGGAATTGTAAAGATGGAAATTTGTTGGAAATATATAAATTAGATCCTCTACCAAGTCTTATTTATACTGATAGTACTAGTAGTATCTTTGAGCAAACTACTGGAACTCTCAACGTTGACACTAATCTCCAATCTGTTGCTGGTACTAATTCTCCAGCAACAATCACCTATACTTTAAAGTTTTATGCTGGAAATGTTTCGACAACACAAAATCTTACTATTTCAGTTAGAAATGACAACACACCAAATGATTTTAATTTACCGTCAACTACAACATCTGGCGTAAATATTAATAATTTAGAACCTAATACACAATACCAAATTCAATCCCCACCCATTACTGGAATTGATATGATAACATCAGTAGTAACAACTAGTGCTGGATTAGAAGTTTCTACTAATGGTTCAAATTGGTCTTCGGTGGCTTACATTAGTAATAGTCAAACTTTTTTCTTGAGATTTACTTCTCAACCATTTAATAGCGATCCTAATGGAGCAATTAATTCTAGAACATATAATTATACTGTAGGAACATTATCTAAATCATTTACAATATCTACTAGAGCACCAGACGTTAGTGAAATATTTGATTTTGGTGACAGTTCAGTAAATTATCCATATCCAGATATTGATCAAATAACTAACACACCATCTCAATATATGACTAGTCCAACAGTAGTTGTTATGGGAGATTCTGGTACACCACCAGATGCTGAAATTCCTGTAGAGATAAAAGTAAATAATCCAAATGTTCAAATTAGAATAAAACCACAAGGAAGTGCTGTATTTGGCAATTGGCAGACACCTAGGAGCACATAAGGAGATAAAATATGCCAACAAATGACTACACTAGTCCAGGAAATTATAGTTTTCAAACTCCATTTGCCACTAAAAATGTCACAGCTACTTGTATTGGCGGGGGCGGATCTGGTTATAAGGACGAGACCGCCGATGACAGGGGAGGAGGAGGCGGCGGCGGTGGATTTGCTAGATCCACTAGAACTGTTGGTGCTGGGATTACATTTTTAATTACTGTTGGAAGAGGGGGTCAGCGATTAGGAAATAATACCCGTACTGGTGGAGATGGTCAAGCTAGTATTTGCCGTGCAACTACGGGTATTCTGATTGTAGTTGCCGACGGTGGTGAAGCTGGGTTTGATGATAATGGTGGCGGACAGGCTGGAGATGGAACTACTGGTGATATTCAAACATCTGGTCAAAATGGTGAAGATGACGATGATGGTGGTAAAGGTGGTGGAGCTGGAAATCAAAATGGAAATTCTGGTAGATGTAATTCACCTAGAGCTGGTGGTCGAGGAACTGCTTTAGATGGATCTGCTGCTGGTGGATCTTGTACTGGTGACCGAGATGGTGGTACATATGGCGGAGGTGGCGGGGGAAATAATAGTGGTTTTGGTGGAGTTGGTGCAGATGGAGCTGTTAGAATACAATGGGATTATTATGCTCCTGTAATTACGTCATTTACTGGTAGTACACAAACTAGTATTAGTGGAACTCCTAGCGATACTGTTTCACTATCTTGGGCAACACAATATGCTAATAGTATTTCTATTAATAATGGTGTTGGATCTGTAATTGGAATTGGAAGCAGTGGCATCATTAATATTGATAGTAATTTACAATCTGTTGCTGGAAGCAACAGCCCAGCATCTAAAACTTATACAATGACTGCTAGTGGTCCTGGAGGAACTGTTACTGCTAATGCTACTGTTTTTGTTTTTAATGACAACACACCAAATGATTTTAATTTACCGTCAACTACAACATCTGGCGTAAATATTAATAATTTACAACCTAATACACAATACCAAATTCAATCCCCATCCATTACTGGAATTGATATGTTAACATCTGTTATTTGCCCTGCTGGACTGGAGGTATCAACTAATCAATCTAATTGGACTTCATTTATTTACATTACTAATGGTCAATCCATATTTTTTAGATTTACTTCTCAACCATTCAACACCGATCCTAATGGAGCAATTAATTCTAGAACATATAATTATACTGTAGGAACATTATCTAAATCATTTTCGATATCTACTAGAGCACCTGATGTAGGAGAATTGTTTGATTTTGGTGACAGTTCAGTAAATTATCCATATCCAGATATTGATCAAATAACTAATACTCCAACTCAATATATAGTTAGTCCAACAACAGTTGTTATGGCAGATTCTGGTACACCACCAGATGCTGAAATTCCTGTAGAGATAAAAGTAAATAATCCAAATGTTCAAATTAGAATAAAACCTTCTGGAAATGCTACGTTTGGCAGTTGGCAAAGCGTTCGTCAAATTTAATAAATAGTTCAAAAAATTATGAATATTCAGACTATAAAATATACAAGTCATATAATTTTTTCCGCCATAAATTGCTGTGTAGATGTTTATACAACAGAAGAAACATTTTCTGTAGAAGATGATGTTGTTAAAACTCTTAATACGCTTACTGTAGGAAAAAAATATTCAAGACCTGGGAAAAGTTTAACAACAGATATTAATGGTAATGTTGTTGAGGTAGAGATACCAGAACAAGATATTTCTGGTGAAGATGAATTCACTCAGAAAATGATTAGATTTTATTGGGATACTTATAAGGGAGATTTAAAATATGATTGATTTTATAGACGATAACAATTTATCAATTGATGATGATTACTATCAATCCGCTATTGTTAAGATGAAACACCTAAAAAAGAAAGAGCAGGCAGAAATTAAAGCTTCTGAACCAATTCAAGTTAGAATTAATGGCGGTGAATGGATCGATGTAAGGTCTATTGAAGAAGCATAAATATTAAAAAGTGTAGTGATTACTGTAAATGCCATTTAGTAGTACGCCAGTATATGTTGGTGCTGGAGATCAAATAGAACTTAGATATCCTACGCCATCAACATGGAATACGACTGTAAATATTCAGGTACAAATTGGTACTGGGGTTGATCCTACTGGGATTACGTTAGGAACTAGAGCGCCAGATTCTCAACCAACAACATTTAGTTTTACTGATAACTCAGGATCAATTAATGCTGCTGCTACTACTCCTGGTGAGTTTACTAGCACATTTCAAAAAAATACCACATATTATTCTAATCCTATCACAGTAAGTGGGTTAGAATTAAGAGTACCTATTTCTTTTTCTACTTCTGGTTCTGGACCAAAAGGGACATATCCAAATCTCTCAAACGCTGGATTTTCTATTAATGGTGGACCATATATCACAACTTCTACACAGTCTGTAGTCGTTACTGGTAATATTATTAATGGAAGCACAACTATCACTAATGTTTCTAATGCCGCTAGTTTAGTTGTCGGTAGATATATTTCTAGTACTAATATTTCTGGAGAAATTTTAAACATTAGTGGTACAAGTGTTACTGTAACGAATCCAGCAACTGCAACATCATCTGGAGTATCACTAACTCAGTATTATACTGTCACTAATAATGATACTGTTAGATTAAGAATACGAACAGAAAATTGGTACACCACAAATAGCAATGTAACACTAACTATTTCTGATAATTATTGGGGTGCTGGTAATGCTGTTTCCGACACATGGAGTATTACAACTAGGGAACAATTACAAGCAATAACAACATTAAATACTGGAAGCGGTACTGGTACATTTATCGATTATGTTGATGTTGATGCTACAGAATTTGGAACTTATAAAACAGCTAATATTTTAATATCAGGAATTGATAATGATGTTGTTTTAAGAGCTACTTGTACAGGGGATGGTCAAATATCAAAAAATGGTACATCTTGGTCACAATCTCTAACTCAATTAAAGTTAGGAGACACATTATTTACTAGATTATTGGTTGGAAATGGATATACAACAAAAACCACAGGATCTTTTTCTGTTTTTGCTGTAGGTGGAGAAACTGCTACAATTAATTCACAGAGTTATGAAAATAATAATGCTGGTACATATGGATCTGGATCTTTTGCTAGAACTCAAACAATAGGTTCAAAACAAGATGATTGGCAGGTATGGACTGAGGTTGATAGATATCCTACTGGAGTAAACTTTGCTCCAATTTATATAAATACCGATTCTTTACCATTATCATCCGTAACTTCTGGTGGGTCTGGATATGTATTAAACAGTATATATACAACAACAAATACTACTACTCCATCTGCTACTGGATTAACAGTTAAAGTTGCACAAGTTTCTGTAACAGGTGCTATTGAAGCGGTTCAAATTGTTGAGAGAGGAACTGGACCATATTCAATTGATGATATTTTAACAGTAAATGGTGGAACTGTTAATGGTCAAGTAAGATTAATACAATACAGACTTGTAAATGTTTCTACAACATCAACTTTAAATAATGCTGAAGTTGGATTAACGTATTATTCTGATATTGCTATCAGTGGATTGGGTACAGAATATACAACTGGAGCATATAGTAATCTAGAAGAACCATTAATAACTAAAACACCTTCATATACTTTACCGTTCACAGTGCCTGCTGATCTTAGTGGTCAGCCTGTAAGTATTGGGTGTACTGTATCTCAAGGTGATGGATTAATCAGAAAAAATGGGACTGGTGTTTGGGGAACATCAGTAGTTGTTAAAAATGGTGATATAGTAACTATTAAACAAACTTCTTCTACAAGCTACAACACTACAAAAACTAGTACTATTAGATTACAAGGTCCTCCTAATGGAAATCCTACTGGTGCTACAATTACCAACCCAACTGCTGGACCAAATCCACCTTCATTTGTAGATAAAGAAGCTACTATTACAATAAAAACTAGATCTGCTAGAACAAATCCATATCCTTTTAGAGCTCAACACGTTTATCAAACAGAGTTAGGTACACAATATGTGAGAACTGTTCCTATTAGTGGATTAGATTTGGATACAACTGCTACTATTGTATCACAAACACCTGGATCTAATGCTCAAATTAGTGTAGATGGAATTAATTATTTTACAACTATTTCTATTGTACCTGCCAGTACAACTACTTTGTATATAAGAGCAACTTCTGCTACCGCTTTTGCTACTACTCAAACAATTGTATATCAGTGTGGAACTACACAAGATACTTTTAGAATAACCACGAAGAGGAATCAATACACATACAATACATTTTCACCAGCAAATACTTTTTATGAATATGTAATACCACAATGGGCTGATACCATTGACTTTGTTTTAGTTGGAGGCGGTGGCGGTAATGGTGGAGATGATTATCCAAACAGTTTCGGTGGCAGGGGTGGAAATGGAAATGTGATGGTCGGATCTATAAATGTTGCTGCTATACCATGGACAGATCCTATCAACAAAGCAATTAAAATATTTGCTCCTCAAAGAGGTAATAATGGTGTAAATTTCTCTAAATCATCTGCTGGAGGAACTGGTGGTTTTGGATATGCTACTGGTGGTAATGGTGGCGCTACAGCATCTGGTGAATACTCTGGATCTGGTGGAGGTGGCGGCGGTGCCGCTGCTATAACACTTGCTGATGGAACTTTGATTGCTTTAGCTGGCGGTGGTGCTGGTGGAGGTGGTGCTGGTGATGATACTGTTATTCAAAAATTAACACAAAATGGTAATTATGCTGGTAATGGTCCAAATGCAATTGACAGTTTGGTTGGTTTAAATCTAACGGGGTCGGCAGGAACTAGTGCTAGTTTATCTGGTGGCGGCGGCGGAGGTGGCGGTGGTGGATTTGGCACGGGTGGATCCACTAATGCTTCTTTAGTTGATGAATTTGGTGGGACACTTGCTACGGTTGATTTAGACGCTAATGGTGGTATTGGCGGAGGATCTTATTATAAATCTGCTTGGGTTACAGTTGGATCAACTCCAGATAATTTTGGAGCAGGTACTAATGAAGACGGTATTGCATATCTCGGATATCCCCCCCAAGATTTTACTCCAGATCCTTTTACTTTTACTCCCGTAACAAATGCTAGTCCAAATACTCAATATACTAGTGAAATTATACAAATAACTGGAATTACTGGAACTCTTCCTGTTTCTATTTCTAGTAATGGTTCCGCTCAACAAGTTAGAGTATGTACTACTGGACAAAGTAGTAGTTGTGGACCATTCGGATTTAGTGCTACCATAAAAAATAACGAGTATCTTCAAGTAAGAATGACAACTGGTGATCAATTTTTTACTGGATATACGATGACAATTACTGTAGGAACAGTAACTCAATTTTGGACTATTGATACTGGATCTCCTCCAGATAATCTTCCAAATGACTTTTCAGTACCAAACTTAACAAATCAGGAACCTAATACAGCAGTAGACAGTAGTATTGTACAAATTACTGGTATTAACAATCCTGTTACAATTACAGCTAGTAATGGTGCTCTAATTTCTATATGTAATGGCACTACTTGTGATGCTTTTGCTGCTTCTCCGAGAACTATTGCAAATGGTCAAGGATTTAAATTAAGAATTACTACGTCTTCATTATATTCCACCAGTGTAACTTCTCAAGTAGTAGTAGGTTCATCACCAGCTGTCACTTGGACTGTATCAACAGGTGTTGTTCCTGATAACACACCAACTAGTTTCGCATTTATTAGCCTATCTAATCAAAATTTAAATACTACAGTTACTAGTAATTCTGCTACAATTCAGGCTATTGATAATACAATTCCTTTTTCAGTAACAAATAGTACTGGGCAGACTGGAACATTACCAACAATTGTAATTAATGATATCGATACTAATCTTTCATCTACAACTGTACAATTATTTGATGTTGTTAAATTAAGATATACTACATCTGGTATTGTTGGTGATTCAAAAACTTGGAATATAACAGCTGGAACTTTTACAACAACATGGACAGTAACAAATGCTGGTCAATTTGGAACATCACCAACTCCGTTTTTATTCCCAACTGTAATTGCTTCTGCCGTATCTACAAATACAAATAGCAATACAGTAACAATTGCTGGTTTAGGAACTTCTGTTGGAGCATATGCTACAAATGGTGCTAAGTTGAGTAAAAATGGAGCTGCTTTTAACACTTACACATCGACAACTCCTTTACTAGTAGCTAACGGAGATACTTTAAGAGTTCAGATATTATCTAGTGGAATAGCAGGATTTTCTATAACAAGTGATGTTTTTGTTGGATCATATACAACAACATTTACAGTTGTCAGTCCAGCTCCAACACCCGATCCTATTTTAGGTCAATGGTATAGTGGGATAAATATGATCCAAAATGTTTCTGGTAATCAGATTAAATATGCTTCAAAATTTGATGGTTTACCTATCGGATCTATGATGCCTGTATTTAAAGATGCTTCCCAAACAGATGGTTGGGGGAATTTAAATGGTAAAGCAGATTCTAGATTCCCTGGGTGGATTCTTTGTGATGGATCATATGTAAGTCCAACAGATTTCCCCGCTTTATACTCTATTCTTGGTACAACTTATGGTGCTTTAGGTGGTGGAGATTTTAGATTACCTGACATGAGAAATAAAAAACCAATGGGAACTGGTCCCGTTGATGGTAATGCTAGTTCTTCTCCTGCTTTAATTCCTGATTATGGACCAGCAAAAAATGCTACTAATAAATCTAATTTAATACCAGGGTCTCATGGTGGATTGTGGTATATCGATCAAATAGCGGTTCCTAGTGCCCAAAGTGTTCCTCAGGTAAAAACTCCTGGTACAGGATTAACTGCAACAGAAAGTGATTATTTCATCATTGGAACAATTTCCACAACTGGTTATACTAATGTCGTTGGTCAGATTGACTTTACTACAACTGGTCAAATATCTGCTAATGTATCTTTAAAAGCAACTAAATTATACGAAACTCCAACTCACACACACGTTATTTTATCAGGTCAACCAGACCCATCACTTGGAGGAAATGGATTTAAAGGTCTAGTGTACTGGAGCTCTAATGGTGGTAGACAATCTCCAGCATCTTCGGGCATTGTGATTGGTAATCAACCTTCTGAATCAGTGGCTTCAGTTACAATTAACTTGTGGGGGTATATTATTAAACCGCCTGCTGGACACGTCCTATTAACTAGTTCTAATACAGTTCCAACTGCTCAGGATGCTAATTCTGATACAGTATGGTTACAAAAGGCAGAACCATGGGAACCATCTACTGGCGGATGTCTTACCATTAGCGGTCCTGGATATACAGGAAATCGTATTACCCAGGTGAGAACTACTGTACAATATAAACAGCCAAATATTGGTAATATTGGAGACGCAAATTATGATGAAATCAATCAATTTATTAATCTAACATCAGAACCTTTCCCAACTAACGCTAGTGTTGTTAATAGCGGTGATAATTATAAAATGGTAGGAGCAGTTGATATTCCAACGAAGAATGTTAGTGTCGCTAGTTTTAATCCAGTTACAAAAAACAATCACACTCATTATCTAAGTTTTTCTCCTATTGCCAACACAACTACAACGTTTAGCTATGGTAACGAAGATAATCACGGAACTGCTGCTGGTGGAGCGCCAACAAATACTTCTGTTACTATTATCAGAACTGCTGCTCAATTAGGATTAGAAGTACTACCAGGCAAATTTACTTTAAATGCCAATAAACAATTGATACCTACTCCATCTTTATCGCCACAAAGTAAAGTTCCATTGATTACTCCATATATTTGGGTAAAATGGTTAATCAAAGCATATTAAAATAAATAACAATAAAAGATTTAAAATGTCAAAACCAGTTTTTAATCCAGATGATTTTGTTTTTCAAAAATTAGAATTGCCTGAGGATAATCCAACTTTAATAGAATATGACGCTAAAGCTAGATTAATTTACGTTAGAGTAAAGGATCCATCTACAAAAGAGTATGAGTATAATGCTGTCCATCTGTCAGAAGTCGTTAATAATAATTTGTTGACATATTTACCTGATGAATGGACGAATGAAAATGATAGAATATTGTTATTTGCTGTTCATGAAAATGGTAAATCTCTTTTGGAAAAAGAAAAATTAAAATATAATTTTGAAACAAAAGAAACATATTGGGTTAGATACGAATATAAAAATTTTAGTCAGTCTGATGCCAAAGAAATTTTTGATGCCTTAAAAGCAGCAGTCTTTTTACAAAATGCTAAGAATGAAAATGCTAGAAATAGTTCTCTAGTTTCTTTAGCTAAAAAAGATGTTTTTCTAGATCGTATGTACGTTCAAACTCTTCAAGAATCTGAACGAATGCTTAGAGAAACTGATTGGAGAATTTTGGATGACGCCCCACAAAGGTTTGATGGTGAAAGAGAATTGTGGAAACAATGGAGGCAAAAAATTAGAAATTCTCCAAAGAAACCAGAAGAATTTGAAACTGATTTAGATTTTCTTATCTATAAAGAAGAATTTAAATGGCCAATTAATCCAGAACAATACCATCAGATGTACCCAAATAATGATGTTGAATATCTTTCAACATCAGAACAGTTTGTTTTTGCTGACACTTCAATGACTGAAGATAAAGTAAATATTTACGATGAGAAACTGAACTTGGCTATCAAAACATTTAAATACAATGAAGAAAACGGTATACCAATCAATAAAGAAATGTATGATATTATCAGAAGATATTCTTTGTTAGAAAATATTGATGATATCAAATTAAATGTAGGAGAAGATCAATGATAGCTAGGGATTTTGTAGAATTTATTATTGAATGGACTGAAGCATTAAATAAAACTTTAATGGTTATCAGAACAACAGGACCAGATAGTGCTACTGATGTTGAAAAAGTAAATCACATTTATTCTGTTTATAAATCAAATTTTGAATCAGATCGAGTTGATTTCTTTAATAAATTTTTGTATAATGAATTTACTTTCTTAGAATTTGATTCCGAAGAAGAAGCATATGACTTTGGAATTCAAAATTTTCCAATGAATAAAAATGGAGATATGGATTTCTTTGTTCAGTTTTTTATATTCAGTAATGGCAATTTAGCTTATGCTAACGATTCATTATCTGGATTGTCTGACAGAATACCACCACCACGAACCAGTTGAATAATTGGCATAAGGGTCTTGACAGACCCCTTTTTTTATGCCATACTATCTGTATTGACATTTCACCTCGTTATGTTGCTTCGTCCTCACCAACAGAGTGGTTGTGCTGCTATGGAGCAGTATAACATCGGTCAACTGCTCATGCCTACGGGCGCTGGCAAGACCCCTACAATGATTCATGACTGTATTCGTGTGTTTGACACTGTAGACGCCGCTACGGTCGTTGTGGTCGCTCCTAGGATCCTTCTGGCAGAGCAACTGTCTGCTGAGTTTCTTGAGCACATTACTAACGCTTCTGTACTTCATATTCATAGTGGTGAAACTCACCACTTCAAGACTACTAACCCCAATGTAATCAGTCAATGGGTGGAGAGTCATAAGTCCCACAACAAACTTATTTTCACAACCTATAACTCTCTTATTCGGGTTCAGCAGTCTGGCATTGATGTCCACACTGTCTATTGTGACGAGGCACATAATTCTATCAAGAAGAATTTCTTTCCTGCTATAGAATATTTTTCTGGTGCTGCTGATCGTTGCTATTTCTTTACTGCCACTCCTAAGCATTCCAACACTATGTCTAAACCAGGCATGAATGATATTGATGTATACGGTAAGGTTATCTGTGATGTTCCTGCTACCGATATGGTCAAGCAAGGTTATATTCTTCCTCCTACCGTTGTTCCTTACGTTGTTGATTACGAACGTTTGAAAGGTGATCTTGCTGCTAGCAGCGATCATGTTACTCTCGTTAATATTATCGACGAACTGGATGAGGATGCTGCTTCTAAAATTCTGGTGGCAGTTCCTAGCAGCAAAGTGATGTGGAATCTGCTGTCTCAAACTACTATTCTCAATGACCTTGAAGATCGTGGTTATGATGTGCTTCATATCACTAGCAAGTATGGTGCTTGGGTTAACAAAACCAAAGTCAACCGTGAGGTATTCTTTGATACGTTCAATGCTTGGGGCAAAGATCCCAACCGTAAATTTGTAATTTTCCATTATAGCATTCTTGCTGAGGGTATCAACGTTCATGGTCTGACTCACACCATTCTGCTCCGTACTCTTGATGTCATCGAGATGGCACAGACTATCGGTAGGGTTATCCGTCTCAATAAAGACGATGCTGCTGACCTTTCTAGTGGTAGAATTGCTGTTGGTGACTATGCTATGTACCGTAAACCCACTGGTTTTGTGACTGTTCCTGTGTTCAAGAACTATGGTGATCGTACTATCAAACGTCTTCAGAACCTTGTCGATACTATTTTCGTTCAAGGCAAACCCGCTGTTTCTGTGGTCAACCGATGACTAAACTTACTAAACTTACCCGTAAAATCGATTACAAAGACCAGTTGCTGACATACAAGCAACTGGAAGGTGTGGTTGCTCGTAAGCATATTCTTACTGGATCAGCTGCTGAGATTATCAACAATTCAAAAATCAACGATTTTGGATGGGAATCAGCAGCACTGGCATATTCTACCTTCACAACAGATGAGCGAGCAGATATTCGTAAATCTGGGCAGCAACTCGCTAAAGGTTACTACAATCCTACAACTGAGACAATTGATTCTCCTAATGTTCAACCTACGAATGATAGGGGTATTCTTGTAACTCAAATGTATCTCAATCAGGATCGTTGCTGTGCTTACAGTGGTGATGGTCCTTACCATATTCTAGATTTTCAGGTAGAACATATTAATCCTAGTGGTGGCGACCACCCAGACAACATTGTACTTGTTCTCGCTAATGTAAATGAGAATAAAAAGCAATCTGTAGAGAGCTTCCTTGAACGTTGTGAACAGCGTTATAACATGGGAGAACTTGAATATGCCAAATGGTATAAGGATATGAAAGATGCTGTCAAACGTGGGCAGAAAAAGAAATCTGAAATTCTCTCCATGAATGAGGATGAGTTACGAACATACTGGTTGACACGTACAACACCAAAGTATGACAAATATGTGTGGCGTAATATTGGTATGTCATCTCTCAGTGAGTTTCGTATCCTGAAAAAAACAGGAGAGGAACGTAAAGGTGGTAGTCAAGGTAACTATGTGGACATTCTAAGCACTATTGCTGCTGAATATCTGTTTGGCGATCCTGATCTGGCACGAGAAATTTATAAATCTGCTAGGTTATTTCGTAGTACTTATTTGAATGGAAAGATTCAAAACGATGTCTATGCTATTCTTACCACAGAAATCATAGAGTTGTCAAATCACATCTATCCAAGTTATAATAGAGACAAATTTATTGCTAACATCATCCGAAACAATTATACATGGCAACATCTAAACTGACTAACCATTCCCTGTATCGTTACGCTGGTGGTAAGAACAGGATGAAAAAAGATTTGATTCAGATTATCAAGGATGTAAATCCTGGTTTGACCAAGATTGTAGCGCCATTTATGGGTGGAGGATCAACTGAGATTCTGATGGCAGCACAAGGTATCAAGGTGCAATCGTATGATATTTTTCGACCGCTAGCAGACTTCTGGGAGATCGTCACGGCAGGTGGCGGCGGGCGAATCGCTGATGAAGTGACCAAGCATTACCCATTAATTGATAGCAATCACTATAAATCCTTCCTTCCGTTGTTGGATAGTGAGGATAAGTTCATCAGAGCGTGGGCATTTTACATTGCAATCAAGGGTTCGTACTCAGGTAAGATCGGATGTTCTACCGTTAAGTCTAGAGCAGAGTTCAGACTTGTGGGAATTGATAAACTTAGGAATTTTTATAACCCGAACCTGTCGTTTGCCTACGGTAGTTGCTTCGACACGATTCCAAAGCACAAAAATGACTTCTTGTATCTGGATCCACCATATTACGAGACTGTTAGCCACTATTATGGTAAAGATGGTGCCCTTCACAAATCATTTGATCACGAAGCATTCTGTGATACTTTGAAGCAACACAAAGGTGGGTTCGTGATGTCTTATGACAACAGTGATGCTGTTCGTGAACTCTATCAAGGGTGGACAGAATTCAGGTATCTTACATTCCCTTATCAAATGTCGGGCACCAAACGTTACGATAAAACTGAATTGGTGATTGTCAAGCATCCAGAGCACTCTATACAAAAACCACAAACTGTGCTAGAATCTTTCATGGTATAATTCTCATATATAACGTGTAACGGAAAATAATTATGCTTAATATTTACTACTATATTATCTTTACTATATTTGCTGTAATAGCATATATGATGATTGTAGATGAAAATGTAGTTAGATATATTGAGATTATGTTTCAACTCTTCGTTATCAACTTGAAAAGATTATATTATATGGTTGTTTTTCATCCAGATAATAAACTTACCACCTGGAGTATGAATTATAAATTCAATCGAATGACTCGTAAACTACAAAAAGAAATGGAACAAAATGACTCATCACGACCTATTGATTGATGATTAACATGACGCATTACGATAAATTAATTGACACGCTCATTATGCATCTCTATGATGCATGGGAGCACAAATATTGGGATGAGCAGCTAGCAAAAAGAAAAGCACATGAGATTCTAACAACTGTGGAAGCATTTCAACAAAACCGTGTCTTAACAACTACAGACACATCTGTATATGCACAATGGAGGGCAAGTGACTAATTCTAAATTTCCATATGAAACGTTTCCATATCGTTTAGATATTAAAAAAGAAAATAGAGTTTGCTGGTTTATTCACGAAGAACATTTAAATAAACTTATTGAACGAGAAAAATTAAATCCTAAAAATTATGAAGTATCCACGAATGGTGTGGCGTTGGTGGGCAAAGTCACTGGGTCAAAAAGCAAGCGACAACGACAACGAAGCAGATAAGGTTGCTATCATTCGCACTCTTATGTTTGCTACATATCTTGTCACAAATGCTTTTATTATAGCAGGTGTGGTGAGACACTGGAATGACAATCAAATTAATGTTGAGGTAGAAGTCTATGAAAATTCAAACTATTCTGAAAAGTTACACTCAGAAAGACGGCACAACTTGGGAGTGGATGGAAACACCAGAATTGAGGGCGTATATCGCTCAGGAGCAATCAAAAATCGCACTGGGGAATTTGAATGAGCGCCCAAAACGAGTATCCTAAAATTATGGAATAGGAGAGAATAGTTGTATAAAGTATTTTATTCACCTATAAAACCACCAAATGCTGATGGACATGATATTTTATCCGAAAGAGATTTAGAACCATCTGAACATCATCATTATCACAACTGTCCTGTTTGGAAACATAAACATAATAGAACGTTTGTGGCTGTATCACCAATAGATTTTGAAATAAAAATAAATGGTGAATATTTAGATTATGAGATGAATCCTCTTTATGGCAAAATGATTACGGATGCTGATGAATTAGATTCACAGCATCCTGTTTTACAATTATCATTTCCATTATATTATTTTTGGACCGAAGAAAAAAATCTTTGGGTTGAAATGTTAGATCATCCAATGACTTCTTATAACAATAATATGATTGTTATTGGTGGATGGTGGAATCTTTTTAATCATCCGAGGTCAGTAAGCACAGCGGTCAAATATGTCAATAAAGATAATTCTATCATCATTAAAAAGGGAGATCCTTTATATAGAATCAGATTCTATGGAGAAGATCTAAATTCAGGAGTGAAATTACTTCATTCTAAAGATGTCCCTAAACATATTATAGATCAACGTATCGTATCAAAACCATCAAATTCTAATAGATCAACGTTACACAGACGGTTATTTTCCAAGCAATGTCCTTTTAAGAATTTTTTATGAAAACTAAACTCAGCTGGTTTGAGTATTATATTGGTCATTGTTGGATGACTGGTTGGCAATCAATTCGTGGGTCGTTCCGTATCTGGGCAGACTTGATGACGGGAAACTATAAGGACTATGCCCTGATGTGGTATGATGATCCTTATGAAGAATGTGTAGATTGGTTCTGGGGTTCTTTAGGTGATGATGATACCTTACCTAAAGAATTCCTTGAGCATTTACTGGAAATGTGTGATAGAATAGATAAAGGTCAAGAAGAACTCATTCCTGCAGATGAAGATTTTTTTGATAGAATGAAAGACCTCCTAAAAGATGTAGAGCTAGAAAAATATGAAACTGATACAATTTAAACACTGGTATGATTATGGGCATGAATGGTGTGTCCAAATTTTCAATACATCTAAGCATTATCCAAAAAATTTAAAATTATTATCATTACTACAGCTTTCTGTAGGATGGTGTGATTTTCCTTCTGGACCATATTTACAAATACATATGGGTCAGGGAAGATTGTTTGGTATGATATTTTTTGCCTATAAATTTACATTTGATATTGACATCTTAGCACCAACATGGCATAGAAGCTATGACTCTTTCTTTGAGGATGAGAAATGACAGATAAAATAACATCTGTTTTTTACAGATACAAATTACAAGGAAGTAATTCATATGATTGTTTCTTTGTGCCAGGAGAACAAATTGATGATTTGATTGGTGGTGTGGCATCTGAAATTATAAATGGAGAAGTTGTTTTTCACATTTATGATCTTTCCGATGAGACTATGTTAAATCATCCGTGGGTAACATGGTGGGATAAAAAAATTATTGAGAAAGAAGTTGTATTAACAAAACTCCCCACCAAAAAGGGTAACAAAATCAATTGGAAATCACGTAATCGTGGTGGTGGTGTCAAGCATAAAAATTTTGACAAAACTGATGCCAAGCTGTACTATAAAGAAACGGAAAGGGTAATCAATCCTAAAAGCAAACCACCTAAAAAAGTTGAAGAACCCCCCATGGGTATCATAAACATCATCAAAAAAGAGGAGGATTCCTAATGACTCAACTTATTAACCCTTCCGACCCACGCTTTTTTCGACAAACATCTAACGAACCCTACCTTCGTCACGATTATAAATTAGTATCGAGCACTGGCGAATTTGTTATCTTTGATAATTATGAAGATGTACAGCGTAGATGGTTTGAGCGTAGTGGTCATTTTTTAAGTCACATTGAGGTTCTAGATCATAAAGAACCGAAGAAAAGTAAAAAAACAAAGGGGTTTTGAATGATTAAACTGACACCAACCTCCCTTAGAATTACGGGTAGTATTCTTCTTGTAATTGGCTATTTTATACTTCTTTATGGTGATATGAAAACTGGTTGCTGGTTTCGTTTAATCGGTGGATTAGTCATGGTTCCCTTCTCTATTCAAATCAAAACCTGGGATGTTCTAGTGCTACAAGCGTTTTTTTCTGTTATAGATATTTCAAAAATTATACAATTATCATCATGACTATCGATAAGCAATGCTTATGAAACACCGCTTGACACCACCGTTGAGCGGTGCTATATTGTATTCAAATACATAAAACAATGAGACGAGTCACTGTAAGACCTAAATCTAGCAAGGCGAAGAATCGTCTTGCTAACTCTATGGATGGTAATCCTATCTGTGTTGTTGAGCAGGACAAAGGAGATGGTATGCTGTTTCTCGCTAGTGAGAACCAGAAATACTTCTTCTGGGTCAATGTAAGTGAAGATTGCCACTGGGAAACTGAATGGGAGGTTCTATGAGCTACACTATCACCAAACACATCCAAATTCAACACGAAGAAGATGATTGGAGTTTTGATTTTACTGCTGATGAGCATGGGACTGTGAGTGTAGAGGATGGTAATGGACAAGGATTTGAAACCATTCACATTCCCAAAGATTGTATTCAACACTTTATTGACGTTCTGGAGCAATACAAATGAAACCTAAAATGTATCACATTCTCAGTCTTGCTGTAGAGCAAGGTGTACGTGATGGATGGCGTCGTGCTTATAAACATACTGATAACCCACACGAAGATAGTGTCCAAGAATATATTGAAGAAGCTGTAATGTCTTCCATTCACGATTATTTTGTATTTGATGAGGATGAATACCAATGAATAACACTATGTATTTTGATGATATGGAACTGATGCAACTTCAGTTCTGTATGGAACAAACAAAAAAACAAATGTCGATGGGTGGAGAAATCCGTCGCCACGCTTCTATTACACAAAAGATTGAAGAAGAAATGGAGCGTCGTAAGCAAGAAACTGGTGCTTATACTACAGAAGGTTTGCTTCGTCGTCTAGAAGAAGAAATGGAACGTCTTGCAAATGATTACCAATGAAAAAGTATAAAGAAGAGTATTTTTCAGTTCTTGATAAAAAGACTGGAAAAAAACTATTAGATTGTGGTGATGAACTTGATGCTTTAGCGATGGTTGCTATGGATTCACAGAACCGTACCTATATTAGCAATCAGTTTCTGATGGGTCGAGTGGTGGATGTTCAGATGCCCAAAGTACTACCAACCAATGAGATTGTTGTGAATATGAACGGTGGAGTTGGTGGGTCTTGGGAAGTTCGTGAACCACAACCACTTCCACAAATCAAACTTCCAGAAAGACAAGCAGAACCTGTAAGAGTATAACTATGACTAACGAACAAATTAAAAAACTAAAACTTATTGCTAAAGAAAATACTATTGAGGAACGACTTACTCGTATTGAAGATAAAGTTGATTTACTCATTACTCAACTCAAAATAGAATTTTATAAGAAATAATCTAAGTCAAAATTCAACACAAACCATAGAATTTTTCATATAAGGTGGTAAAATGAATCTCTATATTATCAGCAATGTTCTTTGGGATGCTACTCGTGGAATGTGTGTAATTGCTGCCGAATCTATGTCTCATTGTGAAGAGATTTATGTTAAAAAGTTTGAGCATTATGAGATGTGGTCAGGTGGTGAGATTATTGACGCACAAACAGATTTTAAGGATGGAACATTTCAGGTGATTGAAAATATCAATCATCCCGCAGGTGTTATTAATTATGTTTTTGGAGGAGGTTGAAATGACTGACGAACAAATTGAGATGCTGCGGCGTCTCATTCAAGATGAGATTGAAGTTGCTGGTGTTGATGGTATGGAACACGGTGTATGGGGCTGGATGGATAGTCAATTAGACAAACGATGGAAACAGTTTCAGGAGAGTTTCAATGATTGAATATATAGAGATACGTGGCCAAATTTAGGGTGGGCAAAGCGTATGAATATAAGAGCAGGCGATACAG
>Ga0194118_10000392_pt1:0-75000 | contig 76166 bp, 65 predicted proteins | sample TA2MahsurfametaG_2_FD_148662 | JGI IMG/M metagenome (GOLD analysis project Ga0194118, IMG submission 148662) | Freshwater microbial communities from Lake Tanganyika, Tanzania - TA2015013 Mahale N5 surface | ecosystem: Environmental > Aquatic > Freshwater > Lake | place: Tanzania: Lake... | reverse complement strand
CTCTGTGTAAAACTATTTAAAACTCAACGCATAACGAGGTTTTAAAAAAACCTTAAATTATTGCTGTTGAGCATTTGGTTTTTAAAGCTTTGCTTTCTTTTTGCAGTGTTACCCGCAAAAAGAATGCTTGCATCGTTAGCCCAAATGCCCACACTTATCGGCTGTTTGTTTTTAAAGAGCGATTCGCGTTTGCGCTTCTTTTTGTCACAGCACCCACAAAAAACAGGGGTGAAGGAAGAGGGCAACTGGTTAGGTTGACGACCCTTGGGAATGTCAATTTCCACGCAACAATAAGATTTATGACAATCGCGTGACATTTGAAGCAGCGAAGAAGCGGAATTATGGCTGGTCTTTTTTCCTAAGTCAAACGGCTGAGACCGGCCCTGACGTGGTGGAGGCCGGTGCATACTCCAACCCCATGTGCCAGAAGACTTTTCTGGTAGCTTAGCCGGCATGGTCGACCCAGCGTTAGGCGCAGACAGGCAGCCCAGACAGTGCGAGCGCTCCCCCTTGCGCCGTGAGGATGATGCGCTTTTGCGGGGGCATGCCCAGTTTGTAAGCGACCTTCCCAAGGGCTCTGCCCTGCATGCTGCCTTCGTGCGCAGCCCCCATGCCCATGGGCGCCTTTTGGCCGTTGATCTGGGCGCGGCCCATTCCGCACCAGGGGTCCTGGCGGTCTTCAGGGCCTCAGACCTTCCCCGATTCGATCCTCTACCGGTGAATCCGGTCTGCCCGGCGCAGCCATTTCCAAACCCTGTGCTTGCGGATGGCACGGTGTTTTACGTCGGTCAGCCGATTGCCATGGTTCTCGGCGAGACCCCACAGGCCGCTCAGGCTGCCGCAGAGCAAGTGTCTGTGCAGGTGCAGGCGCTTACCCCGGTTGTGGGTATTGACCAGGCGCGGCAAGCGGCGGCGATTTTTCCGCACTGGAGCAGCAACTGCGTCTACCGCCAGGACTGGAGCACGGGCCGGTTTGAACAGGCCCAGAGACAAGCCCAGGCAGTAGTGGCAGTGCAGGTGAAGACGAGCCGGCTTGCCCCCACGGCGCTTGAGCCCCGCGGGCTTTTGGCCCATTGGGAGGGCCAGACACTGACCTGTTATCTGCCCAGCCAGGCGCCCCATCGGGCGCGGCAGACGCTGATCAAAATGCTGGGAATACCTGCCGAACAGCTGCACCTTGTCTGCCCTCGGGTGGGTGGGGCCTTTGGGGGGCGGGCATCGCTCTATCCCGAGGAGCTGGCCGTCGCATGGGCGGCCTCGCGGCTTAGGCGGTCTGTCTTTTGGCAGTCAAGCCGAGGCGAAGACCTTATCTCGGCCAGCCACGGCCGGGCCAGTGTGCTCAGGGCATGGGGGGCTTTTTCCGTCCAGGGGCGGCTGCTTGCGCTGCGCGCTGAGCTGGCATTCGACCTGGGAAGCTGGGCACCGTTTAGTGCCCTGATTCCCGGATGGAATGCCGGGCGTATTCTTCCCGGCCCCTATGCGGTACCGATTATCGAGGTGCGCAGTGAAGGCTATGTCACAACCACGGCTGCTGTCGGAATCTACCGGGGCGCTGGCAGACCCGAGGCTGCCCTGGTGATGGAGCGGTTAATGGACGAAGGCGCTCGGCGCCTGGGGCTGGACCCGCTAGCGATACGTGCCCGAAACCTGCCCGCCCCTTCCGATCATGCCCGCAGTTCAGCAGCCTGCCCCCCAGACCAAGGGCACCGAGCCTTGCAGCTTCTGGCCCAGGCAGCCGAGCATGCGCAGTACCAGACGCTAAAGTCTCAGTTAGAAAAGGAGCGGGCAGCCGGTGGCTGCGTTGGGCTCGGAATCAATCTCTATGTTGAACCCTGCGGATCGGGGTGGGAGAGCGCGCGGGTCACTGCGCTGCCCAATGGCCGGTTTCTGATCGCCAGTGGCTCGAGCAGCCAGGGGCAGGGCCACGACACCGCCTTCGCCCAGATTGCCGCCCGCGCGCTGGGCGTGTCCACCGACCAGATTGACGTGATCGAGGCAGACAGCCGCATCACCCCAGAGGGTATTGGCGCGCTAGCCAGTCGCAGCATGGCAATCGGCGGCAGCGCAGTGCTACTGGCCGCCCAGAAACTGGCCGCGATGCTGGCGCAACGGGAGGAGGCCACTGCCTCAGCGCCTGACAGAGGTGGTAACGCTGCTATGGCACTCCCGCACGAGGGTCTATCGGCTTACGAGGTCTACACCACCCCCGCAGAGGCATGGAGTGCGGGCTGCTGCATTGCGGTTGTAGAGGTTGACAAGGCTACGGGCAGTGCCCGCCTGCGCAGGGTTGTCTGGATTGATGACTGCGGCGAACTGATCAACCCTTTACTTGCCCGGGGGCAGCTTGAGGGCGGCTTTTCACAAGGCTTCGGAGAGACCTTTTGCGAGTCGATTGTCTACGATGAAAACGGCCAGATTCTCACAGGTTCTTTATTGGACTACGCCCTGCCACGGGCCGATGACCTGGTGCCTCTGGAGATTGCGCACCTTCGGCACATGGGGGTAGCCCCGCCGGGTGACAGGCCCAATCCACTCAACCTATCCGGGGTTGGAGAGTCTGGGGCCATTGCCGCGCCTGCAGCCTTGGTTAATGCTGTGGCAGATGCGCTCTGCGCCAATGGACCTGTTGGCGATATAGAACTGCCGTTGAAGCCAGAGACCATCTGGCGCATGATGCAGCAAAAGCACTAAGCAGCCAGGGAGATTGCATGCTGTACCGACGCACCGAGGCAAAGGCCTTCGCACGTTCCTATCTGAGGGGGGTCTGGGCAGCCGCACCGACACCCTTCTTGGATAACCTCGCGCTAGATGAGCCAGGCCTGCGGCGAAATCTACGCCACTGGATTGGCGCCCTGGAAGTCGATGGGCTTTTCATAGCGGGTAAGCAGGGCGAGTTTTTTTCCATGTCGGTTGCCGAGCGCAGGCGCTGCTTTGAGATCGCCGTTGAAGAGTCGATGGCGGCAGAAAAAACGCTGGGCCGGCGCGGCAGAACGATTCTGTCCTGCTCAGACCAGAACCTGGACATGGTGGTCGATCTCGCACGACACGCCCAGGCAATTGGTGCTGACTTTATCGTCGTGCATGCGCCTCTGCTGCACTTTGGAAAAGACCTCGACGCCACGGTCTACGAGTATTACCGGTACGTGGCCGAGCAGGTGGATATCGGCATCGCCATGTGGAGCCACCCCGACTCGGGCTATCTCATGTCGCCAGCCCTGTGCGCCCGTATCGCCCGCGAGGTGCCAAACATTGTGGCCATTAAATATTCGGTGCCCCGCGATATGTATGTGGAACTCACCCATCTGGCCGGCAACGACCTGATCGTAAGCACCGCCTCAGAAGAGGAGTGGCTTGATAACATCACGGAACTCAACTGGCAGGTCTATCTCTGCTCCATTCCGCCGCTTATTTATCAGACCCCCACCGACCGACGCATTCAGCAGTACACCCGGCTGGCCATGGCGGGGCGGCATGCCGAGGCCCGGGCCATTCGCGACAGCCTGCAGCCCATTCGGGATGCACTCAAGCGCTGCCGTCCCCCAGGAACCCCCCAGGCCTACCAGAAGTACTGGCTTGAACTGCTTGGCCAGGTGGGTGGGCCGGTGCGCCGCCCGCTTCTGAACCTGACTGACGCAGAGCGGGCAACGGTATATCGGGCTTTTACCAGCACCGGCCTGGTACCGCAGTCTGGTGCGGCCGAGCCCGCCCCGCCACCGAGCGCTGACTAGCACAGATTTCTCATCGACAAGGAGCACGCCTATGTCTCAGATTGCTCAGACCCTTCGGTATGGGCCCCCGCTGAACTTCGCGCAATGGATTGAAGACCATGCCGACCGGCTCAAGCCCCCCGTGGGAAACCAGCAAGTCTGGAAGGACGGAGACTTCATAGTGACGGTGGTAGCCGGGCCCAACCAACGCACCGACTTTCATGACGACCCATTAGAAGAATTCTTCTACCAGTTCAAAGGCAAGGCCAGCCTTATGGTCTGGGAGAATGGGGCGTTTGATCGAATCCCCTTAAACGAGGGAGACATCTTTCTGCTGCCGCCCCACCTGCGCCACTCGCCACAGCGGCCCGAACCCGGGAGCCTGTGCCTCGTAATCGAGCGGGTGCGGCCCGCCGGAATGACCGACGGCTTTGAATGGTACTGCGCCCACTGCGGTACCCTGGTGCATCGTACCGAGGTACAGCTGCAGAGCATTGTGGAAGACCTGCCACGGGTCTATAACCAGTTTTACGACAGCCCAGAGGCGGCACGCACCTGTCCAAACTGCGGTCAGATCCACCCTGGGCGGGACTGGAAACAATGGCATGCGGATAGGGCCGCCCGCGCTGGACTATGAAAAAACCCCGGATATGACAGACAAGTAAGCCAAACCAGGTAGCCCTCGCGCACACTAGGGAAACCATAGATCTACTTTCGGGCCAACAGGGTTTACTCTAGCGGCGTAGACAATAACTCCTAAAGGGGATGACATGAAACTAAAACAGGTAATGCGTCAGGCAGTGCAGGTCGGCAGCCTAGTGGCCCTAACGGCCATATCAGGAACGGCCCTGGCACAGGTAAAAATCGGCTTTATGGCCACTCTCTCGGGTCCGGCGGCGGCCCTGGGCCAAGACCAGTTCGACGGCTTTATGCTCGGTGTAGAGCATGTGGGCGGAAGGCTCGGGGGTGCCGCAATCGAAGTGATCCGAGAGGATGACCAGCTCAAGCCCGACCTCGGCGTGCAGACGATTCGGAAATTCCTTGAAAAAGACCAGGTCGACATCATTACCGGGGTCACCTTCTCCAACGTCATGATGGCCATCGCCAAGCCTCTGGCAGATTCTGGAATCACTTTTATCAGCTCCAACGCGGGCCCCGCCCCGCTTGCCGGTGCCCAGTGCAGTGCCAACTTCTTCTGGACCTCCTGGCAGAACGACAATCAGGCCGAGGCCATGGGCCAGTATGCCAATGACAAGGGCTACAAAAACGTCTACATGATGGCGCCCAACTACCAGTCGGGCAAAGACCAGCTCGAGGGCTTTAAGCGGATGTTCAAAGGCAATGTGGTGGGCGAGGTCTATACCCAGCTCAACCAGCCCGACTACACCGCAGAGATTGCCCAGATGATGGCTGCCAAGCCCGATGCGCTCTATGTCTTCTATCCAGGCGGCATGGGCATCAATTTTATTAAGCAGATGCGCCAGGCAGGCGCCCTGGGCAAGGTACCGTTCCTTTCTGCCTCGACCGCCGACGGCACAACACTGCCCGCACTGAAGGAAGTTGCCCTTGGGGTGATTGCCGGCACATTCTGGGGGCCAGACTTCAATAACCCAGTGAGCCAGAAGTTTGTTGCGGATTTCCGGAAGAAGCACAACCGTATTCCTTCGCAGTATGCTGCGCAGGCTTATGACTCTGCCCTGCTGCTCGACGCGGCCTTAAGAAAGACGGGCGGCAAGGCCAACGACCGTAAGGCGTTGCAGGCTGCGATTCGTTCGGCTGATTTCAAGTCTCTGCGGGGAAGTTTTCGGTTCAACCGGAACGGCTACCCCATTCAGGACTTCTACGCCTTTGAGGTGGCAAGGGATACCACTGGCGAGGTCTCGCTAAAGACTCTTGGGGTTTCTCTGCGTAACCATCAGGATGCCTATGTGAAAGACTGCAAGCTCTGATCCGTCTTGATCAGAACGGCAGAAAGGTTCTGACATCTGCCACTGCCTGGTCTGCTGCCCGCATGCCCTCATCGGGCGGGGGTGGTGGCCAGGCAGAAGGTTTTTGAGGCTTAGCCAATGACGCTTAGTCTTTTCACCGTACAGGTGCTCAACGGGGTGCAGCTGGGCATCCTGCTCTTTCTCATGGCCGCTGGCCTCACTCTGGTCTTTGGCATCATGGGCTTTATCAACCTGGCCCATGGTTCTCTGTACATGCTGGGGGCCTATTTCGCGGCCGTGGGCTACACCGCCACGGGCTCCTTTGCCTTAGCCATGGCCATAGGTTTTTTGTTCACCTTTGTGCTGGGCGGAATCGCCGATGCGGCAGGGCTCTCAGTTCTGCACCGACGAGACCACCTGGATCAGGTGCTTGCCACCTTTGGCATTGTGCTCTTTGCAAACGAGCTCGTGCGGGTAATCTGGGGCAATGCGCCGGTCTACATGGACACGCCCGAGTATCTGTCCGGGCCGATTAGCCTTTTTGGTCTGAGCTACCCCTCGTACCGATTTGCCATTATCGCAGTGGGCCTGGTTGTCGCCGTGGGTCTCTATCTGCTGATTGAACGCACCCGCGTGGGCATGCTGATTCGCGCCGGCGCAAGTAACCGCGCGATGGTCTCTGCGCTGGGCGTCAATATTGGCTGGCTCAACCGTTTTGTCTTTGCCCTGGGGGCGGGCCTGGCGGGCCTGGCCGGTGCCATGGTTGGGCCGATTCTCTCAATACAGCCGGGCATGGGAGAGCCCATTCTCATTCTTACCCTCGTAGTGATTGTCATCGGTGGCATTGGGTCGATCCGGGGGGCATTTTATGGCGCATTGGTGGTGGGCATTATCGACACCATCGGGCGTATTTTTCTTCCCATTGTTCTGCGTAACCTGCTCGACCCAAGCATGGCCAATGCGGTGGGCCCGGCGATAGCCTCGATCATGGTCTATCTGCTTATGGCGATTGTCTTGGCCTTTAAGCCCGATGGGCTCTTTCCGGTTAAGAGCCGCGCATGAACCGCATACGCACACTTGGCGTTGCGGTCTGTCTCCTGGCCTTTCTCATGGTGCCGGTCTACGCCTGGGTCACAGGCGATGTCTATGCGCTTACACTTTTTTGCCGCATTCTTGTCTTTGTGCTTGCCGCCACGGGGCTTAACCTGGCCTTAGGCTATGGCGGCATGGTGAGCTTTGGGCATGCCATGTACATTGGGCTGGGCGCCTACAGCGTGGCTATTCTCACGCTGATGGGCCTGCATTCGGGCTGGCTGCACCTTGCCACAGCGGTACTGGTCTCTGGCCTGGTGGCCATTCCAGTGGGCTGGGTGGCGCTACGTACCCAGGGGATTGCCTTCATCATGATCACCCTGGCCTTTGCCCAGCTGTTTTTCTACATCTTTATCAGCCTGAAGAATTTCGGTGGTGACGATGGCATTAGCCTGCCGCAGGTGAGCCAGTTTGGATTTCTCACGGGCAACAGCTACGCCCTGTACCTGTCGCTTTTTGTTACTGTGCTCGGGGTGTTGGGGGTCTTGATGCACCTGGTGCGTTCGCCCTTTGGCCTGGTCTTGCGCGCCTCGAAGGTTAACGAGCGCAGGGTCAATGCGGTGGGCATCCATAGCCTTCCCTACCGGCTCACCGCCTATGTCTTCTCTGCCCAGGTCTGCGCGCTTGCGGGATTTTTTCTGGCCAATCTCACCGGCTTTGTCTCACCGGACTATCTCAAGTGGTCGATCTCCGGAGAGTTGATCGTAATGGTCTTGCTCGGCGGACTTGGCACGGTATTTGGGCCCGTTGTTGGCGCGACGGCACTGCTGCTTATCGAGGAGTTCTTAAAGGCCATGACCGAGCACTGGCCCCTGGTGCTGGGGCCCTTGATTGTGCTGATGGTCATTTTCCTTCGGCGCGGCCTATGGAGCCTGCTTGCAGGTCGGGAAAAGTCATGAGCCTGTTGCAGCTTGATGGCCTGGTAAAGCGTTTTGGCGGGCTGCTCGTCACCGACCATGTGGCGCTCTCTATCGATACGGGCCAGTTGCATGCGGTGATTGGCCCTAATGGAGCAGGCAAGACAACGCTGGTAAATCAGATCGTCGGCGAACTTGCGCCCGACGAAGGCCGCATTCTTTTCTGTGGACAAGACATCACCGGCTGGCCTGTCCACGCCCGCGCTCGCGCAGGGCTGGGCCGCTCGTATCAGATTAACTCGGTAATTGGCGAGTTCACGGTACTCGAGAATCTGCTGCTTGCCGCGCAGTCGATGCGGGGCCACAGCTTTAGGTTCTGGCGGTCGGCAGAGTCTGACGACCTGTTACGAGACCGGGCCTATGCCACGATGAGCATGCTGGGACTGCGCGAAGAGGCTGGCCATGTTGCGTCCACACTGGCCTACGGCCAGCAGCGGCTGATTGAACTCGCTATGGCGTTAGTGACAGGCCCAAAGCTGCTGCTGCTTGATGAGCCCATGGCCGGACTCGGGCCCGCAGAGTCTGAGGCCGTGATCGCCATTTTGCAGAAGATTCGCAAGGACTACGCCATCCTGCTCATTGAGCACGACATGCAGGCGGTCTTTTCGCTGGCCGATACCATCAGCGTGCTGGTGCAAGGGCAGGTGGTCTTGCAAGACCGGCCCGAGGCCGTGCGCAACAGTGCCAAGGTGCGCGAGGCCTACCTGGGCGATGAGGAGATTGGCGCATGACCCCGCTGCTTGAGGTGCGCGGCGTGGCAACAGGCTACGGCCAGAGCCAGGTGCTCTTTGATATGGACCTCACCGTGGGCGAGGGGCAGTGTGTGAGCCTTCAAGGCCGAAATGGCATGGGCAAGTCCACGACCGTGAAGGCCATTATGGGGCTGCTGCCTCTTTGGCAGGGCGATATTCTCTGGCGCGGGAAGTCGATTAAGGGGCAGGCGCCGCATCAGATCGCCCAGTTGGGCATCGGGCTGACGCCTGAAGGCCGGCAGGTCTTTCCCAATCTCAGTGTCACCGAGAACCTGGTCGCAACCGCCCGGCCTGCTGCCAAAGGTATACGCGGCTGGACGGCAGACCGGGTGTTTGCATTCTTTCCAAGCCTGGCGGCCCGACGCAGAAACTTTGGCAACCAGCTCTCTGGCGGGGAGCAGCAGATGCTCGCGATCTCGCGGGCGCTGATGACCAACCCCACGCTGCTTATTCTGGATGAGGCCACCGAGGGACTGTCTCCCTTGATTCGCCAGGAAATCTGGAAGGCGCTCGACACCCTGCGGGCCGAAGGCATGTCGATTCTCGTGATCGACAAAAACATAGGCCCCTTACTGCGGCTCTGCGACTGGCACACGATTGTGGAGAAGGGCCACCGTGTCTGGGAGGGCAATTCCCAAAGCCTGGCGGCAGATCAGGCATTGCACCGCCGGTACCTCGGCGCATAGACCGCACATGGCCTCGCTCAGACAGTTATTAGAACTCTCGGGCCGCAAGGCCTTGGTCACCGGGGGGTCACGGGGCCTGGGCTATCAGATGGCGGAAACCTTGGCCGAGCTCGGGGCCGACCTGGTAGTCACCGCGCGCAAGGAAGGAGCGCTCATCCAGGCCGCAGAGCGTCTGGCGAAACGCCATGGAGTTAGGGTGGTGCCTCTGGTGGCAGACCTGTCTCAACCCGAAGCAGCAGAGGCACTGACAGGAAAGGCCCTTGAGGCGCTCGGCGGCCGGATTGATATCCTGATCAACAACGCTGGAAGCAGCTGGGTAGCACCTGCCGAAGAGACCCCCTTGGCTGCCTGGCAGAAGATGGTGTCAGTCAACCTCTCCGGGGTCTTTCTCCTGACACAGGCCGTTGCCCGCAGTGCCATGATTCCGCAGCGCGCTGGCCGCATTCTGAATATCAGTTCGATTGCTGGGCTGCGTGGCAACCACCCTGCCGACCACAAGACCGCAGGCTATAGCGCCGCGAAGGCAGGGGTGTTGGGGCTCACCCGGGCTCTTGCGATTGAATGGGCGGGCTACGGCATTACCGTGAATGCCCTTGCGCCAGGCTTTTTCGCCTCGCCGATGACCGAGAAGGCACTTGACCGGCTTGAGCCCCTACTCGCAGCCCGCACACCCTTAGGACGCATTGGTGGAGACGACGACCTGAAAGGGCCGGTGGCGATTCTGTGTTCAGACGCGGGGAAATACATTACCGGCCAGGTCTTGGCCGTCGACGGCGGCTACACCGCTGCCTAGTGGGAATTCCGGAGGGGAATGCCTAAGGAGATTGCCTGAGGGGAATGCCTAAGGAGATCGCCTGAGGGGAATACCGGAGCGGTACGCCGGGGCGCTAGGCGCCGGAGAGCACGGCGGTCGCCTCGATCTCCAGGCGTGCCTGGGGCTCGACAAAGCCGCTCACCTGCACGCAGGTCATAACGGGAAAATGCCTGCCAATCTCTTCGCGATAGATGGCCCCGAGGCCCCTAAGGCTGTCGCGATACTCCTGCATATCAAGCACATACCAGGTAAGCCGGACCAGATGCTCAGGGCCCGCCTGGGCCTCTTGCAGAACCCGCACAATATTCTTTAATGCCTGTCGGGCCTGACCAAGGAAGTCTCCTGCCTCGAAGACCTGCTGGGCATTCCAGCCAATCTGGCCTCCGAGAAAAATCATAGGGCCAGAGGCCAGGATGCCATTGGAATAGCCCTTTGGGGCAGCCCAGTCGGCGGGCTCGAGGTTTTGCTTCATAAAGTCTCCCGTAACCGAAAACGTTGGAGTTTGCCGGTTTCCGTGCGCGGCAAGGTCTGAACAAAGACAATCTCACGCGGATACTTGAAGGGCGCGATGGTGGCTTTGACATAGTCTTGTAAGGCCTTGGTTAGCGCTGTGGGGTCATCTTCGGCGTGATCGGGCTTTAGCACCACAAAGGCCTTCACCCGCATGCCACGTTCCTCATCGGGTGCGCCGACCACACCGCACTCGGCCACCGCAGAATGGGTGAGCAGAGCGCTTTCGACCTCTAAGCCCGAGATGTTGTAGCCCGCACTGATGATCATGTCATCCGTACGCGACTGGTAGTAAAAGTAGCCGTCTGGGTCACGACGAAAGGCATCGCCCGGGTAGTTCCAGCCGTCTTTCACATAGTGTGCCTGTCGGGGATCGGCGAGGTAGCGACAGCCCGTAGGGCCCCGCACCCGCAATCGGCCGATCTCACCATCGGCAAGCGGCCTGCCTTCTTCGTCAACCACCTGCGCCTCATAGCCAGGTACGACACGACCCAGTGCCCCGGGCCGCACCTCCTGCGGCGTGCTCGATATAAAAATATGAAACATCTCGGTCGCACCGATGCCGTCTGTCAGTTCGATACCGGTTCGGCTGCGCCAGAGATCGCGAATCGCAGGCGGCAATGCCTCGCCTGCCGAGACGCAGGTGGTAAGGCTTGGCAGCCCCCCTGGCGGAATATGCTCTGCCATCTGTCGATAAAAGGTGGGGGCGGTATAGCAGGTAGTGGCACCGACTTGGGCAATCGTCTTCACCAGAGACTCCGGGGTGTAGCGGGCCGCAGGGTAATAGACCGAGGCCCCAGCCCAGATCGGAAAGACCAGCATGCCCCCAAGCCCAAAGGTGAAGGCCAGCGGAGGCGAGCCCACCACAAGATCGGTAGGCTGCGGTTTGAGCACCGAGCGCGGCCAGGCCTCGCAGGCAGCAGCGACATCATGGTGGGTATGCACCACTGCCTTGGGGTCTCCGGTGGTGCCTGAGGTGAAGGCCAGGAGGGCAATGTCATCGCCATCGGTGTCTGCGACAAAGGCCGCATTGGCGAAGTTCGCAGGCTTGGCAGCATTGCTGATACTGGCCTGGTTTACCTCTGCCTGAGGCGACGGCAGCCGGGTCAGTAACGCGCCAAGTACCCCCGCATCGAGCGGTGCGGGCACCTCGGTAGGGAGAGCTCCAAGGGTAATAACGCGCTGAAGACTGGGGGCCTCCTGGGCAGCAAGCACCACCTCCTGCGCGAGCGCCGGGTGCACCACCGCCCAGGCAACCTCTGCCTTGCGAATCACCTTGCCCAGTTCCTTGGCGCGCAGCAACGGCATGGTGGCCACCGCGATCATTCCCGCCTTTACCAGCCCCAGCCATACCAAGGCGGTCTCAGCGCTATTGGGCGCATGAATCAGCACCCGACTGCCCGAGGCCAGCCCCAGTTGGTGCCTTACAAGATGCGCGATCTGGTCGACACGCTGGGCGGCATCGCCATACGAGAGGGCTCTGCCGCCCGGTTCCTGGCTAAGGAACAGCGGCGCCTGCGGGCCACGGTGCGCAGTGCCCTTTTGGAAAAGGTATTCCGTGAGGTTGAAGGCCGAGGGGAACTGAAACTCAGGGCGCGCGCGCAGAATCTGCGGCTGCTGCGCCAAGGGCGGAAGTCGATCGTGGACAAACCGGTCATGCTGAGGCATCGCGATCCTCCTGAAAGAGACTGCGGCCGATGATGAGACTCTGGACCTCACTGGCCCCTTCATAAATTCGCATGGCGCGAATGTCTCTATAAAGCGCCTCGACCTTCTGGCCCACCGTAACGCCTAAGGCGCCATGCATCTGAACGGCTCTGTCGATCACCCACTGGGCCGACTCGGTGGCAAAGAGCTTGGCCATGGCTGCTTCTCGGGTGGTGGCGGTCTTCTGAACATCCTTCTGCCAGGCGGCGCGATAGCTCAAAAGTGCCGCGGCATCGATGCGTAATGCCATCTCCCCGGTGGCAGACTGGGTGAGCTGAAAGTCAGACAGATGCTGGCCAAACATCGGCCGCTGGCGGGCATACTGCCGCGCCTCGGCAAACGCCCGGCGGGCCAATCCGAGTGCGGCGCCTGCAACCGACACCCGAAAGATATCCAGGGTCTGCATGGCGAGCTTAAACCCCCCATGCAGGGGCCCGATTCGCTGCGTATCGGGAACACGGCAGGCATCGAATCGCAGGCGGGCCAAGGGATGGGGGGAGATGGTGTCGATGCGTTCTGCCACCTGTAGGCCTGCTGTCTGGGCGGGCAGATAGAAGCAAGAAATGCCACGGGCTCCGGCTGCGGCATCGGTCTTGGCAAAGACCAGATAAAAATCGGCAATGCCGCCGTTGGAGATCCAGGTCTTCTCACCCGAGACAATCCAGTTGCTGCCCTCTGCCACCGCGGTGGTCTGCATGGCAGCGACGTCGGATCCTGCCATCGGCTCAGACAGGGCGAAGGCGGCAATGGCCTGGCCGGCAGCCACCCGATGCAAAACCTGCTGTTGAGAATCGGTGCCCGCCAGACTCAGAGGGCCACTGCCCAGGCCCTGCATGGCAAAAGCAAAATCGGCCAGGGCCGAATGGAAGGCCAGCACCTCGCGGATAAGGACGAGGCAGCGGCTATCGAGCACCGGAAAGATCCCACCATGGGAGGCTGGTACGCAGTAGCGCAGCCAGCCCGCCGCTCCAAGCGACTGCACCCATTGGCGGCAGGCCTGGTCAACATCGGCTTCGTCGATCCTCTGTTGGGCGGCCCAGTCAGACAGGTCAGCCACCAACCGACGATGTGCCTCATCGAAAAAGGGCAGCGCAAGATGCTGGGTGGGATAGCGCATGTTGGGCTCTGGGCCTTGGTGGTCCGTGACCCTAGTTGCCCTCAAAGGCGGGCTTGGTCTTAGCCACAAAGGCGTGATAGGCCCGATGAAAATCCCGGGTCTGCATCGACTCGGCCTGCGCGATGGCCTCGGCATCAATCGCGGCATCAATGTCCATGGCCCATTCTTCATGGAGCATGCGCTTGGTCATGGCATGCGCGAGGCTGGGGCCCTGGGCAATGACACGTGCCTGACTCTGGGCATGGGCGAGCACCGCATCGGCCGGTAGCAGTTGGTTGAAAAACCCCCAGGACAGGCCTTCTTCTGCTGTCATGTTGCGGCCCAGGTATAAAAGTTCGGCCGCCCGGGTCTGGCCAATGACGCGCGGCAGCAGGGCGCAGGCGCCCATATCGGCACCCGAAAGGCCCACCCGCACAAACAGAAAGGCGGTCTTGGCGGCAGGCGTGGCGTAGCGGAAATCACTTGCCAAGGCGATCATGGCACCGGCCCCAGCGCAGACCCCATCGATGGCCGCAATAATCGGCTGCGGGCAGGCCCGCATGGCCTTGACCAGGTCGCCCGTCATCTGGGTGAACTGCAAGAGGCCCTCGGGCGTGCGTGTGGTGAGAGGCCCGATGATCTCGTGGACATCGCCCCCGGAGCAGAAGTTTTCCCCGGCGCCGGTGACCACTACCGCCTTGATCTCCTGCGACCGCAGCCGCAGGCCCCAGAACCAGTTGCGCAAGGCGTCATACGACTCGAATGTGAGCGGATTTTTCTTGTCTGGGCGATTGAGCGTCACCGTAGCGACCCCCGCGTCAATAGAAAACAAGAGTGCGCTCATGCCACCTGCCTTTCTGTGTCACTAATGACTAGCCCCGTCTTCACCTTTCCCAGTAGCGTGTGCAGCTGCTGCAGCTGGGTGTCGGTGAGCGAAGAAAATGCCTGGATCACCCACTGCTCGTGCTGACGGGCCATCTTGCGAAAGCTCTGGGCGCCCTTGGCAGTGAGTCGAATACGCGTCGCCCGACGGTCACCGTCGACCTGCACACGCTCGACCAGGCCCTCCTGCTCGAGCTGATCTGTAATGGCGGTGACATTGCCCCCCGTTACCATGAGCCTGCGAGAGAGCTCGTTCATCTTCAGCCCTGCAGGATTGCGTTCGAGCTGGGCCAAAAGATCAAACCGTGGCAGGGTGGTGGCAAACCGGGTGCGCAGTTCAGAGCGAATGGTCTGCTCGATCATCTGCTGGCAGGTGAAAAGCCGCAGCCAGAGCCGCAAAGAGGCATGGTGGTCTTCCCGGCCACGGCGTTCGTAGTCATCGCGCATAGGGCTATACCTGCCGATCTTCTGCAGCCATCTCTGCGGCCCGCTGCGCATTACGTACCAGCTGGTCTCGGCCGGCGAGATAGGGCAGGGGCCAGTGTGCATGGGGGCTGCCGAGACGGGCTGCCTCGTGCAGTGTCCAGGCAGGGTTGGCCAGATGCGGCCGGGCGATGGCACAGAGGTCGGCGCGGCCTGCCGCGATAATGCTATTGACATGATCGGCCTCGAAAATGGCGCCCACGGCAATCGTGCGAATACCCACCTCGTTGCGAATACGGTCGGCAAAGGGTGTCTGGTACATGCGGCCATAGACGGGTCTTGCCTGCCGCGTGGTCTGGCCCGATGAGACGTCGATGAAGTCAGCGCCGGCGTCTTTAAAGAGCCGCGCCATCACCACCGCATCATCATCGGTATTGCCCCCGGGGGCCCAGTCATGGGCCGAGATACGGACACTCATGGGCAGGGCCTCGGGGATGGCCAGCCGAATGGCGCGAAAGACCTCTAAGGGGTATCGGCAGCGGTTCTCCAGGCTGCCGCCATAGTCGTCGGTACGCAGGTTCGTAAGTGGGCAGAGAAAGGAGGAGAGCAGATAGCCATGGGCACAGTGCAGTTCTATCCAGTCAAACCCAGCACGTACCGCGCGGCGGGCAGTTTCGACAAAGGCATCACGCAATGTATTCATATCTGCGCGGTTCATGGCCCTCGGTACCTGATTCTGCGGCCCATAGGCAATAGCGCTTGCGGCCATCAGGGGCCAGTTGCCTTGTGGTAGCGGAGCATCCACCTCTTGCCAGCCCAGTTGGGTGGAGCCCTTCGGGCCACTATGGCCCAGCTGAATTCCGATCTTGGCAGGCGTCTGCTGATGCACAAACTGCACGATGCGGGCAAAGACGGTCTCTTGGGAATCGTTCCAAAGCCCCGTGCAGCCAGGAGTTATGCGCCCTTCGGGCGTCGGGGAGGTCATTTCCACAAAGACCAGGCCTGCCCCACCTAGGGCGCGAGCCCCAAGATGCACCAGATGAAAGTCTTGCGGGACGCCGTCCACTGCCATATAGGTGGCCATGGGGGAGACCACCGTACGGGCAGGCAGGCTGCATCCCCGCACGGTTAGGGGCAGCAACATAGGCGGAGGTGGCGGTGCAGAAGGCGATGCGGCAGAGGGGGCAGATGGGGCAGATGGGCGGGCACCACCTGGCTGATTTGCTTGGACCTTCTGGGCAAGCCATGCCTCGTAACCATTAAGCCATGGCGCATCGCGCAGCCGCAGGTTTTCGTGGCTGATACGCTGCGACCGGGTCATGAGCGAGTAGGCGAACTGCTCGATCTCCATACCCGTGTACCGAGAGACATTCTCAAACCACTCGGTGGAATTGCGGGCCGCGTTCTGAATCTTTAAGACCTCGACCGAGCGGCTGGCCTGATAGCGCTTGAGCGCCTCCGAAAGGCTCTGGGCCTGTGCCATGGCGCGGTTAAGCTCAATGGCGTCTTCCAGGGCCAGCTTGGTGCCCGAGCCAATCGAAAAGTGGGCGGTATGGGCGGCATCGCCCATAAGCACCAGGGGCACCGCGCGGCCCGCCACGGTGACGGTATGTAACCAGGTTTTACAAATAACCCGGGGAAACTGAATCCAGAAGGCCGAGCCCCGCAGGTGCCGGGCATTCGACAGAAGTGCATTGCCGTCGAGATACCTGGCAAAGAGTTTTTCACAAAAGGCAATTGACCCTTCTTGGTCCATCTGGTCCAGCCCATGGGCCCGCCAGACCGATTCGGGCGTCTCAACAATGAAGGTCGAGAGGCCTGGCTCAAACCGATAGGCATGGGCCTGAAACCAGCCATGTTCGGTCTGCTCAAAGGCAAAGGTGAAGGCCTCAAAGGTCTTCTCGGTGCCCAGCCAGACAAAACGACATTTGCGTGTATCGATGTCGGGCTGAAAGACATCGCTGTAGCGACTGCGAATGCGGCTGTTGAGGCCGTCGCTGGCAATGACCAAGTCGGGCTGGTGCTGGGCAATCGCCGCATGGTCGTCATCGACCTCGCTACCAAAGATTAAATCAACACCCGCCGCGCGGCAGTGGTCCTGCAGAATATTAAGCAGCCGCTTGCGGCCAATGCCACAGAATCCATGGCCAGTGGACCGAACCGAGCGGCCTTTGAAGAAGACCTCGATGTCGTCCCAGTGGTTAAAGGACTGCAGAATCTCTTCGGCCGAACTGGGGTCGGCTGCCCGCAGATTTTCCAGTGTCTGGTCGGAGAAGACCACCCCCCAGCCAAAGGTATCGTTGGGCTGGTTGCGCTCGAGTACTGTCGCCGTAAGCGCCGGGTTACGTTTTTTAAGGAGCAAGGCCGCATAGAGGCCCGCCGGCCCACCGCCGATAGACAAGACACGCGAGACACGGTTCTGCGGGAGTACCTGCAGCGCGGGCTCGGGGAAAGGAGTGAGCGCCTGCAGGTCTGGCGCAAGGAAGGCACGATTCACAGCCCCGATTCTTGAAGCTTCAAGTATTTAGGCCTATCCTGAATTACCCTAAGGTCCGTCTTTGCGGCAGGTATCTGTGCTGCAATCGTTGTGTCAGAAACTTCTGAGGACTTCAGGAAAAGACCGACCCCCATGTCGCCCGACCAGGCCTATGACAACCGAGCCGCTGTACCCGAGTTCCCAGAGTTTCTGGTGGGCTGGCAGAAGGCGAGCGATTTCGCCCGCCAAACTGCCCGGGCTTTTTCTAGGCACGCCTACCTGTCTGGCCAGACCTTCGACCCCTCGGAACTCTGCCGGCCTCCGGCTAACGGGCTTTGGGGGACAGACCGCTGTCAGATTGACTTTTTTGCGGCCACCGTCTGCGGCCCCCGGCCGCTACTCATTTTTATTCACGGCGGATACTGGCGGTCGCTGGGCCCGGAGGTCTTCCATTTTCTTGCGCCGGCCTGGACGGATCAGGATATTCATGTCGCCTTTCTGGGCTATGACCTCTGCCCCTCGGTAGGCATCGACCATATTGCTGCCCAGTGCCGAGCTGGTCTCCGCTGGCTCTGGCAATTCGCACCAGACCTCAAGGTGGATCGCCAACGCATGGTGGTCGCAGGCCATTCGGCTGGCGGGCATCTTGCGGCTATGGCGGTGTCTGAGCCTAACCATTCCGCAGGTGACAACGGTCAGGCGTCTGGTGCCCGGGCGGGCGGCCTGGGCCCCGTTCCCCAGCTGGCCGGCTGTATTAGTCTCTCAGGCATTTTTGACCTTGAACCCCTGGCGCTTACCTCTATGAATACCGACCTGCGGATCGACGGGGCAGTGGCAATGGCGAGTTCACCTATCTACCGTCAGCCAAATCCGGAGATCCTGCAGGACGGACGGCTGGCGCTTTTTGTCGGCGCGGCCGAGTTGCCGGGCTTTCATCAACAGCATGCCGCTCTGATTCAGGCGTGGCAGCTCCAGGGCAGGGCAGGACTGCACTGCCCGCAGGGCTTGCACCATTTCAGTATTGTGAATAGCCTGATACAGCCTGGGTCAGCGGTCTTTAAGGCGGCAACCCGTCTGCTCAGACCTCAGGTGCTTCACTCCTAGGAGCAAAGCGACCGCCCAGGCTCAGGGGCTGAATCCAGACCTCGGGTTAGAAAAACAGGCTCTTGAGCGCGGCGCCCGGGGATTCGGCCCGCATAAAGGCCTCCCCCACCAGAAAGAAATCTATGCCCGCCTCACGCATGCGGCCGACATCGGCGCGGGTCAAGATGCCGCTCTCGGTAATCAGAATTCGGTTGGCAGGCAGCCGGGGCAGGAGATCGAGCGTGGTCTCTAGCCGAGTTTCGAAGGTGCGCAGGTTGCGGTTGTTCACCCCCAACAGGGGTGAGCTACAGCAGCTAAGTGCTCGATCAAATTCGTCGGCGTCATGCACCTCAACCAGTACATCCATGCCTAGCGAGAAGGCGGCTGATTCCAGTTCGCGTAGCTGTGCATTGGAGAGCGCGGCGACAATTAACAAGATACAGTCCGCACCCCAGAACCGGGCCTGCAGCACCTGGTAGGGGTCGATCATGAAGTCTTTGCGCAGCACCGGAAGGCTGCAGGCAGCACGCGCCTGCACCAGATGCTCTGGCGCACCTTGAAAAAATTCGACATCAGTGAGCACCGACAGGCAGGCGGCGCCATGGGCCGCATAGTCTCTGGCAATCTCTGCCGGCACAAAAGGGTCACGCAACAAGCCCTTACTCGGGCTTGCGCGCTTTACTTCAGAAATCACCGCGGGCATGCCCGCTGCTCGCTTGTTGCGCAGGGCCTGGGCAAACCCGCGTGGGGCTTGGTCTGGGGGCTGCGCCTGTATCTGCGCAAGAAGCGTAGCTTCCGAGGCAGTGGCCCGGGCGGCTGCTAGCTCTTGGGCCTTGACCTGCAGAATGCGCTGAAGAATGTCGGCCATAGGTGCGCGGGGGCTCTCTTCTAAGCTGCGGCGATAATCATCACGAAAGGCCGAGGCACTAGAGAAAAGCGGCTAAGCTGCCTCTAAGGCCCGCGTGGTCTGCACAAGCGCATCGAACTTGGCTTGCGCTGCGCCGCTGGCAATGGTGGCCATGGCCTTATCAACCCCCTCCTGCCAGGTCTTCACCACATTGGAGGCAAGCAAGGCACCCGCGGCATTAAAGGCCACAATGTCGCGTATGGGGCCCATGTCGTTAGACAAGGCAGTCTGCATCTTTTCAGCCGACTGGGTCAGGCCATCGGAGTGCAAGGCGTCGCGGACCTCATGCAGGGTATAGCTGGGAAAGCCAAATTGTTGGGCAGTGACCGAGTACTGCTGGATGTGGGCAAACTGCAGTTCCGCCACACGGGTGTCACCTACGATGCTCAGTTCATCCAAGCCCATATCGGCATGCACGATGAGCACATGGTCAGACCCGAGCTTGCGCAAGACTTCTGCCTGAATGGCCACGAGATCAGGATGAAAGACACCCATGAGCTGGCAGGGCGCATTGGCCGGGTTGGTGAGCGGCCCCAGAATATTGAACATGGTGCGCACGCCCAGCTCTTTGCGCACCGGCGCAATATGCTTCATGGCCGTGTGGTGGTCAGGCGCAAACATAAATCCAATGCCGCAGCGGCGAATCGACTCGGCCACCTTTTCGGGCGGCAGGTGAATGTTAACGCCGAGATGCTCGAGAAGGTCTGCGCTGCCCGACTTCGAAGACACCGAGCGGCCCCCGTGCTTGGCCACCGGGGCTCCTGCGGCGGCCGCAACAAACATAGCGGTGGTGGAAATATTAAAGCTGTGGGCGTTGTCCCCGCCCGTGCCACACATGTCGACGAGGTTGGGAATTTTGGTCTTTACCTGGGTGGCGAATTCGCGCATCACCTGGGCGGCGGCGGCAAGCTCGGTGGTGGTCTCCACCTTCACCCGCAGCGCGGCCAAGAGCGCGGCCATTTGTACCTGCGAGACCGCCCCCGACATCATCTGGCGCATGATGTCGAGCATCTCTTCGTGGGTGAGGTCTTGCCGGTCGACACACCGGTTTAAGGCCTGCGGAATAGAAAATCCCATAGCTCCTCCGTGATGCGCTAAGCCCCTGCAGCTTGAGCCGCAGGCACCTGATCTAGAAAATTTCGCAATAAGGCATGGCCCTGCTCAGACAGAACCGACTCTGGGTGAAACTGCACCCCGTGCACCGGCAGACGTGTATGAGCTAAGCCCATAATCTCGCCGTCGTCAGTCCAGGCGGTGACTACAAGGTCTTCAGGCAGCCCCTCGCGAGACACCGCAAGCGAATGGTACCGCGTGACCATAAGCGGGTTGTTCAGCCCCGCAAAGACGCTCTGGCCTTGATGGGTAACTAGGGAGGTCTTGCCGTGCATGAGGGTCTTGGCCCGCACCACCTGCCCGCCAAAGGCCGCCCCAATCGACTGATGGCCCAGACATACCCCCAAGAGCGGCAGTGGGCGGGACATGGCGGCAACCGCCTGGATAAGCGGCACCGATATCCCCGCTTCTGCGGGGCTGCACGGCCCTGGGGAAATGACGATCGCCTGCGGTTGGAGCGCCAATGCCGCTTCTACCGATACCTCATCGTTACGCAGGGTGACAACGTCTGCGCCGAGTTCTCCAAAGTACTGCACTAGGTTGTAGGTGAAGGAATCGTAGTTATCGATCATGAGGAGCCGAAGTGTCATGGCTCCAGCCCCCGCTCGGCAATCTCGGCAGCCCGAATGACGGCACGCGCCTTGTTCTCGGTTTCTTGCCATTCGCTCTCGGGCACGGAGTCGGCCACCACGCCCGCCCCTGCGGCCACATAGAGCATCTGGTCTTTGAGCACCCCCGTGCGAATCGCAATCGCCAGGTCCATTTCGCCACTAAACGAGAGGTAGCCACAGGCGCCGCCATAAATCCCGCGGCGCACGGGTTCGAGTTCGTCGATGATCTCCATGGCACGAATCTTTGGCGCGCCGCTTAACGTACCCGCAGGAAAGCTCGCCCGCAGCACATCCATGGCGGTGAGCTCTGGCTTGAGCATGCCTTCCACATCACTCACCAGATGCATGACATGGGAGTAACGCTCGACCACCATCTGCTCATTGACCTTCACCGAGCCAATCTGGGCGATGCGGCCCACATCGTTGCGGGCCAGGTCGATGAGCATCACATGCTCGGCCCGCTCCTTTGGGTCGGCCTTCAATTCCTCCTCCAGCCTAAGGTCGTCCTCACGGGTCTTGCCCCGGGGCCGCGTGCCGGCAATCGGGCGAATCGTCACCCGGGTCTGCGGCGGCGCACCCGGGGGTGAGAGCCGGTCTTGGCGCACCAGAATCTCTGGCGAGGCACCCACTATTTGAAAGTCGCCCATGTCGTAGAAATACATATAGGGCGAAGGGTTCAAAGCCCGTAAGGCGCGGTAGAGGGTGAGCGGAGAGCCTTTGTATTCGCGGGCCAGAAACTGGGCGAGCACCACCTGCATCACGTCGCCCGCCCCAATGTAGGCCTTGGCCTGATCCACGGCCTGCAGAAAGTCGCTCTTCGTGAAGTCCCGGGTGGTGGGACCCTCGGAGAAGAGCTCTGGCTCCGGCGGTTCGAAGGGCGCCTTGAGCTTGGCCACGATCTCCTCTAACCGCCACTGGGCCGCGTCGTAGGCCCGGCGCAAATGGTCTTGTGAAAACGGCCCCGCCTCGGCATAAACCCAGACCGACAATCGACCCGCCAGGTTGTCAAATACAGCAAGTTCTTCGGTAAGCAGCAACAAGATATCAGGCACGCCCATAGGATCGGGCCGCGCCTTGGCCTGCGGCCGATTCAGCCGCGGCTCAATATACCGAATGGTGTCGTAACCAAAATACCCTGCCAGGCCTCCGGCAAATCGCGGCAGCCCGGGCACTGGGGCGGCACGAAACTGGCGAAGGTAACATTCCACAAAAGAAAGCGGATCTTCTTCGGCGCGCAGCTGCTCTATAAGAGGTTCGTGGGCAGTCTTTGCGGACAAGACACGTACCGTGGTGTCACGCGCCTCAATGCGCGTGCGAGCGGGAAGGCCAATAAACGAATAGCGCCCAAACCGCTCACCGCCCACTACCGACTCTAAGAGAAAACTGTTGGTAGACCCCGCGAGCTTTAGGTAGGCCGATAACGGCGTGTCAAGGTCGGCATTGAGGCTGCGGTTAAGGGCAATGCGGTTGTAGCCCTGCCCGGCCAGGGCAGAAAATTCGTCAAAGGTCACGCAGGCTGTCCATAAATTTCTTAAAGACGGTGGTGTAGCCCTTGCCATCGGCATCAGGCGCACCAAACACCGCAGAGCCCGCCACAAAGGTATCAGCACCGGCAACGGCTAGCGCAGCGATGTTATCGGTCTTAATGCCACCATCAACTTGAAGCCGTATGGGCTGACCGCCCCGGGCGATATGGGCATCGATCTTCTGACGCGCCACCCTCACCTTCTCTATCGTGCCCGGTATAAAGGCCTGGCCGCCAAAGCCTGGGTTCACGCTCATGAGTAAGACCATGTCGATCTTACCCATCACCCAGTCGAGATACTCCAGTGGGGTGGCAGGGTTGAACACCAGGCCCGCCTTACAGCCTGCGTCTTTCACGAGCTGTAGGCTGCGGTCGATATGCTGTGTCGCCTCAGGGTGAAAGGTGATGTAGTCGGCGCCCGCCTTGGCAAAATCGCCAATCAGAGAATCCACAGGCGAGACCATCAGGTGTACATCGATGGGAATCTTCACGTGGGGTCGTATCGCCTTGCATACCAAAGGCCCTATGGTGAGATTCGGCACATAGTGGTTGTCCATCACATCAAAATGAATAAACCCGGCACCGGCGGCCTCAACAGAACGCACCTCTTCTCCCAGGCGGGCAAAATCGGCCGACAAGATGCTGGGGGCAATGCAATACTTCTGCATAGACTTATTCATAACCGGTCTCCTAGGTGCTACTTTTTACCGCGCATGGTCCAATAGACAATTCCTAGCAACAAGGCCAACGCAATGCCCGCCTCTAGAAAAATGAGCCACATGTCTTTTCGTCTTTCTGCAAGTGATCTTGGTCTCTCATGGGTTTGGCAGAGAGGCAAGACTGGGCTTGTCGGCGCTGGTTTCTGCCTGCTGCAAGCCTGTAGCTTAACCCCGATTCGCGAGGCGCCTGCACCTATTGTGGGGCCCGGAGAGTCAGAGGGCGCAGCGCCGGCGCCCCCTGCCCCACAGACGCCTCCGGCAGCTACTGCACCCGAAGCGCCGGCGGTACCCGCGCCGCCGGCATCCACTGCCGCTGCCGAAGAGCCGCCGGCTGGTTTTCAAGAGGCGCCTGCCGGACAGGTCGCCCGGTTACCCCCCACGGTAGGGCGTCTCACCCCCATGCGATTCTCCGAGCTGCCAGGCTGGTCGGAAGACACCCTGCAAGAGGCATGGCCCGCCTGGCTTCGCAACTGCCAGGCCATGGCCCGAAAGGGTGAGCCTTTCGTGGGCCTTTGCAGAGAGTCTTTGCAGATTTCGTCGTCCAATCCGCCGGCCATACGTCGTTTCTTTGAAGACCGATTCCTGCCCCACCGCCTAACTGAATCTACACCAGTCGCAGACAAGCCTGCCGCCAGCCCCAATATGCAGAACATGGTGACGGGCTACTACGAGCCGGTGGTCAGGGGTGCGCGCAACCCTGGCGGCCCCTTTCAGACGCCGCTCTACCGGCCGCCCCCCGATCTCATCACCGTATCCTTGGGCCATCAGTATCCCGAACTGCGCAACCTTCGGCTGCGCGGACGTGTCGTGAAAACACCCCAAGGCGATCAGCTCATGCCCTACCCCTCGCGGGCAGAGATCGATAGGGGCAGGCTCTTAAAGGGTCTTGAGATTGCCTGGCTTGAGGATCCGATCGAGGCGTTTTTTCTGCAGGTGCAGGGGTCCGGAAAAGTAATGCTCGACGATGGGCAGGTGATGCGGCTGGGCTATGCCAATCAGAATGGGCATCCCTACCGATCGATTGGGCGTTGGCTGGTAGAGCAAGGCGAGCTCACCCTCGCCCAGGCAAGCATGCAGGGAATTAAAAACTGGGTTGCCGCCAACCCACAGCGCAGACAGGAGCTCTTGCACCAGAACCCAAGCGTGGTGTTTTTCCGAGAGCTGCCGGCAACGCAGGACCCCACCGAAGGGCCTTTGGGATCGCTTGGCGTACCTCTTACCGCGGGGCGTTCTCTGGCGGTAGACCCTCGGTATGTAGCCCTCGGCCTTCCCGTGTTTCTGCGCACAGAGGTTCCGGTTCGGGAGCCAGCGGCAGGGGCCCCGCGATCACGGCCAGTAGCGCGTCTGATGATGGCTCAGGACACCGGATCTGCCATCACGGGCATTCACCGAGGCGACTTCTATTTTGGGTCGGGTAGCGAGGCCGGCGAACTGGCCGGCAAGATGCGGTATGCCGGAGAAATGGTGGTGCTTTTGCCGCGGGGACTGCAATAGGCGGTAACGTAAACGGCGGTAGCTAGTTTTTCGTAACCAGCGCCTCTAGGGCACGCCTGAGCTGGTCAATTTCCTGCTGGGCACCGGGCGGCAGGCTGCTTACCTGTTTTTCAAGATCCGAGAGCAGTGGGCCCAGGGCAGGATCGATAAGCGCAGACGCGGCAATGCCCGCGGCCTTTGGCGATGGGGCAGTTTGTGGTGGGTCTGCGCTTGGCCCAACAACGCCCTGTGCAGAGTCTTTGGCAGTGTCTGCGCTCACAATTTTGGGCTCGCGGGACTGCTCTTTACCGTCAGGTACCGACGAAGCCTGCGTTAGGCGGCGCCTGCGTAACCAGGTATCAAACGCGGTTGCACAAGCCCAAAGAAGGCTCATGACCATCCAGGCGGCAATTACCGTATGGCTGTGCAGCTGGTCGTTCTGGGTAAGCAGCCAAAAGTCTTGGGCAAGGCCCGCCCAGTTAGTAGAGGAAAGCCACTGCATTCCTGAGGCTTCGGCAGACGCGCGCTGCCCCAATGCCACGAAAAGCGCAACCAGGTTGATGAATAAGAGAGTGACATTTAGCATTTCACCGAATACAGTAGCATCAATTTGTAAATTGACCCATAAGGCAGGAGACGAATGGATAACCAGTTTGAGCTCCCCAAGGAGGGGTTGCGAATCTATAGCCCAGATTCAGGATGGCAGTCTGGGCCAGGCGCGAAGGCCTACACCGCGGAAAAAGACCGGCGCACAGAACGGGCCGAACCGGTCGACGAGATAGACCAGACCGAGACTTTAGACCCAGCCGATAAACAGGGCGGGGGCCTCAAGGCAGAGAACACCTTCGTGAACGATGACATCGCCGGCAGCACGGAGCCCATGCTGCAAGGGCCTGAGCCCGAAGCTCAAGACTTTGACCACGAGCCGGTTTCAACCGGGGCAGAGCCCGAGCCGTCCATCGCAACAGCCACACCGATTACCGGGCCAGCGCCCTCCTTTCGTGGGCGTGGTCGTAGCACGAGCAAGGCCAGGGCCTACACCGCACGAGGTCAGGGTACGGTCGATAGCCATCCAAAATCATCCTCTTCGGTTCACCAAGACGGCGAGTCTTCGGTCAGTGCCGAAGCGGGAACGGCTCTGGTTCCGCAGACCCAGGCAGCAGCACTTGCCAAAGTGGGGGATTCGCTAGAGAGCCTTTTCAATGCCATTCAGCGCTCCACGGTAAGCCAGGTGATTGAGGGCAATGCGCCGAGTTGGAGGGACGTGGCCGACATCAGCCGGCAGCTCGAAGAGCGGCTAAACAGCCGCCAAGAACTCTTAAAGGAGCTTCGTTCGGTCGATCAGGAAATCCGTGAAACCCGCCAGGACCTGCTCTACACCCTGAATGCCCTAAGTGAGTACGAACAGCAAAACCTTCAGGCAGCCTCGATGCGCGCCAGCATTAGCTCGGTCGCTGCCCAGGTGATTGCCAAACGTTTTGCGGAATCTGGTGAGAACTAGCCCGGGCTAGTGCGAAGAGGGCGAGACGGCGTCCATAGGCTTTGCGCCCGTAACGCTCACAGCAAAAATCTTGGGTACCAGCGCAAGAGGGGGCTTTCTCGGTGCAGGGCCCGCGGACTGCGGCACCGATGTGGTGGTATCCCCATTGGAAACCGCCGCGCTGGCAACCGACTTTTGATGCTCTTTGATCTGCTCAAGCCAGGGTCGATGGTCTTTCTTCTTGGCACCCGTCCCAGGAATGGCGGTAGGGAATCCCGCCCGGACCACAGTTTTTTCGGCCTCGGCATTGTCCTGGGCTGCGGCCATCTCAATTTTGTAACGCAGCAGGCTGTGCAGGAATGGATTTGTTGCCTCGGCCTGGTCTTTGCGCGCCCCGTGCTTGCTGAGGTGCAGCTCAATGCTCTGGTCCATGGCGCGGCAGAAAGACATAAATGAAGAGGCGAGCCGGTTGTTGCGATGGCCAATCAAGAAGTAGTTACCAAACGCCCGCTTGGCATCGATGGAATCAAGGATAGGGGGCGTAAGTACGAAAGAAAAGGGGAACCGTTCAGAGGTCTTGTGGACTGCGCCGTTCTGGTCGGACCGCACTCGGCTGGGTGCAAGCACCAGTGTTGGGTGATACCGCTTGGACTCGAAAACCCACTGATGCTTCTTGGCGAATTCGATGGTGGTCACTAGCTCCACCTCAGAAATGGCCGAGGGAAGCACCACCAGGTCGAACTCAAAGAATATCTCACTATCGAGAAAGTCATTCCAGGTGAGGTCGGCCACCACGATATCGGTATCGGCTTCAAGCTGCCGCATCACCCGACGCAGCTCAATCACGGCCCGGTTCACCCCTCCAGTGCGGGGGACCTCAAAGGGCATGACGCGGATTGACTTAGGCGAGTCTTTTTGCTGCACTTGCTTTACCCAGCGGCTAGACGATGCCTGGCTGTCAAAGTCCAAGAGGGTAGTTTTCTTGTTCCGAATCGAGGTGAAGTAGCGGCAAAGGTTTGCCGTGATGGTGCTTTTGCCCACCCCACCCTTCTGATTGGTAACGAGAATTCGAATCATGATCGGCCTAAATCAACAACTGCCATAAAAGACAAGGAGAAACAGAGCATTTCTCATGCCAGATGCACAAAGTATCGGCGAGACGTCCCTTAACTATAGGGGCTCCCCCCTGATTTGTAAAAGTCAAAGGGGGGGGGGAAAGAACGGCAGGCGCTGCCCGCAAAAGGCGCAGCGACGAGCGCGCCAACTGAAGTTATACTAGCGCGCTTGGCCAAGTAGCTCAGTCGGTAGAGCAGAGGACTGAAAATCCTTGTGTCGGTGGTTCGATTCCGCCCTTGGCCACCACTCTTCGACCTCACCCCAGCAGACGCGGCAACGTTAGCTCAGCGATGAGACAGCGCTAGGGCGTTTGCCTCGCTATTCGGCTGGCCGGAAATCGCAGGCCAAAGACACTTCCCTGGCCAGGCGCACTTTGAATCTCTAAGGCCCCGCCGTGGCGCGAGGCCACATGCTTCACTATCGCCAGCCCAAGCCCGGTGCCCCCAGTTTCGCGTGACCGGCCTTTGTCGATTCGATAAAACCGCTCTGTCAGGCGGCTGATGTGGTGCTTGTCGATGCCAGGGCCGCTATCCTGCACCCGAAACAGCGCCGATCCATCGGCCTGGGACTGCCACTGGATCGACACCGAGCCGTCCTTTGGCGTATACCGTACCGCGTTATTCACAAGGTTGCTAAAGGCGCTGTAGAGCTCCCGATCCTCGCCGAGCACGGCCCTGGGCCCCGAGGTGTCCAAAAGCCGGATGCTGTGGCAGCCCTGGCTTAGGGCCTGGGCCTCGCGCAGCAGCCGCGCAAGCATGGCTGGCATATCCACGGGCGTGTCTGATGGTGGGGTCTGCTCAGTCTCTAGCCGGCCCAGTGTAAGAAGGTCATCGATCAGCCGCTGCATCCGTTCGGCCTGCTCGCCCATGGTGGAAAGGGCCTGCCCGCGCTGCGACGCATTGAGGGGAAGGTCCCTAAGGGTCTCGACGTAGCCTGAGAGCACGGTCAAGGGGGTCTTGAGCTCATGCGAGACGTTCGCAACAAAGTCCCGACGGGTGGTTTCAAGCCGCTCGATCTGAGTGATGTCCCGAGTAAGCAGAAGCCGCTCACTCTGTCCGTAAGGAATGAGCTGCAGCTGCAGAATCCGATCGGGCTGGGGAACCCCGCGAAGCACTACCGGGCTTGTCCAGCTGCCGGATTCCAGATAACGGACAAACTCCGGATGCCGCAGCAGGTTCAGAATATTGCGGCCCAGGTCGGCCTGCGCCTTAAGCCCGAGGTGCTGCTCGGCACGAAGACTGGCATACGTGATCTGGTGATGGTCGTCCAAGGAGACCACCCCGTCGGGCATGGCATCGGTAACACTGCGAAAGCTCTTGAGCATTTCCTGCAATTGCGACTGCTGCCGCTCGTAGGACCGGGCAAGCCGATAGACTGCCGCATAGAGAAGATCCCAGGTGCCCAGGCCCGTCGGCGCATTGCTCAGTCGAAAGTCGTTGAGCCATCGCACCATCTTTTCGAGGTGCCAGACCTGAAACCCCACCCAGGCGGCCAATCCCATGACAAACGCCCATAGGCCAGCGGTGCCACCGGCCAGAAGCTGCACCAGCCCCGAGCCTAAGCCAATGGCCAGAAGGATAAAAACAATGCGAAACCAGAGCCCTGCCATAGGGACAGGATTATGGGGCCTGAGACCCGGGCCTGAGAACCTAACTAGGCTGGAAAACCGGAGGGCTGGGCCGTAAACCGATAGCCGCTGCCGCGCACGGTTTCTACATGCCGGTCGTGGCCCGAAGATATCAGGGCCTGCCGAAGTCGCCGAATGTGGACATCGACGGTGCGTTCTTCTACAAAAACATGGTCTCCCCAGACATGGTCCAGCAGCTGGCTGCGGCTATGCACACGCTCGGGATGGGTCATAAAAAAATGCAGCAGCCTAAACTCGGTGGGGCCCAGCTCCAAGGCCTCGCCGCCTCCAAGAACCCGGTGGGTCTGCGGGTCGAGCCGCAGACCAGCAATTTCCACAGAGTCATCGGTTAGCTGGGGGGCACGCCTTCGCAGCACGGCCTTGATTCTGGCGAGCAGTTCTTTGGGAGAAAAGGGCTTGGTGACATAGTCATCGGCCCCGCTGTCAAGGCCTTCGACCTTATCGCCTTCTTCGGAGCGTGCCGTGAGCATAATGATCGGGATCGCCGCAGTGCGCTCATCGGCGCGCAGGCGGCGGGCATACTGAATGCCACTCGCGCCGGGCAGCATCCAGTCAAGCAGCACCAGATCCGGGAGCTCTGCCCGAATCATGAGGTCTGCGGCCAGGGTGTCGGTGGCCCGAAGTACCTTGTGGCCTGCGAAGCTCAGGTTTACTGCCACCAGCTCAGCGATTGCCGGCTCATCTTCAACGACTAGAATAGTGCTTGCCATAGTCCTAATTTATTCCACAAAGATGACAAGTCAATGACAATTTTCCTGCTACCCGGGTGTCACGAAAAGGTCGATCCCACGCCATGAGCCAGACCTACTTCGGTTTTCAGCAGGTCGCTGAGCACGACAAGGCCCGACATGTCCGCCGCGTGTTCGACTCAGTAGCCCGTCGCTACGACGTCATGAACGATGTCATGTCGCTGGGGCTACATCGAGTCTGGAAGGCCCTAGCAGTGGCCCAGGCGCAGGCGCGCGAAGGCCAGGATGTCCTGGATGTTGCAAGCGGCACCGGTGACCTTGCCCTCGCTTTTGCCAAGCGGGTGGGCCCAAGCGGCAGGGTGGTCATGACCGATATCAACGCCCAGATGCTCCAGCGGGGCCGCGATCGCATGATCAACGCCGGCTACCCGGTGCCTGCGGTCGTCTGCGATGCGGAGCATCTTCCCTTTCTCGACCAGTCCTTCGACCGAGTCACGGTAGCCTTTGGGCTTCGAAACATGACCCACAAAGACCTGGCCTTGGCGGAAATGCACCGGGTACTGCGTCCCCGGGGAAAGCTCCTCATCTTGGAATTCTCCGAGGTCATTGCCCCCCTGCGACCCCTCTACGATCAGTATTCATTTCGGATTCTTCCCTGGCTTGGCGAAAAAATCGCCAAAGATGCGCAGAGCTACCAGTATCTTGCGGAGTCGATTCGCATGCATCCTGGGCCCGAAGCCCTTAAAGAAATGATGCATTCTGCGGGCTTTGACGTGGTAAGGTTTGAGCGGATTTCGGGGGGTGTGGTGGCGCTGCATCAAGGAATTCGCCTCCACTAGCCTTCGGCTCAGGTGTCTGCTTTAGCATCTCCGGAATCGCATTTAGCATGGCATCGGTCATCATCGTCAGGTAGACAATTTGTTTAGGAGGCATCTATGTCCCTTCGTTCTCATCTAGCCCATTCGGGTAGTGCCCTTTCGGCCCGCCACGCAAGGCAATTGGGCGTGGCACTAGTATCGGTTTTGTTTGTTCTTGCCACCAGCGGCCTATCAGAGGCCCAGGCCAAGCGGTTTGGGGGCGGGGGATTCGTGGGTAAGCCAGCCGCCCCCATGCAAAGAGCCGCGCCCCCCGCGAAATCAGCCCCGCAACAAACCCCTCCAAGCCAGCAGGCAAGCCCCGCCCAGCAGCCCCCGGCAAATGCTGCCGCGGCCGCGCCGGCAGGTGCCGCCAAGGCTGCGCCTGCCGCTGCCTCTGGGGCGAGCCGCTGGATGGCACCGCTTGCCGGCCTGGCCGCTGGCCTAGGTCTTGCGGCGCTCGCCTCCCACCTCGGACTTGGCGAAGAGCTTATGGGCCTGCTCATGATCCTGCTGCTGGTTGGCCTGGGGTTTTTCATCCTCAGAATGGTCATGGGTCGGGCACGCGGCGCGGCGGAAGCCGACAACCGGATGCAGCCAGCCATGGCCCGGTCTGGTCTGGGTGGTGAGCCTGTTTCGGGCAGTGGAACACTGCCTGGTGGCGGAACTTCGGCATGGGACCATCGCGACTCTGAGCCGTCCTCGGCATACCAGCCAGGCAGTCAGCCGGCTTCTGAAGGGCAGGAATCGGACTCTGGTTCTGTCATGTCCCAGGCCGAGATCGATCAGTTTCTGCAGGTGGCGCGGGCCCAGTTCCTAAGCCTGCAAAAGCTCTGGGATTCTGGCGACCTCGAGACCATCGAGGGGTTCTGCACCAGGCAGATGGCCCAGGAAATTGCTGTACAGCTGGCAGGCCGAGGCCATGCCGTGAACTACACCTCGGTAGTTGCGCTTGAGGTCGAGTGGATGGGCATGCACGACGGCTTCGACGACGCAGGCCGCGCTGTTGAAGAGGCCCATGTGGGCTTTCACGGGCTTGTGCAGGAGTCTGCTGATGGCATTGCCGAGCCCTTCCACGAGGTATGGCTTCTGCAGAAACCCAAAGACGGCAGTGACGGCTGGCTGCTTGCTGGCATCTCTCAGCACAGCTAGAAGCCGGGCAGTCCGCCAGACCTATGGCCTTTCTCAACCCCCTTATCTCCTATGGTGCTGAGGGGGTTCTTGCAGCGATCAATTTTTCAATTGAGCGCGATGAGGAGTTGCATCTCGCCATGCAAGGCCTTGCGGGAAAGACTGTTGCCTTTCGGCTTGATATCCCAGGCGCGTTTGATGGACTGACGTTTATAGGAAGCTTTGCCAAAGATGGGCTGCTCCACGAACTCGCCGCCGAGCCCGGCCCACGGCAGCAGGCGGCTGGCGTCAACGCGCCCCCGCCCGCCCCAAATGCGCCACAGTCCGCTGCCTCGCCCGATGTCACCCTTTGGCTTACCAGCGCCTTTTTTGGTCATGCTGCCAGAGAGGCGGCGGCATCGCTCTGGCCGCTGAACAAAACGGGCGCTTCGGCAGAAACCACGGCAGGCAAACCCTCCGGACCGGCCCGACTTCAAGGAATGCGCATCGAGGGCGATGCCGCGCTGGCGCAGAACCTGGTTCCTTTGCTCGAAGTCCTGGCTGATCGGGTCTCGCCTTTGCAGCTGCTGATTGCCCGATCCCCTGTCACGCGAATGGCGCAAAAGGCCGTGCATTATGCGGTCTATGATGCGGGCATTCTCGTCACCCGGCCCGAGGTAACGGCGCATGCCCAGTCACTGCGGGCCTTGCGCGAGCGTATCGACCGACTGGAAAAGCGTCTGACACTTCGCTGACGCAGCGCGCGAATGCGGGGAGGGCTAGAGGCGGGCTAGCCCTAGCGCCCTGCAAGGGCGGCCTCTACTGCCTCCTTAGAAACAGCCCCCTGCAGGCGCTTGCCGCTGCTCACAAAAGACATCGGCGTTGCCTGAACATTAAGCGATCGGCCTAAGGCCAGGATCTTGTCCTTTGGAAAGTCGCACTGCGGTGAGGCCGCGGCTGGCTCTTTTCCCGAGAGCATCCAGTCATCCCAGGCGGCCTGCCTGTCCTTAGCGCACCAGGCATTGCGAGAAACGGTGGTCGACTCCGGGCGCAGGATGGGATAGAAAAAAGTGTAAATGGTTACATTCTCCAGTGACATCAGCGTATTGCGAAACCGCCGACAAAACGAGCAGTAGGGGTCTTCAAAGACAGCAATCTGACGGCTTCCGTTGCCAATAACGGTTTTGAGGGCGAGTTCCATGGGAAGCTTGGCAAAGTCGATGACTGAGATCTCCTCAACACGCGCTGCGGTTAGGTTTTTACTTGTGCGCAGGTCGATCATCTGCCCCTCGACAATGGCAAAGCCCGCCTTCTCATCGACATAGATCAGGTCGGTGCCAATGCGCACCTCATAGACTCCGGGCATAGGCGTTCTCCGTACGCCATCAACCTTGAACCGGCCTTGAAGCCATCCCTCAACCCCCTTGGTAATGGCCTGCTGAACGCCGGGGGCCACCGCGGTTTCGTTGGCACGCTGGGCCAGTACCGATTGGCTTGCCAGTAAGAGGCCCCATGCCGTTGCCGTAGCCAGCAGGCCATTTACTGCCCTGACTGCAACAGCCCTGAGAAAAATTCGCACCATCGAAAAATCCTTTGTAAGTAACTGCCGGTGATCAGGCAGCATTATTCACGCGCGGGCCCAAGGCCTGACGAATGAGCCAGCGTCGCAACCATGGCAGCGATCGCAAGCCTTTGCTGCCTAAGCTGCGGGCAGTCTGTAGCCCGGGCAGCTCGAGTCGCATCGCCCGCCATAGTCCGTCCAAGCCCCACTGTATTGAGCGATTGGCCAACAGTCGCTGACGGCCAAACCGCGTAAGCCAGCCGGGAATCTGTGACGATACCAACCGGGGTGAAGCCTGCAGGCGCGCCTGCAGGGCCTGCAGATCCTGCATGCCCAGGTTGAGGCCATAGCCAGCCAGAGGGTGCACGGTGTGGGCAGCATCTCCCACAAGCAGCAGCCTGCCCGTACTGAACTGGTCAACCATGGTCATCGCCAGCGGGCTGGCAACGGCAGCACTCAGGGCAGACAAGTCTCCCCAGCGGTAGCCCGAATCAGCGCTGACGCGCTGCGCGATGGCCTGCACGGGCTCTTGCATCCACTGCGCCGCCTCGCGGGTAGGCAGGGAATAAACCAAAGAAAGCTGCCGCTCATGCTCCAAGGGTAGCAGTGCGAGTACGGCATTCTCTGAGAACCACTGGCATGCAACCCCTTGGTGGGGCTGGGCCGACTCCAAGGCCATGACCAGTGCCGTCTGCTCGTAGTCTCGCAGACCCCAGAGCAGACCGGCTCGCCGACGCAAGAAGGAACCGGCACCATCGGCAGCGATGATCAGGTCAAAGGTTTCGCTGGTCTGAGCGTATTCCGGTTTATGGCCGGCCAGAGGCTCCCGGTGCTGCGGGTCTGCCGATTGCGCGAACGATTGTGGAAACGACTGCGCAAAAATCAAGACCGCCGGGTTTCCGGAGTTTCCCACCCGAATGTCAGAGGGAAAACGGGGGTCACGTAGGATATCGACGGACGCCTGGGCCGCCTGCTCACAGGCATGCAAGAGTTCCGCGTGCCCCAGTATCTGGGCAAGTTCTCGGGTGCCGACATCCTGGGCGGAAAGGGTAACGGGCTGAGCGTCGGTGGGCCTGGGGTAGACCTCCATAGCGACCACCGGCCGGGCCCGGGCGCTTACCTGAGACCAGACCCCCAGACGCTCAAGCAGTCGCACGCTGCCGGGGGCTAAGGCATAGGCCCGGGCCTGGGCGCCATCATTGCGGCGCAGCGGCTCTTGGGGGGCAAACCAGACCACCCGATGCCCCGCCTGGGCAAGTAGCAGGCTTGCGCAGGCGCCCATAATTCCGCCCCCGGCTACCGCAACTCGCAGCCCCTTCCCGCTGACCTGCTCTGCACTTGTCATGACGGGAGTGCGATCCCGCGATGGCCGATGTCTGTCCGATACTGACAGCCCGCAAACCGAACCTGATCTGCCAGGCGATAGGCATTGGCCTGTGCGTCTTTGATGGTCTCGCCCAGGGCCGTCGCGCAGAAGACACGCCCTCCGGAGGTAACAAGACGATCGCCCTCCTGGCGCGTGCCCGCATGAAAAAGATGTGCATCGGGCTGATCGGCTGGCAATGCGGCAATGGCGTCGCCTAGGCAGGGCGCCTGGGGGTAACCAGCAGCCGCAAGCACCACTCCGACTGCGGGCCTGCGATCCCACAGCGTGTCGGCCAAAGGCTCGACCTGGTCGAGACAGCCATTGATCGCATGCTCAATTAACACCGTAAAGTCGCCGCGCATACGCATCATGATGGGCTGGGTTTCCGGGTCCCCTAGCCGGCAGTTAAATTCCACCACCCTCGGCGCGGCCGATCGGTCGATCATCAGGCCGGCATAGAGAAACCCAACATATGGATGCCCTTCGGAGGCCATGGCCTTTAAGGTGGGGCGAATAATCTCGCGCATCACTCGGGCGGAGACCTCGGGGGTGACGACTGGCGCAGGAGAATAGGCTCCCATGCCGCCCGTATTCGGCCCCTGGTCCTGGTCCTTCAGGCGCTTGTGGTCCTGGCTGGTGGCAAGCGCGAAGGCGTTCTTTCCGTCGCACAGGACAATAAAACTGGCCTCTTCACCGGCAAGAAAATCTTCAATCACCACCCGCGAACCGGCACCGCCCAGGTGCTCCCCGGAGAACATAGCGGCAATAGCTGCCTGGGCCTCGCCCAGAGATTCGGCCACCACCACCCCTTTGCCTGCGGCAAGGCCATCGGCCTTAACAACGATTGGGACACCGGGCGCTCGGGAAGCCTGTTCGGCCGCATAGGCCGATGCCGCAGTGGGATCGTTGAAGGTTCGAAACCCCGCGGTAGGAATGCCATGGCGGACCATAAACTGCTTGGCAAAGTCCTTAGACGATTCGAGCTGTGCGGCCGCACGGGTGGGGCCGAAGATCTTTAGGCCCTGACTTAGAAACCGATCAACGAGGCCTGCCGCCAGAGGCGCCTCCGGCCCGACGACGGTAAAGGCAATGCGCTCGTGCTGGACGAAGGCGATCAACCCCTCAGGGTCTGACAACGGTTCTATTGCGAGATTTACTAGGCCGTCTTCACGGGCAGTGCCCGCGTTTCCCGGGGCAACAAAGACCTTCTGCACCCGAGGCGACTTGGCCAGACGCCAGGCCAGTGCATGCTCCCGCCCGCCACCGCCAATGACCAGCAGCTTCATAGGATCACCGCATTGGTGTAGACCTCCTGGACATCGTCCAGGCCTTCCAAGGCATCGAGCAGCTTTTGCATCCGCACCCCGTCATCTCCCTGCAGTTCGGTCTGAGTGGTTGGCCGCATGGTTACCTCTGCCACCTCGGGCTTTAGGCCTGCAGCCTCTAGCGCTAGTCTCACCGAAGTAAGGTCGTTGGGTCCAGTAATCACCTCCACCGCGCCGTCCTCGTCGGTGAGAACATCCTCGGCCCCCGCCTCAATAGCCAGCTCCATGATCTGATCTTCCGAGCACCCTGGGGCAAAGACCATCTGGCCGCAGTGGCTAAAGATAAAGGCCACAGAGCCATCGGTGCCCAGATTACCTCCGAATTTGGAGAAGGCATGGCGTACCTCGGCAACGGTGCGGATACGGTTATCAGTCAGGCAGTCGACGATCACCGCGGCGCCACCGATTCCGTAGCCTTCATACCGAATCTCTTCGTAGTCGACCCCCTCGAGCTGACCCGAGCCCCGCTTGATGGCCTCTTGCACCTTGTCCTTAGCCATATTGGCGTCACTGGCCTTATCCATGGCCAGCCTCAGGCGTGGATTGGTGGTGGGGTCCGCGCCACCGAGCTTTGCCGCAACGGTTACTTCTTTAATGATGCGGGTGAAGATCCGCCCGCGCTTTTCATCCTGCCGGCCTTTGCGGTGCTGGATATTGGCCCATTTGGAATGTCCTGCCATGATGCGCTGTATGTCCTGTCGTAAAGTGACCCACCCAGTACCTTCCAGGGCGAAGATGCCTGCCAAAGTTTCACCCAAGTGTACCGGGGCAGACAATGCTTTCCGACCAGAGCACCCTTGGTGAGATACATGGACCAGAAGACCAGCCTACCCCGAAGCCTCGCAAGCATCGCCCGGCTTTACCCAGCGGATGCCTTTGCGCGACTGCGCCGCGCCCATATTGCGGTGATCGGGCTGGGCGGGGTGGGATCTTGGGCGGCAGAGGCCCTCGGCCGCAGTGGCGTTGGCCGGCTCACTCTTGTTGACTACGACCATGTGGCGGAATCGAACCTCAACCGCCAGGTGCAGGCAGGGTTAGACACACTGGGCAAGGCGAAGACCGAGGCCTTGGCAGAGCGGCTCGCACAGGTGGCCCCCGCCACGGAGCTCGTCTGTATTGACGCCTTTCTGACCCCCGAAAACGCAGCCGAGATTCGCCATTGCGGGGCGGACTTCTTTATTGATGCCTGCGATGACCTCCTGGCCAAGCAGTCCTTCATCCTGCAGTTTGCTGCAAGGGAGCGCGCGCGGCAGTTGATCATCTGTGGCGCTGCCGGGGGCAAGCGTGACCCGGGCCGTGTGGTGGTCGCAGATATGGCCCAGGCTGTCCATGATCCTCTGCTGTCCAAACTACGGTATGGGCTTCGTAAGAGCCATAACTTCCCCCGCCAGGGAAAAATGCAGGTTCCGGTAGTCTTTAGCACCGAGCCCATGGCGCGGGGCCCAGGTTCGCTGGGGGCGTTGCGGAAAACGCCACATCAGGAGGATCTGCAGGAGTCAGCCGCCGCAGTCAAAGCCGGACCAGGAAGCGCCCTTGCCTGTGCGGGCTATGGGTCTTCGGTCATGGTGACGGCCACCATGGGGCTACAGGCAGCCGCATGGGCGGTTACCCAGATGAGATAGGGCTGTTACAGGTGCCGGGTAATGCCACCATCCACACGCAGGCTCTGGCCTGTCATGTAGCTCGCATCGTCAGAGAGCAGAAACGCCACCACCTTGGCAATCTCTGAGACCTGGCCGATACGCTTCATCGGAATGCTCTGCGCCGTCTCAGGCTTGTGGGCGAGGCTGTCGGTAAAGCCCGGAAGCACCGCATTCATACGCAGCCCTTGTGCGGCGTAACGGTCTGCATACAAACGCGTAAACGCCCCCACGGCCGCGCGATAGGTGCAGGAAACGGGGAACACCAAGGAAGGCTCATAGGCGGCGAATGTGGTGATGTTCACCGTAGCGCCAGAGCCTTGCTGCAGCATGGTAGGGGTCACAAGTCGGGCCATTTCGATAACCGGCGCAAGCACCATGTCATGGCCTTTTTGCCAGTCTGACGCCGCAATCTCGAGAAGGTCTCCTTTGGGCGGATGGCCGGTATGGTTAACCACTGCATCGATTCTGCCCCACCGGGTAAGCGTCTCCGACACAAGCCTTTGCAGGTCTGAAGGGTCTGCTACCGAGCCCGTGACCCCAATGCCCCCGAGGGACTGCGCAAGACTCTCGGCGGCGCCCGAGGGCGACATGAGTGCGAGCTGATACCCCCGGCTGTGGAGCTCTTGGGCAACCCCAGCACCAATTCCTTTACCTGCTGCAGTAACGATAGCAACCTTCATTAGACAAGCACCCTTTCAATACCCCCCGCGTTGGCCCGGGCCACGTAGTCTTGTAGCCAGTTCTCCCCCAAGAGGCTACGCGCAATCTCAACAACAATGTAGTCGGCCTCCACTGCGGTATCACCCGTGTAGCGATTCAAGCCCTGCATGCACGACGGGCAGGCGGTGAGAATTTTTACGGCCTGATCGGCATCACCCGCGCGGGCCTTCTCTGCCCCTTTGCGCATCTCTTCTTCTTTGCGAAACCGCACCTGGGTGGAGACATCGGGGCGGGCCACGGCAAAGGTGCCTGACTCACCACAGCAGCGGTCGTTCTTCTCCACCTTGCCGTTGACATCGCTATTGATCAAGGTATTAACTACCTTCAAGGGGTTGTGCTGCTTCATGGGGCTGTGGCAGGGGTCGTGGTACATATACCGAACGCCGGTGACGCCTTCAAGCCGCACGCCTTTCTCCAGCAGGTATTCGTGAATGTCCAGAATGCGGCAGCCCGGAAAGATCTTGTCAAACTCGTAGCCCGCCAGTTGGTCGTAGCAGGTGCCGCAGGAGACCACCACGGTTTTAATGTCGAGGTAGTTGAGCGTGTTGGCCACGCGATGGAAAAGCACGCGGTTGTCGGTGATGATCTTATTGGCCTTATCGAACTGGCCTGCGCCGCGCTGCGGGTAGCCGCAGCAGAGGTAGCCTGGGGGCAGAACGGTCTGCGCCCCCACCTGCCAGAGCATGGCCTGGGTGGCCAGGCCCACCTGCGAGAAGAGCCGCTCAGAGCCACAACCGGGAAAATAAAAAACGGCCTCAGCCTCGCTTGTGGTCTTTACCGGGTCGCGAATAATCGGCACGTAGTGGGCGTCTTCGATATCGAGCAAGGCCCGGGCAGTTTTCTTGGGCAGGTTGCCCGGCATCTTCTTGTTTACAAAATGGATCACCTGCGCCTTGACTGGCGCACGGCCCACTGTGGAAGGAGGTTTGGCGGTCTGCTTCTTGGCAAATTTCTTAAGAAGATCGTGGGCGATTCTCTGCGCCTTATAGCCCCATTCGATCATTACCGTGCGGGTAAGGGCAATGGTCTCTGGGCGCGTGGCATTTAAGAAGAGCATCGAGGCCGCGGTGCCCGGATTGAACTTCTTTTTGCCCATGCGGCGCAGCAGATCCCGCATATGCATCGAGACCTCGCCGAAGTCGATGTCCACCGGGCAGGGCGTAAGGCATTTATGGCAGACCGTGCAGTGGTCGGCCACATCGCCAAACTCCTCCCAGTGGGCAATGCTTACCCCCCGGCGGGTCTGTTCTTCATACAAAAATGCCTCGATGAGCAGCGAGGTGGCGAGGATTTTGTTACGCGGGGAATAGAGCAGGTTGGCCCGCGGCGCATGGGTGGCACAGACGGGCTTGCATTTGCCGCACCGCAGGCAGTTGGCAAACGAGTCGGCAATCGCGCCAATGTCGCTTTGCTGCAGAATCAGGCTCTCCGCCCCCATCAGGCCAAAGGACGGCGTGTAGGCATTGCGCAGGTCGCCGCCCTCGAGCAGCTTGCCGGCGTTAAACCGCTGGTGGGGATCTACCTGCTGCTTGTAGTCGGCAAATGCCTTTTTCTCCTCTGGCGAGAGAAAATCCATCTTGGTGATACCGATACCGTGTTCGCCTGAGATAACACCATCCAGATCTTTGGCAATCTGCATGATGCGCGCCACGGCCGCATGGGCCTCCTGCAGCATCTCGTAGTCATCGGAGTTGACTGGCAGGTTGGTGTGCACATTGCCATCCCCTGCGTGCATGTGCAGGGCTACGAAGACCCGTGACCGCAAGACCTTTTTGTGCGTGGCCTCGAGCAGCTCGACGACCGGGGCATAGGCCAGGCCCGGAAACAACCTGCGAAAGCCATCGCGCAGCTCACGCTTCCAAGACACCCGAAGGGTTCGGTCTTGCAGCAACTCCCCGAGCGTGCTGCTGCGTTTTGATTCCGCAATGTCTTGAAAAGAAATGCCATGGCCCACGAGCGCGTCTTGCTGGTCTTGGGCCCGGGAATCCAGATGGGCCGAAAGGAATGCCCAGCGGGCCTCTGCGGTCCTTAACAGGCTGCGTGCCTCGGCCAGACGTTGGTCTAGAGCCGTCTGTTGGTCCTCTAGGCTCTCGCCTTCGTCGCTCTTGTTGAGCATCAAGACGCCCTTATCGGCCACGTCGTTAAAGGCCTGCATCAGGGCCCGTGCGAGCTTGCGCTTGTTGGCCAGAGAGAGCTCGATATTGATGCGCTCAATGGCATTGGTGTATTCGCCCATGCGCGGCAGCGGGATCACCACATCTTCGTTGATCTTAAAGGCATTGGTGTGCCGGGCAATCGCGGCTGTCCGTCCCCGATCGGCCCAGAAGACCTTTCGGGCGTCTGCGGACACCGCGACAAAGCCCTCGCCCGCGCGCCCATTGGCAAGACGTATGACCTCCGAGGCCGCGCGCGCCACCGCAGACTCGTCATCACCAACGATGTCGCCGATGAGCACCATCTTGGGCAGGAGACCCCGCTTACTCTTCGTGCTGTAGCCCACCGCCTTGAGATAGCGTTCATCGAGATGCTCCAGGCCTGCGAGCTGCGCGCCCCCAGGCTGTGAATCAAGATAACCCTTGATCTCAACAATCGACGGCACCGCATCCTGGGCATTGCCAAAAAACTCAAGGCATACGGTACGGATATGGTCGGGCATCCGATGCAATACCCAGACGCAGCTGGTGATCAGGCCATCGCAGCCCTCTTTTTGAATGCCCGGAAGGCCGCCAAGTACCTTGTCAGTAACGTCCTTGCCGAGGCCCAGACGACGAAACCGGTGGCCCTCGATCTTCAGACGGCGGCGATCCAAAGGCTCGCCCTGAAACCGACAGATTTCCAGGCCATGACCACCGGGCCGCGCCGGCGTCTTAGAGACAAGCTGATCCGCTCCATACCGGCAGATCTCAAACTCCGCCCATGCGGCAGTATGGATCTTGCCCATGTTGTGGCCGATGCGGGTCACCTCAATCCAGTCGCCGTTGGGGTCGACCATGCGCCAGCTTGCGAGGTTATCGATGGCGGTGCCCCAGAGCACGGCCTTTTTCCCGCCCGCATTCATGGCGATGTTCCCACCCACGCAGGAGGCATCTGCCGAGGTAGGGTCCACGGCAAAGACCAGGCCTGCCGCATCGGCGGCATCCGACACCCGGCGCGTGACCACGCCGGCGGCTGCATAAATGGTTGACACGGGGTGCGACAGCCCTGGCAGTTGGGCGGGCGTGACCGGCCCGAGGGCCTCGAGCTTTTCGGTATTGATCACTACCGACTGCGGTGTCAGGGGAATGGCGCCGCCGGTGTAGCCGGTGCCTCCACCCCGCGGGATGATGGTCAAGCCCAGTTCGATACAGGCCTTTACGATCGGGGCCATTTCAGACTCGGAGTCGGGCGTAAGGACCACGCAGGGATACTCCACCCGCCAGTCGGTGGCATCGGTGACATGCGAGACACGCGACAGGCCATCGAACTTAATATTCTGCGGGTCGGTGACCCGGGACAGGGTCTTTTTCACCTTTTTGCGCAGGGTCGCCGACTCGGTAAACGAGGCATCAAACCGGATCACGGCCTGCTCTGCCAGGCTGAGCAGCTCAGCCACGCGCCGGTCACGGGCAATGCGATCGTCTTCGGATGCCGCAGTCGCCGTCTCATCGCTACTGCGGTCACGGCGCTTTTGAATTTCTGCAAGCCGATGACGCAGGGCCTGAATCAGCTGCAACCGTCGACGGGGATTTTCCAGAAGATCGTCTTGCAGGTAGGGGTTACGGGCCACCACCCAGATGTCGCCAATAACCTCGTAGAGCATGCGTGCCGATCGGCCGGTTTTGCGCTCCTCGCGCAGTTCCGATACCAGCTCCCATGCCCTTTTGCCCAACACCCGAACAATGATTTCACGGTCAGAAAACGAGGTGTAGTTGTAGGGAATCTCGCGCAGACGCGGTGAATGAGAATCCTGAGATTCCTGGGCAGCAAGTAAGACGGCGGGCGAAAGGGGCGCATTCATAGTCGGGTAAGTGTACTCGTGGGCAGGCCCGGCGGGCCGTGCATCACAGCCGCAAAGCCCTAAAACCCCAGGCGAATTAAGATACCGGCTTATGGGAGCTGACTACCTGCGCCGAATCCTTACCGCACGCGTTTACGATGTCGCGATAGAGACCCCATTGGAGCGGGCTCCAAACCTCAGCCGTCGGCTTGGGGCGCAGGTCTGGCTAAAGCGAGAAGACACCCAGCCAGTGTTCTCCTTCAAGCTGCGAGGGGCCTATAACAAGATGGCCCATCTCACAGCGGAACAACGGGCAAAGGGCGTGATCGCTGCCTCGGCCGGAAACCATGCCCAGGGCGTGGCCCTGGCAGCCCAGCAGCTCGGGTGCCGGGCGGTTATCGTTATGCCTGTCACAACGCCTTCGGTGAAGATTCAGGCGGTACGTCAGCGCGGGGCAGAGGTGATTCTGCAGGGCGACTCTTACTCCGATGCCTATGGCCACGCGGTGCAGCTGCAACAAGACCAGGGTCTCACCTTTGTCCACCCCTTTGATGACCCCGACGTGATCGCCGGCCAGGGCACCATTGGGCTGGAGATTCTGCGTCAGCACGCCGACCCAATCGACGCCATCTTTATTGCCATCGGCGGCGGGGGGCTCATCTCGGGCGTAGCAGCGCTTGTGAAGCAGCTACGGCCAGAGACCAAGGTCATCGGCGTGCAGACCATCGACTCAGACGCCATGGCCCAGTCCGTAGAGCAAGGCAGACGCGTCACGCTCTCCGAAGTGGGACTTTTTTCCGACGGAACAGCAGTCAAACAAGTCGGCGAAGAGACCTTTCGGCTAGTGCAAAAGTATGTCGATGCGATTATTCGGGTCGACACCGATGCGGTCTGTGCGGCGATCAAAGACGTCTACGAGGACACGCGCGCGATCCAAGAGCCCGCAGGTGCGCTAGCCATTGCCGGGCTCAAGGCCTGGGTGGCAGACCACGGGGGGCATAACCAGACGCTTGTGGCGATTGCCTGCGGTGCCAACATGAACTTTGACCGGCTGCGTTTCGTAAGCGAGCGCAGCGAGATCGGTGAGCGGCGCGAGGCGGTGTTTGCAGTCACGATTCCCGAAGAACGCGGAAGCTTCAAGCGATTCTGCGGCGCGCTTGGCGGCCACAACGTCACCGAGTTCAACTACCGGATTGCCGATGCCGACCAGGCCCATATATTTGTCGGTCTTGAGGTACGCGACCGCGAAGAGGCCCAGGTTGTTGCCAATCGGCTGCGCGGTCAGGGGTTTGCCACGCTGGACCTGTCGGATGACGAGGTGGCAAAGTCGCACCTTCGGCATCTGGTAGGTGGGCGCTCACCCTTAGCGAAAGCGGAGCAGTTGTATCGATTTGAGTTCCCGGAGCGACCGGGGGCGCTGATGCGCTTTCTCACCCAGATGAATCCTGCTTGGAATATCTCACTCTTTCACTATCGCAATCACGGCGCGGACTACGGCCGCATTCTGGTGGGGATACAAGTGCCAGCAGAGGAACAGGCCGAGTTCCAGACATTTCTGAAAGACCTGGGGTATCGCCACTGGGATGAGTCTAGCCATCCCGCCTACGCCCTATTCCTGGGCTCCGAACCCACGGCCTGATCCCGTCAGAAAACCAAACAAGCAGTCACCTCAGTCGGAATTGTGCCCTTGGCACGGGCAATAGAAGGCCCTAGCCTTTGAGGCTTCCCCCCCCACCCTGACCCGGGCCGCAGCCTCCTGCGGCCCGGAGTCTCGAAACCGACAGAGGAAGTGACAGTTATGACCCAGTCTCTGCCACGTTATGCTGCCGTCGTAGAGGACGATCCGCATCTGGCCGACCAGCTCTGCGACATTCTCGCGGGTTCCGGCTGGCACTGCGAGGCCTTTGGCCTCGGCCATGCCTTTCTGAGCCGCCAGCGCAGAAGGGCTTTTGATCTGGCCATTCTCGATATGCGACTGCCTGACCTTTCGGGCCTGGAGCTTCTCAGGCAATTGGCGGGCCTACCCCGGCATCCCAGTGTTGCACCCACGGCGAGCATCGTGGTCACAGGCCTGCTCGATGAGGCAAACCTTGAGCACGCCTTCGCCCTTGGCGCCCAGGACTACCTGCTCAAGCCATTTCGTTCTCGGGAACTAATGGCCCGGGTTCAGGCGGTGCAGTCTAGGCGCAGGCCCGCATTAGTGCCTTCAGACAGCGCCGACACCGACCCGATCGCGCCAGCTGCGCTGGTTCGGATCGGGCCATTCGTGCTCGACCGCCAAACGCGCAGGCTATCTCGTAGCGGCGTGCCCATTGACTTAACGGACAAAGAGTTTGGTGTGGCCGAACTGCTCTTTCTGCGGCTAGGACAGACGATTCCCCGCGAGGATATGCGCAGCGCCGTCTGGCAGACAGAGGTCCTGCCGGAATCCCGGACGATTGACACCCATGTTTCACGGGTTCGGCGTAAGCTTGGCCTGGACCAAGGCTCAGACTTTCGGCTGACCACGGTCTATGGGGTGGGCTACCGACTGCACCCAGGCTCGGAACGGCCAGGGGTGTCAACCTAGGCAGACATTTTTCGTAAAAGCCAGTACAAAGCCAGGTAATTCTCGTAGAATCATGGCCCTATGGAGTTATTTGCCTTCGGCCTGAATCACCAGTCTGCACCGCTTGCGCTTCGGGAGCGGCTCGCCTTTCCTGGAGAGGTTCTTCGGGCAAGCCTCTCAGAGCTCCGCCAGGTGCTCGGCCGACATGCACCCGAGCAGGCCCTGGTCTCCACCTGCAACCGCACCGAGCTCTACCTGGCAAGCCCCAATCCCGCGGCCGCCCGGGAGCAGGCCATCGACTGGATGGCCCATCGGTCCAAGGTGCGCGCCAACGACCTTGTAGGCCATCTCTACCAACACCAAGAGCAGCAGGCCGTGCGCCACGTCTTTCGCGTGGCCAGTGGGCTCGACTCCATGGTGCTTGGCGAGCCGCAGATTCTCGGCCAACTAAAACAGGCCGCCCGTGAGGCGCAAGACGTGGGCAGCCTGGGCTCCAACCTGCACCATCTTTTTCAGCAGGCATTCTCAGTGGCCAAGGAGGTACGCAGCAGCACCGAGATCGGTGCCCATTCGATCTCCATGGCAGCCGCCTCGGTAAAGCTCGCGCAGCGCATCTTTGGCGACCTGTCACAGACCACGATGCTGTTTATTGGCGCAGGCGAAATGATTCAACTCTGCATCGCCCACTTTGCGGCGCAGAACCCCAAGGCACTTGCGGTCGCGAACCGCACCGTGCACAAGGGCGAGGCCCTGGCAAAGACCTACGGCGGCTCAGCCATTGCCCTAGCCGACCTTCCCGACCGCCTGGCGGAGTTCGACATCGTGGTCAGCTGCACCGCCAGTAGCCTGCCCATTGTGGGGCTCGGCATGGTGGAGCGTGCGCTTAAAAAGCGTCGACACCGACCCCTCTTTATGGTCGACCTGGCGGTGCCGCGCGATATTGAGGTCGAGGTGGCCAAGCTGTCAGACGCCTTTGTCTACACCGTAGACGACCTGGCAGACCTCGTCAAAGAGGGAGTTCAGGCGAGGCAGCATGCGGTGGGCCATGCCGAGGCCATCATTGACAATGGCGTGCAGTCCTATCTCCAATGGAAATCGGTACGCGCGCAGGTTCCGGTAATCAAGTCGCTCACCGCCCATGCCGAAAACCTGCAAAGCCTTGAAGTGCAGCATGCCCAGAGGCTTCTCGCGCGCGGCGAGCCCGTAGAAGACGTTCTCAAGGCGCTCGCCCACAGCATGTCGCAAAAGCTTCTGCATGGCGCCTATGCCAGCCTATCGAGCCCCGATGCCCAGACCCGCGACCAGGCGGCACAGGTACTGCCAGAGCTCTTCGGCTTTGAGGTGCAGCAGCCCCCCAGTTCCCGCCATTAGGGACTAGTCAGTGAAGGCCAGCCTGCTGACCAAGCTTCAGCAGATCCAAGATCGTTTTGCAGTTATCGAGGCCCAGCTCTCGAGCCCCGAGATCGCCAATGACATGAACAGCTTTCGCAGCCTGTCCAAAGAGCGGGCCGAGGTGGCGCCCGTAGTGGAGGCCTTTATGGCCCTGCAGGCCAGTGAGAAAGACCTACACGAGGCCGAGTCTTGGCTTACCGATCCCGAGCTCAAAGACTTTGCCTATGATGAAGTGGCACGCCTGCGCAAAAGTATCGAGGGCCAGGAAGATACCCTGCAAAAACTCTTGCTGCCCAAAGACCCCAACGACGACCGTGATGTCATCCTGGAGATTCGGGCGGGAACTGGCGGAGACGAGTCTGCGCTCTTTGCCGGAGACCTGCTGCGAATGTACCTGCGCTACGCTGAGCGTAATCGCTGGGGGAGCGAGGTTCTCTCGGCCAATGCCTCCGACCTGGGCGGCTACAAAGAGGTGGTCGTGCGGCTCACGGGCGACCGTGTCTACTCGCGGCTGAAGTTTGAGTCGGGCGGTCACCGGGTGCAGCGGGTGCCCGAGACCGAGGCCCAGGGGCGTATTCATACCTCTGCCTGCACGGTGGCGGTGCTGCCAGAAGCCGATGAGCTTGCCGAGGTGGTCTTCACCCCGGATGAACTGCGGATCGATGTCTTTCGGGCCTCGGGGGCGGGGGGCCAGCATGTGAATAAGACCGAGTCTGCGGTGCGTATTACCCACCTGCCCACCGGCATCGTGGCCGAATGCCAGGACGACCGCAGCCAGCACAAGAACAAGGAAAAGGCCATGAAGGTGCTCGCCGCCCGGGTACGCGACCGACAGGCCGCAGCCCTGCAGCAGCAAGAGGCCTCGGCCCGAAAGCTCATGATCGGGTCGGGCGACCGGTCCGAACGCATTCGTACCTACAACTTTCCGCAGGGGCGGATCACCGACCACCGGATCAACCTCACCCTCTACAAGATCGACCAGATCATGGACGGCGACCTGGCAGAGCTTAACCAGGCCCTGATTGCTGAGCATCAGGCCGAGCAGTTATCGGCGCTGGCCGACTAGCCAGGCGCCGATGCAAGCAAGTGCAGGCCCCTTAGCGCCTGTGAAGGCTCATCCCACATGACCGAGCCCGACTTTCTTCGTCTGCCGCGTCTGGAGCAATGGGCACTGCTCGAGGCGGCCACGGGGCGGCCGCGCACGTTTTTTCTGCGCGAGGGCACCGGCGGGCTATCGCCTGCGGAAAGCGGCCTGGTGGACCGCTGGGCGCGGCAGCGCAGCCAGGGCCAGCCCTTGGCCTACCTGCTCGGGTTTCGGGAGTTTTATGGCTATCGGTTCTGGGTCAATCCTGCGGTGCTCATTCCCCGGGCAGAGACCGAGCTTCTCGTGGAACACGGCCTGGCAGTCTGCGGGCCAGATGCCCGGCTGCTAGATCTGGGCACTGGCAGCGGCTGCATTGCGATCTCGATCATCAAGGCAGCGGCGGCACAAGGCAAACGCATTGCAGCCTGGGCCACCGATCAGTCCGCCGGGGCCCTTGCCACTGCCAAGAATAATGCCTGCTGGCATGGCGTGTCGGTCCAGTGGGCTCTAGGCGACTGGTTTGAGGCGCTTGGGTCAGCACAGGTGGGCCTGGACCAGCAGCAAACGCTTACGGATCGGCCGGCAGAGGCACTGCGGTTTGACCTTATCGTGTCCAACCCGCCCTACATCGCCGCCGCAGACCCGCATCTTCAGGAGGGCGACCTGCGGTTTGAGCCAGCCGAGGCGCTTAGCGGAATACGAAAGACCCAGGACGGGCTGGGCGAGACCGCTCGAATCATATCTCAGGCGCCCAATTGGCTGCGGCCTGGTGGCAGCCTTCTGCTGGAGCATGGCTGGAACCAACAGACCGCGGTGGCTGCCTTGTGCAAAAAGGCGGGATTCTCTGAGGCTATTGGCCTGCGCGACCTTACCGGCACCCCCCGAGCCGTGCACGCTCGTCTATGATGAGAGGCAATTCTTTTCAGCCCACTATCTCTTACTCAGAAAGGACTGTTGGCCATGGATGCCAAAGACTTTGTACATCAGACCGTAACCGAAAACGCCGTGGTTTTGTTTATGAAGGGCACCGCCCAGTTTCCGCAGTGTGGCTTTTCCGGCCGAGCGATACAGCTGCTACGGTCTTGTGGCGTTACCCAGGTGGCCACTGTCAATGTGCTGGAAGACGAGTCCGTTCGGCAGGCGGTAAAAGACTACGCAAACTGGCCCACCATTCCGCAGTTATATGTGAAGGGCGAGTTTATTGGCGGCGCGGACATCATGGGAGAGATGCATGAATCGGGCGAGCTCGCAAAGCTGTTTCAAGAGGCGGGCATTGTGTCTTAGCCGGGCCCGGGTTTCTTACCCTCCGACGCGTCCGGGGCTTGAGGCGCGCCAGGCTCTCTGAGCATATGCATTCGCAGCCCAAGCCACAAAAGGGCCTGGGCGCCCACGACCATTAAGATCATGCGCACAGCATGAAATGCGGTAACCGTGGGCGGGTCTAACCCAAGCACCTTTGCAACAATCGCCATCTCGGCAATGCCGCCCGGGGCGGTGGCCATAAAGCTCACCACCCAGGGCAGGCCGGTTGCCCACCAGATGAGCGCTGCCAGGCCCAGGCCCATTAGGCCATAAAAGCAGGTCATGACCACAGCGGCGCGGGCTGCTGAAGCGAAGGCATTAAGCCTCGCCCGGTCAAACCGCTGACCCAGGTTCCAGCCCAGTAGTACCTGGCCGCCCGCCACCAGCCAGGGTGCCAAGCGCGCTTCCGCAAGCCAGAAGACTGCGGCCAGTAAGGCGGTGAAAAGGGGCCCTAAGACCCAGGGGTTCGGCAGCCCCAGCCGCCCAAAGCCCCAGGCGAGAAAAACGCCTGCCGCCGCCAGCGCCGATGTCTCCATAAGCCCCAGCCATGCATCACTGCCTGCCAGGCCAAGTAAATCAGACACACCAGAGAAATCCGGTAAAAGAGGAAATGGGTCGGACAAGGCGGAACTCCCAAGCCAGGCCGAGGCAATCCAGGGCACCGTGCTGACCACCAGAAAGACCCGAATGCTATGGACCAGGGCCACAAGGTCGGCACGGGCGCCCGAGGCTGCGGCCTGTTGTGCCATATCGCTGGCCGCCCCGATCGCGGCCGAATAAAAACTGGTCTTTGCATCGCAGTCCGTCAGTCTCTGAAAGAGCACAGCGCCTACCAGACTAAGAAGGCAGGTAAGCATCGCGGACAGCGCAATCCAGGTTCCATTGCCCAAAAGGCCGGCAATCACAGGCGCGGTGAAGTACAGCCCCAGCGCAAGCCCAATCGTCATCTGGCCGATCCGAACCCCAGGGCCAGGCAGCGGAGCCGCCCCGACGGTAAGGGCCAGCAGGCTCGCCGCAAAAAGACTGCCCAACAGCCAGGGCAGGGGCACTGCCAGAACCCAAAAAACGGCGCCGCCCAGAACTGCAGACAAAAAAGTGATGGCCAGATTCCGCAAGGCCTGCATATCGGTGGGGCCTGTGTTACCGCGCCTTGCCCGGGTCTGCGGCCACCTGATTCTGCGCCTGGATGCCCAGAACCATCTCACTAATCCGCGCGCGCAGCCACCAGAGCAGCACAAGGCCGGGCAATGCCGCAAAGAAACTTCCCATAAAAAAGGGGGCCCAGCCCCAGGCGCTGGCGGCATGTCCGGCAAACGGGCCCACCCAGACCCGGCCCACCGAGGCCAAGGCCGAGAGAAGCGCAAACTGGGTAGCCGTAAACCGCTGGTCGCACAGTGTCATGAGAAACGCCACAAAGGCGGCCGTGCCCATGCCGCCGGCAAGGTTCTCTAAAAGGACCACCATGGTCATGTCGAGAACACCGGGGTCTGCCAAGCCAGCAAGCCACCAAAACCCCAGGTTCGTAACCGCCTGCAGCATGCCGAACAAAAACAGCCCTCCCCAGAGCCCAATGCGTGCAAGCAAAAGGCCTCCAGCAAGGCCACCGATCAGGGTTGCGACAAGCCCCATACCCTTATTCACGGCACCCACCTCGGCGGCCGAAAAGCCTGCGCCTCGAATCAAAAAGGCCGTCGACAGGCTGCCAGCAAATGCATCGCCAAGCTTATACAAGACGATCGCGGCCAGAAGCCACCAGGCCGCCTTGCGGCCGAAAAACTCCCGAAAAGGCTCGACCACTGCCGCCCGCAGATTCGCGGGCGGGCGCGCGGTACTTGGCTCAGGCGCAAAGGCAGCGACAACCGCGAGCACCAGGCAGAGCCCGGCCATCACCCGATAGGTTCCCGCAAACCCCAGATAAAGATCGGCGAGCATCAAGGCCATTCCGCCAGAGACCAGCATCGCAATGCGGTAGCCAATCACCGACCAGGCAGCCCCCAGGCCGCGCTGCTCGGGCGTCAGAGACTCGGCCCGCCAGGCATCAAAGACGATGTCGAAACTGGCGGAAAAGACCACCAGCAGAAAGGCCATGCTCGCCAGCCAGACCAGGCCCCCCGGCGCCATCGGCTCTGAAAACGACATGGCCACCAGAATGCCCGCCATGGCGAACTGCAGGCCAACCAACCAGCCTCTGCGACGGCCCCCTGCGCGGCCCCCAATCTGATACCGGTCCAGCAGGGGCGCCCAGCCAAACTTGTAGGTATAGGGCAGGCCCAGCACAGTGAGCCATCCCAGGGTCTTCAGGTCCACCCCCTCCACCGTGAGCCATGCCTGCAGCGTCCCCGAGGACAAGGCCAGGGGAAGGCCACTGGCAAAGCCCAGCAAAAGGGTCATGATCAGCAATGCCCGCGGTGGAACACCTGGTAGAGCACCCGGGGCCCCGGACGGCGGAGAGGCCCCGGCAGCAGCTGGTTTGGAGCCTACAGCGGTTTTAGGGTCTTGCGGGTCTTCAAGGGGTGAGCTGTGACGCAAAATAATGGTCCAATGGTGTTTGTCTGGCAGTGCGTTTCTAAGGAATCTTCTATGCCGAAGCCCTCTGTGTCTCCGCGTAAGAATAGGCAACAGGCGCAGTATAGGCGGGTCCGGCTAGCGGCATGGGCCATGGTCGGCCTGTTGGGCCTCTCGGGCTGTGCGGCCACGCCAAGCACGGCAAGCGGGCCCACCGACAGCGTTCCCGTCAAACCCACCTCTGAGGTGCGCCGCCTAATTCCGGCGGCACAAATTGAGCGGTCCGCTGCCCAGCAGTTTGACGCCATCAAAAAGCAGGCCGCTCAGAAAAATGCACTGCTGCCGGATACCGACCCCGAGGTCATTCGGCTGCGCGCCATCGCCAATCGTCTAAAGCCCCATGCCTACGCCTGGAACCCGGATGCCCGCCGGTGGCAATGGGAGGTCATCGTGCTGCGCTCCGACCAGGTCAATGCCTTTTGCATGCCTGGCGGAAAGATCGCTTTTTTCACAGGAATTCTAAATCGTCTCAGCCTTAGCGACGAGGAGGTGGCGGCCATCATGGGCCATGAGATGGCCCACGCCCTGCGCGAACATGCCCGCGCGCAAATGGCCAAGGCACAGCTCACCGACATTGGTGCCTCGGTATTGTCGGAGGTCTTGGGTTTTGGCCAGGCCGGCCGACAGGTACTAGGTTATGGAGGGCAGCTCTTAAGCCTGAAGTTTTCGCGGGATGACGAGACCGATGCCGACCTCGTGGGCCTCGACTTAGCGGCCCGCGCCGGCTACGACCCCCGGGCAGCAATTAGCCTGTGGCGCAAGATGCAGTCGCAGAGCAGGGGGGCTCCGCCCCAGTGGCTGTCCACCCATCCATCGGGCAACAGCCGTATTGATGAGATCTCCCGCGTGCTGCCCCGGGTCTTGCCGCTCTACGCCCAGGCCATTGGCACGAGCCTCGAAGCATTACCGGAGTATTCGCCGCGCTGATGCCTGAAACCTAATTCGGCAAGGCCATCGGCCGTCAGGCTCACCAACCGCCCTAGGCTTGGCTATTTTTGAATCTGCGCCTTAAGAAGCTCTGTCACCACCTGCGGATTGGCCTTGCCCGCAGACCGCTTCATAACCTGCCCAACCAGGGCATTTAAGGCTTTGTCTTTGCCCGACAGAAACTCTGCCACCATCTTTGGGTTGGCGTCGATCACCTCTGCCACAAATGCCTGCAGCGCGCCGGTGTCTTGAATCTGGCGCAGCCCCTTGGCGCTGATGGCGGCATCGGCCGAGGCAAAGCTGCCGTCCCAGAGCAGACCAAAGACCTCACGCGCAATCTTATGACTAATCGTGCCGTCTTCGACCCGCAGCATCAGCGCTGCCAGCGCCTGGGCCGAGACCGGTGAGGACTCGATCGAAAGATCAGCACGGTTCAGCGCCGAGGCGAGTTCCCCCATCATCCAGTTCACCAAACCCTTGGCGCGATCGGGGGTGGCGCCACCGGCTGGCAGGCCAGAGAGCGCCGCGAGGCCCTGCTCAAAATACCGATACGAAGACTGGCTGGCCGTCACTGTCGCTGCGTCGTAGCCCGACAGGCCATAGTCGGAGATGAGTCGTGTCTTAATGGCCCCAGGCAGCGCCGGCATCTCTTGGGCGACTGCTGCGATCTCCTCGGCCCCGACGGTCAGAGGGGGCAGATCGGGATCAGGAAAATAACGGTAGTCGTGGGCGTCTTCTTTACTGCGCATCGACCGGGTCTCATCACGATCGGGGTCAAAGAGTCGCGTCTCCTGACGGACACTGCCGCCCGAGGTAATGAGCTCGACCTGGCGTGCTGCCTCGACCTGAATGGCGCGCTCCAGAAACCGAAACGAGTTGAGGTTCTTGATCTCGCACCGGGTGCCGAGCGTCTGGCTGCCGACCGGCCGTACCGAGACATTGGCATCGACCCGAAAAGAGCCTTCTTGCAGATTACCATCGCAGATACCAATCCAGGTTACCAGGCCATGCAAGGCCTTGGCATAGGCCACTGCCTCGGCCGCAGACCGCATTACTGGCTCGGTAACGATCTCCAGCAGCGGCGTTCCCGCGCGATTTAGGTCAATGCCCGAGCAGCCTTGCGGAAAGTCTTCTAGGCCCTCATGAATGGATTTGCCGGCATCTTCTTCGAGGTGCGCACGGGTAAGCACAATGTCGCGCTCAGTGCCATCGGGCAGCACAATGGGCACTGACCCGCCCGAGACCACCGGGGTTTCAAACTGGCTGATCTGGTAGCCCTTGGGCAGGTCGGGGTAGAAATAGTTTTTGCGCGCAAAGATGGAAACTGGAGCGATCCTGCCCCCCACGGCCAGACCGAAACGAATCGCGGCCGCTACCGCAGCGCGGTTTGGGCTGGGCAGTACCCCCGGCAAGGCAAGGTCGATCGGATGGGCCTGGGTGTTGGGCTGCGCCCCGAAGGCCGTTGAAGCCGGCGAGAACATCTTCGACTGGGTGCTAAGCTGCACATGGGTCTCAAGCCCAATCACAAGCTCCCAGTCCATCAGGGCGCGCCCCGTGCGGCCAGACCGGCTTCGGCTGCGAAAGCGTGAGGCACCGAAGATGCGCCAGACCCTGATGCGGTCAAGGCCCGCCCAGCAGCGGGCGGCGGGCAGCGCCGATGCCAGTCGGTGGCCTGCTGATACCGATGGGCAAGCCCGAGCATGCGCGCCTCAGAAAACTGTCGGCCAATAATCTGCAATCCCACCGGCAGCGGACCCGCGCCATCGCTGGCATGGCCAAAGCCACAGGGCACGGACATGGCAGGAAGACCCGCAAGGCTGGCACCAAGGGTGTAGATATCGGCCAGGTAGTCTGCCAACGGGTCTTTTTCCTGGCCCGCAGCATCAATACCCCATGCCAGGGTTGGCGAAACGGGGCCCACGATAAAGTCGCACTGGTCAAAGGCCGCCAGAAAATCCTGGGCTATCAGGCGGCGCACCTTCTGCGCCTGCAGATAGTAGGCATCGTAATATCCATGGGACAGGACAAAGGTGCCCACCAGAATGCGTCGACGCACCTCGGGGCCAAAACCTTCGGCCCGGCTATTGCGGTACAAGGACTGCAAGTCTTGCGCCTGCGCGCTGCGGTGGCCATAGCGCACGCCATCAAACCGCGATAGGTTGCTCGAGGCCTCGGCCGGCGCAATTACGTAATAGGCAGGAATCGAGAGCTCGGTGCGCGGCAGGTCGACCTCCAGACACTCCGCACCCAACAACTGCAGCTCAGCAAGGGCATGATCAATCGCCGCACGCACTGGGGCAGAAAGACCCGGCCCAAAGTACTGACGCGGCAGGCCCAGCCGAATTCCCGAAAGCGGCCGATCGGGCCCGGAACTGTTCGACAGAGACGCCTGCAGAAACCGGCCAAAGTCTTCGGGCTCACGGGCAAGGCTGGTAGCGTCTTTGGGGTCATGACCGGCCATGGCGTTGAGCAGCCAGGCACAGTCTGCGGCCGATCGGGCCATGGGCCCAGCCTGATCAAGGCTTGAGGCATAGGCCACCAGACCCCAGCGTGAGACACGGCCATAGGTAGGCTTGATCCCCGTAATGCCACACATCGCGGCGGGCTGCCGAATCGAGCCGCCGGTATCAGTGCCCGTGGCAGCGGGCGCAAGCCCCGCGGCAACCGCAGCCGCTGACCCGCCAGACGACCCTCCGGGAATACGCTCAGTATCCCAGGGGTTGCGGCAGACACCATAGGCGGAATGTAGGTTTGCAGAGCCCATGGCAAATTCGTCGCAGTTGGCCTTTCCCAGGCAGACCATTCCTTCTGCCAGAAGCCGGGCGACCAGCTCAGCGTCAAACGGGCTTCGGTAGCCCTCCAGCATCTTTGAGCCGGCGGTCGTTGGCCAGCCCTGGGTAACAATGACATCCTTATGCAGAATAGGCAGCCCCACCAAAGGGCTTGTGTCCTCAGACGCGGGTGAATCCAGCCGCTGCTGCGCCGCACGCGCCTGGGCGAGAGTGCGGTCTGGGTCGATGGCCAAGACCGCTCCATAAGGGTCCCTGGCCAAGGCATCCAGATAGTCCTGGGCCAGTTCCTCGGCAGAAACCATCCCGCTGTCCAGCGCCCGTCGAAGTTCGTGCAGCTCAGAAAAACGCAGGTCCACGATGGCTTACTCCACAACCCGGGGAACCACAAACAGGCCATGGGATGCCTGTGGTGCATTGGCCATCAGGGCGTCTCGGCTGGGAAGCGTCTCGGGCTGGTCATCACGCAGTCGCAGGGCAAGGTCGTGCGGATGGGCCATGGGTGTCACCCCCGATGTTGGCGCCTGATGCAGGCCATCAGCCCAGGCAAGAATTGCCGAGACCGCCGGTAGGAGGTCGTTGCGGTCTTGATCAGTCAGTGCCAGGCGGCTAAGCGTTGCAAGTTTTTCGAGTTCGGTGGCGTCCATAAATGGGGTGGGCGCATTCGCGCCTTACGGGATCAGTGCGGGATCAAGCGGCTAGCCTAAAGAAAATCCGCACCTACGGCCGATGCGAAGGCGAAGAAAGTGGATAATCCCGCGTATTATCGTCCTTTCTTCCCAAATACTTTTTGGAATACGCTATGTTTGGTTTTCTGCGCGGCTTTTTTTCCCAAGATCTAGCAATCGACCTTGGAACTGCCAACACTCTAATTTACGCCAGAGGCAAAGGCATTGTGCTTAACGAGCCTTCGGTCGTGGCTATCCGACATGATGGAGGCCCGGGGGGTAAGAAGACCATTGAAGCCGTTGGCGCCAAAGCCAAACAGATGCTCGGCAAGGTGCCTGGCAGCATCGAGGCGGTTCGGCCCATGAAAGACGGCGTCATTGCCGACTTCACCGTTACCGAACAGATGCTCAAGCTGTTCATCAAGATGGTCCACGAGAAGAAGCTCTTCTCACCGAGCCCCCGGGTCATTATTTGTGTACCCTGCGGCTCCACGCAGGTGGAGCGCCGGGCCATTCGCGAGTCTGCCCTTTCTGCGGGAGCAAGCCAGGTCTACCTCATCGAAGAGCCCATGGCTGCTGCTATTGGGGCGGGGCTACCGATTGCCGAGCCCTGTGGCTCGATGGTGGTCGATATCGGGGGTGGCACCAGCGAAATAGGCGTGGTCTCGCTGGGCGGCCTGGTCTACTCCAGCTCTATCCGTGTCGGCGGTGATAAGTTCGACGAGGCCATCGTGAACTACATTCGTCGCAACTACGGCATGCTTATTGGTGACCAAACCGCCGAGGCGATCAAGAAGGAAATCGGCTCAGCCTTTCCCGGCAGCTCCGTCAGTGAAATGGAGGTACGCGGCCGCAACCTCAGTGAAGGTATACCCCGTAGTTTCACCATCTCGAGCAACGAGATTCTCGAGGCCCTCACCGATCCCATTAGCCAGATTGTCGTGGCCATCAAGAATGCGCTTGAAAATACGCCACCAGAACTCGCTGCCGATATCGCAGAGCGTGGCGTGGTGATCACCGGAGGGGGCGCCCTGTTGCGCGACCTCGACCGCCTCTTCACCGAAGAAACCGGACTGCCCGTTTATGTGGCCGAAGACCCGCTTTCCTGCGTGGTCCGGGGCTGTGGCGAGGCGATTGAGCGAATCGACGAGCTCAGCAGCGTACTGTCCACTGAGTAAAGGGGGCGTGAGGCCTTGGCCCTCTCTCAGAGTCCGCCGCCATTTTTCCGCCAGGGTCTGTCAGCCCGAATTAAGCTCTTCATTGCGCTAGCAGCGGCCGCGCTGCTTATGCAGCTCGATAGCGAGGTAAATATCGCCAAGCCCCTCAGGCAGGGCTTAAGCGTGGTGCTCTATCCGATTGTCGAATCCCTGCTGGTGCCACGTGACTTCGCCCTATGGCTGACAGATCGGCTCAAGACCGTTGCAGAGCTTGCCGATGAGGTCGATCGAATGCGCGAAGAACAGCTTCGCAATGCGGCGACCCTGCTGCTTGCGGACCAGGTACAAACCGAGAACCGAAACCTTCGAGAGCTTATGGAAATCCGGCAGCAAAACAGCCTGCCCAGTGTCGTTGCCAAGGTGCGGTCAGGACTGCAAGACAGTCTGAGCCGCAAGGTGCTTATCGACAAAGGACTCGAACATCAGGTCTCCATTGGTGATCCAGTGATCAATAGCCAGGGCGTTGTCGGCCAGGTCAGCCGCGTTTTTCCGCTCACCTCCGAGGTGCGCCTGCTGTCCGATGAGCAGCTCATGGTGCCGGTCTTTCTGCCCTCCGCCGGTATCCGCGGGATCAGCCAAGGGCTTGGGCAACAAGATGGCTTTCAGATTCGGTTCGTGAACCTTGCTGCAAAGATCAAGGAGGGCGACCTGATTGTCACCTCGGGGCTTGATGGCCTCTATCCTGTGGGTCTGGCAGTGGGGGAAGTGTCCCTGGTGGTCGGGGCACCCCAGGGCCAGTTTCCCACGGTGATTGCCAAGCCCTTGGCATCGGTGGGCAGACAGAAGGATGTCTTGGTTATCCGCCGGGGGGCCCAGACGCCATGAGACCCCAGACGATTATTGGCAGGGCGCCCACCCGCCGCTTTATTCTGATCAGTCTTGCCCTTGGCCTGCTCTTTAACCTCATGCCCTGGGGACCGGAATGGCCCATCCCCGACCTGCTCGCGATCATTCTGGTCTTCTGGAATATCTTCCTGCCCAGTCGTATTGGCCTGGCCCCGGCCTGGCTCATGGGCCTGGTCATGGATGTCCATCAGGGCGTATTGCTCGGCCAACATGCGCTGGCCTATTCACTTTTGAGCTATGGGGCCATCACCTTGCATCGGCGGATTCCTGACTTCACGATCTGGGGGCAGATGGCCCATCTCTATCTCTTATTTCTGCTGGCCCTCTCAAGCGTCTACCTGATTCGGTGGTTCGTAGAGGGCGTCGTCCCGGGGCAGGTGCTGCTGATTCAGCCCGCGCTTGAGGCGGTGACATGGGTTATCGTCAGCCGACTCATTCAGGGGCTGCTGCAGCGAAAGACGAGGCCTGGTCGTATGCGGACTAAGGCGGGTGCAACCGGCTCACCACAGGCGTAGATCGTTCAGGTATGGAGTTTTCAGGCCGTTTCAGCTCAGAGTTTCGCCAGCGGGCGTCGGTAGCAGCGCTTTTTGTGGTGCTGGCCATGGTGGGGCTGACGCTTCGCTTTGCCCAGCTGCAGGTCTGGCAGCATGAAGACCATGCCGCGCGTGCCGATGAAAACCGGATGGCCCTTCTGCCCATACAGGCGCCTCGGGGACAAATCCTTGACCGCTACGGAACCGTACTGGCGCGCAACGATGCCGGCTTCTCACTGGAGATCGAGCCTTTTCAGGTCACAAACCTCAATGCCACGATTGAACACATCAGCGGCACCATCGGCCTAAGACCATCAGAGATCAACCGGTTCCGCCGGGCCTCCGCCGAGGCGCGGCGTTTTGAAAGCATTCCCTTGAAAACCCGCCTCACCGACGAAGAGGTTGCCCGACTCGTTACCCGGGTTGCAGACCTGCCAGGGGTCAATATTCAGCAGCGCTCGATTCGCAGCTATCCCTTTGAAGCCTCCTCGTCGCACCTGCTCGGCCATATTGGTCGGGTCTCCCGGTTCGACCGTGAGCGCCTGGAGGAGGCCGGTATATCAAACGATTACCTGGGCGTTACCCATATTGGAAAACTCGGGATTGAAAAGAGCTACGAGCCGGTGCTCAAAGGGCAGCCCGGATTTCAAAAGATTGAAGTGACGGCCTCTGGCCGGCTGGTGCGTGAACTGGGATTAAAGGCGCCGGAGCCTGGAAAGAACCTGCTGCTTGCGATCGACTTCGGGCTGCAGACGCGCATTGAAGAGGCCTATAAGGGGCGCCGGGGCGCCTTGGTGGCCATGGTGCCCCAGACAGGCGAGATATTGGCCTTCGTATCGCAGCCCAATTTTGACCCGAATGCCTTTGTCGACGGAGTAGACCCAGAGCTCTGGTCTGAGCTCAATAACTCGCCGGATGTCCCCTTGCTCAACCGAGCCCTGCGCGGCATCTACCCGCCGGGATCAACCTATAAGCCTTTCATGGCCATCGCGGCACTGACCTCGGGCGCGCGCAAGCCGGGCGACACGATTCAAGATCCTGGCTATTTCATGCTCGGCAACCACCGTTTTCGGGACAGCCGCCCCGAAGGCCATGGCCGGGTAGACCTCAAGAAGTCCATCGTCGTATCCAGCGATACCTACTATTACAAACTGGCGATCGATATGGGGGTGGACAATATATTCAGACACATCGCGCCCTTTGGTTTCGGGCGCACCACAGGCATTGATATGGAGGGAGAAACCGCCGGCATCCTGCCTTCTTCAGACTGGAAAATGAAACGCTTCGGTAAGGAATGGCTCACGGGAGAGACCCCGTCGATCGGCATTGGGCAGGGCTATAACGCCTTTACCATTCTGCAGCTCGCCCGCGCCACCGCGGCACTTGCCAATGGCGGCAAGCTCGTTAAGCCTCGGCTGGTAAAGGCTATTGAGGACCCCCGCAGCGGAAATGTAATTGAAATGCCCCCAGAGATTGAGGCAGACCTGAATATCCCGGAGGACTGGCTCAGCCTAGTACGGGACGCCATGGTGGAGGTAAACCTATCGGGAACGGGCGCTCGGGTAATGGCGGGAACCCCCTACAAAGTAGCGGGAAAGACCGGCACCTCCCAGATATTTAGCATCAAACAGAATGAAACCTATGTCGCTAGTCGTGTGGCCGAACGGCTTCGTGACCACTCCCTGTATGTGGCATTTGCACCCGCCGATAATCCCAAGGTGGCCCTTGCGGTCATTGTGGAGAATGGCGGATTTGGGGCGGCCGCAGCCGCGCCGATTGCCCGTCAGGTAATGGACTTTCTCCTGGTAGAGCGCACCAAGGAAGGGCGGGCATTACCATGAACGACCGTCGCGCACATGTGGGCTGGCGGGCCGTTGGGCTCTGGGCACGACAGCGGTTCATGGCACTGGATCAGCCCCTATTCTTTATCTTCTGTGGACTGATGGGGCTCAGCCTGCTTGCAGTCTACAGCGCAAGCCACCACGACCCCGAGCGGTTTTTTTCCCATGCCCGCAACCTGGCCCTGGCCGGGCTGATCATGTTTGTCATCGCCCAGGTTCCGGCCAACTGGCTTCAGAAGACCGCCATTCCCCTCTATGCCACAGGGCTCTTGCTGCTGCTTGCAGTCGAGTTCTTTGGCCAGACCAGCAAGGGCGCTACCCGCTGGCTCGACCTCGGCATTACCCGTATCCAGCCCTCTGAGCTCATGAAGATCGCCATGCCCCTGATGCTCGCCTGGCTGGTACACCAGCGCGATGGCCTGAAAACGGTCCGCGACTGGGTGGTCATCGTGCTGCTGCTCCTGCTGCCTGTGGCGTTGATCCTGCGGCAGCCCGACCTGGGCACGGCCATTCTGGTCGCTGCCTCGGGCATATTTGTGATCTACCTTGCCGGACTGTCCTGGAGGCTCATTGGGATCGTCGCAGGCGGTGCTCTTCTACTAATACTGCTGCTCATTGCCTTTGGAGACCAGGTCTGTGCACCTGGGGTAGACTGGCCCGGGCTTCGAGAATACCAGCGCCAGAGAGTCTGTACCCTTTTAGATCCCACCCGAGACCCCCTGGGCAAGGGTTTTCACATTATTCAGTCGATGATCGCCGTGGGGTCTGGCGGCATCTGGGGCAAAGGCTGGCTCAAGGGGACCCAGGCCCAGCTCGACTTCATCCCCGAACGCGAGACCGACTTTATCTTCTCGGGCTTCGCAGAGGAGTTTGGGTTTCTTGGAGCGCTGCTACTCACTGCCCTGTATATCGGGCTGGTGCTCAGAAGCCTCTGGGTGTCGCTGGGCGCGCCCACCATCTTTGGCCGATTGCTGGCCGCAAGCCTAGCACTCACCGCGTTTACCTATGCCTTTGTGAACCTTGCTATGGTTACCGGCCTGTTGCCGGTGGTGGGGGTGCCCCTGCCCTTTGTCTCCTACGGCGGCACTGCACTAGTTACCCTTGGGGTGGGAATAGGCCTGATTATGAGCGTGGCCCGAGACCGATCTCGGGTGACCCAAGGCTTTAGCCTGCAGGGATAGCATGAATCCAGCCGGCGCTCTTACCGAAAGCCAGATCGCCCAGATCGTTCTCGATGGCTTTCATCGCCACTATGGGCTCTTTCGCTATAACGCACAGCAGGCAAAGACCCAGTTTGAGGCCGGTCAGTACCAGGAGATTCGCAAGCTCTCCCGCAGGCGTATTGCGTTTTACGATGAGCGGGTGCGCGAGACCTGCGAGCAGCTCTCCGAACTGGCAGACAATAAGGACCTGACAAACCGGCGTTGGGCTGAGGTGAAGCGGGCCTTTATCATGCTGCTTACCAATCACCGCCAGCCGGAGCTTGCGGAGAGTTTTTTTAACTCGGTTACCACGCGCATCCTGCACCGCGAGTACTTTCGCAACGAAAACCTATTCGTGCGCCCGGCAGTCTCAACAGACTATCTCGACTCCGACCCACCGTCTTACCGTATCTACTACCCCCGAACCACAGGCCTTCGGCGTTGCCTGATCCAGATCGCCGTTGACCTCGGCATGGCCTGCCCCTGGCAGGATATCGACCGAGACTTGCGACTGGTGCTCAAGGCCGCCTGCCGTGACCTCGGCCGACCATTTCATGCCGAGATCGATATCCAGATTCATGTCCTACGATCACTTTTTTATCGCAACAAAGGCGCCTACCTGATCAGCCGCATCATGAATGATGGAGTTCCCTTGGGCTTTGCGGTACCCATACTAAGAGACCCCAAGGGACGACTGTATCTCGATACCGTGATCTTTAGTTCTGAGCAGATCTCCGTGCTCTTTTCTTTTGCCCGGGCCTATTTCATGGTCGACATGGAGGTGCCCTCGGCCTATGTACAGTTTCTGGGCTCGCTGATGCCCCACAAGCCCAACAGCGAGCTCTACACCATGCTTGGCCTGCAGAAACAGGGCAAGACACTTTTCTACCGCGACTTTCTACACCACCTGAAGCACTCCAATGACCAGTTCTGTATTGCCGAAGGCATCAAGGGCTTAGTCATGCTGGTCTTCACACTCCCCTCCTTCCCCTATGTCTTTAAGATCATTAAGGATGTGCGGTCCAAGGACGTCAGCCGCGAACATATCGTCTCTAAGTACCAGCTCGTAAAGCTGCACGACCGGGCGGGCCGTATGGCAGACACCTGGGAGTACTCCAATGTGGACTTCCCCAGGGCACGTTTTGATCCTGGTCTGATTGATGAGATCAAGACCCTTGCTCCCAGCATGATCGATGAGGTGGATGACCGCATTGTGATTCGCCATATGTACATTGAAAGACGAATGATCCCCTTAAACCTGTACCTTGAGCATGCCACAGAGGCCCAGGTAGACCATGCGGTTCGCGAGTATGGCGATGCTATTCGGCAGCTCGTAGCCGCCAATATCTTCCCCGGCGACATGCTCTATAAAAACTTCGGAATGACCCGCTACCATCGTGTGGTCTTCTACGACTACGACGAGATTCAATATCTGACCGAGTGCCGGTTTCGCAAAATCCCGCCGCCGCGCACGCCCGAGGACGAAATGGCCAGCGAGCCCTGGTATACCGTGGGTCCCAATGATGTCTTTCCGGAGGAATTCGCCCAGTTTCTGCTTGGTCAACCGCGACTTCGTAGGCCCTTCCTGAAGTACCATTCCGATCTGCTTGAGGCAGGCTATTGGCAGGCCCAGCAAGATCGGATCAAGCACGGCATTCTCGATGACGTTTTTCCCTATCCAGAAGAGCTGCGTTTCAAAAATAGACCAGATCTGCACCGCCAGCAATAATTGGTCTTTCGCTTTCCGGCGGTTTTTACAATATGAGCCAACTTGAATTCGATACCGTTATCGTCGGCGCTGGTAGTGCCGGCTGTCTTCTGGCCAACCGGCTGTCAGCTCAGACAGGCCATCGGGTGCTGCTGCTTGAGGCGGGCGGCAAAGACGACTGGTTCTGGATCAAGATACCCGTGGGTTATCTCTTTACCATCGGCAACCCACGCACCGACTGGTGCTTTAAGACAGTAGCCGATCCGGGGCTTGCGGGCAGGTCCATCCACTATGCCCGCGGTCGGGTGCTCGGCGGCTGCTCGTCTATTAATGCCATGATCTATATGCGCGGTCAGGCCAGTGACTACGACCGCTGGGCCGAGGCCACCGGTGACGATCGCTGGCGTTGGGATGCCGATGGCGGCCAGACGCTGGAGATTTATAAGTCGCTGGAGAATTTTTTTGGGGGTGCCAATGCCTGGCACGGTAGCAGCGGTGAAATGCGTGTCGAATCACCGCGGGTAAAGTGGCGGATTCTTGATGCCTGGCAGCGGGCGGCGGCAGAACAGGGGATTGAACCCATCGCCGAGTTCAACCGGGGGGACAACGCCGGAAGTGCCTATTTTCATGTCACCCAGATGCGCGGCCGCAGATGGTCTATGGCCGATGCCTTTTTGCATCCCGTTGCCCAGCGAAAAAACCTGGTTGTCTGGACCAACGCCCAGGCGCTGACGCTGGGCCTAGAAGAAAACCGCGAGAGCCGTCCTGCCGACCGAGGCGCCTGGACGGGGGCGACGCTACGGGCAAGGACCCTCCAGGTCCTCAAAGATGGCCAACGGCTTGAAGTTCGGGCACGCAAGCAGGTCATCCTTGCGGCCGGAGCGATTGGCTCACCGCAACTTCTACAAGCCTCGGGAATTGGGCCTGCCCGCCTGCTCTCAGAGCTCCAGGTTCCGGTGCAGTTAGACCTGCCCGGGGTGGGAGAAAACCTACAAGACCATCTTCAGATTCGAACGGTATATACAGTGCAGGGTGCCCGAACGGTCAATAGCCTTTACAACAATCCCATAACCCGTTTTGGCATGGCGGCACAGTACTTCTTGTCGCGGACCGGGCCCATGACCATGCCGCCCTCTACCCTAGGGGCCTTTGCCAAAAGCAGCGATACAGAGGCGTCCGCCGACCTGGAATGGCATGTCCAGCCACTGTCCTTGCCGAAGTTTGGCGAGCCTCTGCACAGCTTTGATGCGATTACCCCATCGGTCTGTAACCTGCGGCCCAGTTCACGGGGCTCGGTGCGCATTCAACACCCCGATCCGCTTACCCCACCTGCGATACAGTGCAATTACCTGTCCACAGAAGACGACCTGCGCAAGGCGGTAAAGGGTCTGGAGATGACCCGGGCCATCATGGCAAGCCCTGCTTTATCGGGGTTTTTTCCTGAGGAATACCTGCCTGGGCCGGAAAAGACCTCACGGGCAGACCTTGAGCAGGCCGCGCGCGAGTTGGGCACCACGATCTTTCACCCTGTGGGCACCTGCGCCATGGGCGTGGTGCACGAGGACGGTACTACCGACCAGCCAGGAACAGTGCTTGACACCAGCTTTCGGCTTCGCGGTGTTGCAGGGCTTCGGGTGGTGGATGCCTCGGCCATGCCGACCATCACCTCAGGAAATACCAATGCGCCTGTAATGCTGATCGCCGAACGCGCCGCCCGCGATATCCTTGCGCAAAACTCAGTCTAAAAGGTTTTCTGTCATGCATACCCATCATCACCATCGCGAGGCCCAAGAGGTCATCCCTGGCCTGCGTCATTTTGGCCAGGGCATCTATGGGCTCGATTCCGGCTACACCCGCGACGAGTTTGATGCGATTCACCTGATTGTTGAAAAAGGCCGCGTGGCCGTGATCGATACGGGCACGCAGTACTCCGTGCCCTTTGTCCTCAAAGCCCTTAAATCGCTAGGGCTTGGTCCTGAGGCCGTAGACTTCATCATTCTTACCCATGTCCACCTTGACCATGCCGGTGGCGCAGGTGCTTTATTACAGCACTGCCCCAATGCGCAAGTAACCTTACACCCTAGGGGCACTCGGCATATGGTCGACCCCTCAAAGCTCTGGGATGCCGTCTGCCAGGTCTATACGCCCGAGGTTGCCCACCGCGACTATGGCGGCCTCACCCCGATCGACCGCGCGCGCATTATCGAGACGCCCGAGGGCCAGACCGTGCCACTGGCCGGAAGAGAGATCGTTTTTTGGGATGCGCCAGGCCATGCCAAACACCACGTCTTTATCCATGATCCGAAGACCAACAGCTTTTTTACAGGCGACACCTTTGGCATCTCCTACCGCGAACTCGATACCGCCCAAGGCCCTTATATCTTTGCCTCCTGCACCCCATCGCAGTTTGAGCCCGAGGCGCTAAAGGCATCAATTACCCGCGTCATGCGTAGCAACCCGCGTGCCGTCTACCTCACCCACTACGCAGAACTGCGCACCGTGCAAGAGGCCGGAGACTTTCTGCTTGGCCAGATTGACCGGTATGTTGAGATCGCCCATCGGCATGCAGACAAAGGTGCCGGCCGCGCACGTGCAATCGAAAACGACCTGCAGACCATGATGTTTGCCGAGGCCCGCGGCCACGGGGTCGATATGTCCGACGCGCAGCTGCGCACTATTTTGGACATCGACCTGCGCTTAAATGCCGATGGCATTGTCTGTTACCTGGATGGGTTAAAGGCTTGACCGCATTTCATCCTAACGAACTCAGCGCAGCCGCCAGCAGCCAACCGGGGAGCCGCCCGGGCGCTGACACTGGTCATGGTGCCTCACCCCAATTGCCAGAATCTGCGGTGTTCGCTCGTCTGCGGGCGGCGCTCGCCCAGCGCATCCTGATTATCGATGGGGCCATGGGCACGATGATTCAGCAGTACAAGCTCAGCGAGTCTGACTACCAGGGGTACTCTGGCCCGCACGCGGAAGCACTCGCAGGCCACGCAGCCCAGGCGCTGCAAAAGTCCCTCGCGAGCGGCATCGAGGTCAAGGGCAACAACGAGCTCTTAAGCCTCACCCAGCCCGGCCTTATTCAAGAGATTCATAGCCAGTACCTCGCAGCCGGCGCCGACATTATCGAGACCAACACCTTTGGCGCCACCACCATCGCGCAAGAAGACTACCGGCTCGCCCCGCTCGTCAGCGAGATGAACCGAGCCTCCGCGCGCCTAGCCTGTGCCGCCCGTGATGCGTTTTCCACGCCCGAGCATCCCCGTTTTGTCGCTGGTGCCATCGGCCCCACGCCGCGCACCGCCTCGATCTCGCCCGATGTCAATGACCCGGGTGCCCGCAACACGAGCTTTGAGGCCCTCGCCCAGGCCTATGCCGAGCAGGCCCGCGCCCTGATCGCGGGCGGGGTCGATCTACTCTTAATCGAGACCATCTTCGATACGCTCAATGCCAAGGCGGCCATCTTTGCGCTCGAGACAGTCTTTGAAGAGACCGGCGAGCGACTACCGGTCATGATCTCAGGCACGGTTACCGATGCCTCAGGCCGCATTCTCTCTGGCCAGACGGTGGAGGCCTTCTGGAACAGTGTGCGCCATGCCCGCCCCATTACGATTGGGCTGAACTGTGCGCTCGGAGCGGCACTGATGCGCCCGTATGTCGAAGAGCTCTCGCGACTGGCCGATGCGCCCATTTGTATCTATCCGAATGCCGGGCTGCCCAACCCCATGGCCCCCACCGGTTTTGATGAGACCCCTCCCATTACCTCGGGGTTTCTGAAAGAGTTTGCCGAAGTGGGCTGGGTCAATGTCGTGGGCGGCTGCTGTGGCACCACCCCCGAACACATCGCGGCTATCGCCCGGGCAGTGAAGGCCTACAGCCCGCGCATCCTTCCTGACCTTGCACCGAAGCTGCGGCTCTCGGGGCTTGAGCCCTGCAATATCGATGAGGCCTCGTTTTTTGTGAATGTGGGCGAGCGCACCAATGTCACCGGGTCGAAGCAGTTTGCGCGGCTCATTCTTGCAGGCGAGTTTGAAAAGGCGGTCGATGTCGCCCGACAGCAGGTCGAAAACGGGGCACAGGTAATCGATGTCAACATGGACGAGGCCATGCTCGACTCGCAGGCCGCCATGACCCGGTTTCTCAATCTCATTGCCTCCGAGCCCGACATCTCGCGCGTACCCATCATGATCGACTCCTCGAAGTGGAGCGTCATTGAGGCGGGGCTGCAGTGCGTGCAGGGTAAGGCCATTGTCAATTCCATCTCCATGAAAGAGGGGGAGACAGAGTTTCTGCGCCAGGCCGCGTTATGTCGCAAATACGGCGCGGCGGTGATTGTCATGGCCTTTGATGAGCAGGGCCAGGCCGATAGCCTCGCACGGCGCAAAGACATCTGTAGTCGTGCCTATCGGCTTCTCACCGAGACGGTGGGCTTTCCTGCCGAAGACATTATTTTTGATCCCAACATCTTTGCCATTGCCACCGGCATCGAAGAGCACGATCGCTATGCCATCGACTTTATCGAGGCCACCCAATGGATTCGGCAGAACCTGCCCCATGCCAAGGTCTCTGGCGGAGTGTCGAACGTGAGCTTTTCATTCCGCGGCAATGACCCGGCGCGTGAGGCCATTCACACCGTGTTTCTCTACCATGCGGTGAAGGCCGGCATGACCATGGGCATTGTGAATGCGGGGCAGCTCGGCGTCTACGAAGACCTCGACCCCGAACTGCGCGAGCATGTCGAAGACATTGTGCTGGCGCGACGGCCCGATGCCACCGAACGCATGATCGAGTGTGCCGCGCGCCTGAAAAACGATGGCAAGAAAGAAGAAGAAAAGCTCGCCTGGCGTGATGCGCCTGTGGAGAAGCGGCTGGAACACGCCCTGGTACATGGCCTTACCGAGTTCATCGTAGAAGATACCGAGACCATGCGGCTAGAGATTGCAGACCGCGGTGGTCGTCCGATTGAGGTGATTGAAGGCCCGCTTATGAATGGCATGAATGTCGTGGGCGACCTCTTTGCCGAGGGCAAGATGTTTCTGCCGCAGGTGGTGAAGTCGGCGCGGGTGATGAAAGCGGCGGTGGCCCATCTGGTGCCGTATATCGAGGCAGAGCAGAAGGCCAGCGGCACCACCCAGGCCAAAGGCAAGATGATTCTCGCCACGGTAAAGGGTGATGTGCACGATATCGGTAAGAACATCGTCTCCGTCGTGCTCCAGTGCAACAACTTTGAGGTGGTCAACCTGGGTGTGATGGTGCCTGCCCAGCAGATTCTCCAGGCCGCCAAAGACCACAACGCCGACATCATTGGGCTCTCGGGGCTCATCACGCCGTCGCTCGAAGAGATGGCCCATGTGGCCCGCGAGATGGAGCGTGACGAATGGTGCCGTTGCCGGCAGATTCCCCTGCTTATTGGCGGGGCCACCACCTCGCGGGTACATACCGCCGTAAAAATTGCGCCGCATTATTCGGGGCCCATCATCTGGGTGCCCGATGCCTCGCGCTCCGTGCCCGTGGCCCAGTCGCTCACCAGCGACGCGGCCCAGAAGGGCGCCTACCTGGGTGAGGTACTCAAAGACTATGCCAAGCTGCGCGAACGGCATGCCGCAAAGAGCCCTGCCAAGATGCTCTCGCTAGAGGCCGCGCGTGCCAATGCGGCGGTTATCAACCTTTCAGTGCCTGTACCCACCCCGCGCGCCCTCGGGCGGCGGGTCTTAAGGTCGTACCCCTTAGAAGAAATCGCCCAGTGCATCGACTGGACGCCCTTTTTTCAGACCTGGGACTTAGCCGGCCCTTTCCCTGCCATTCTTGACGATGCAGTGGTCGGCGCCCAGGCTCGCCAGGTTTATGCCGATGGCAAGGCCATGCTCGCCCGACTCATCGAGGGTCGCAGGCTCTCCGCCCATGGGGCGTTCGTGTTGTTGCCGGCCCGTCGCACGGCGGCCGAAGATATCACGGTCTTCGCCGATGAATCTTTACAGCAGACTGTGTTGATATGGCACGGCCTGCGGCAGCAGACCGAAAAGCCGCGCGGGGAGCCCAATAAGTGTCTCGCAGACTATGTTGCGCCGGTAACGAGTGCCCCATCAAGCGAGGCCTCGGACCCCATGGGGGTCACCGGTCCCGTTGGTATCAGTTCCACTTATGACGCGCGGGATTACCTCGGTGGTTTTGCCGTGGGCATTCACGGCGCCGAAAAAATCGCCCAAGACTACGAGGCAAAGGGCGACGACTACAACGCCATTCTGGTGAAGGCACTCGCCGACCGACTGGCCGAGGCCTTCGCCGAGCGTCTGCACCAACGCATTCGCACCGAGTTCTGGGGCTATGCCGCGCAAGAGTCGCTCACCAATGCAGAGCTCATCGCAGAGAAGTACCAGGGCATTCGGCCCGCCCCCGGCTACCCTGCCTGCCCAGACCATTCTGTAAAAGAGGTTCTGTTTGCCTTATTGAATACGGCGGACATCGACATGCGGCTCACCGAGAACCTCGCCATGCTGCCGGCAGCCGCGGTCAGCGGTTTTTATTTCTGGCGTCCGGAAGCGCAGTACTTCAACCTCGGGCCCATCGGAGCCGACCAGCGCGACAGTTATATGCAACGGGTCGGGTGCAGCAAAGAAGAGGCCAACCGCCGGCTTGCACCGCTTCTGCCGTAAACTGGGCCGATGATTCGTTTTCTCAGCAAGGCGGCAGCCTCCTTTGTCATGACCGATCCCGTGGCCAGTCAGGTCTTTCAGGCCCTTGGCGAGGAGCTTCGCATTCCGGGGATCTGGCGCGTGGAGCAACTCCCCGCCATCAGCCAGAAGCTTGCCGAAGCGCTTGAGGCGGCCAAGGAGCAGGATGCCCGGGCCGAGCGTGCCCTGCACGAGGCCCGCGAGAAGGCCGCGGCAGCAGGAGAGACCGACGACCTTCTCCCCCGGGAGCTGCCTGTGGGGCTATCTCGTAGGCTGGTCCCTGTCCTTCAAATGGTAAGGCGCGCGCAGGCTGACTCTGAGCCCGTGGTCTGGGAACGGGCCTAGGCCGTAGGGGCTCCCGACCCTTATGGCTTGCCCGTAGTGAACTGTAGTGAAGATCTCTGGCGATACACGCCTTAGCGCACGCAGCCGCCGAGGCTTTCTGCGATGCTGGCTCACCGTTACCAGCCTTGCCCTAGGGGCGTCGGCCGCAGTCTCCGGCTGCACGCCCCGGCTGAACTGGCGTGTGGTCCGGCATCCCGAGGGGCTATGGCAGGCAAGCTTTCCCGGTAAGCCTGTGTCCTTTACCCGGCAGCTCGTGCTGCGCAATGCGCTGCCGGCAGGCAGTGACAGTCATGCTGCGCTTGCGCAAAACGGGCAGGCGAAACACCCCAGCTTGCAGGGCACGGCCCACGACGCACCGGTAATCATGCCAAGACAAGGCACTGATCAGTCGGATTCCCTTCAGGAGGAATCCGCCCTGCCCTTTTCGCTTACCCTCTGGGCGGTGGTGGTGGATGAGCAGCGCTACACCCTGGGCCTTGCCCAGCCGCTCGCGGCTGCAGACCCGCCGCGCCTGCGGCTCCTTGCCCGGGGGCTGGAACTGGCCATGGTGCGCAATATCTCAGGCAGCCAGACCAGTGCGACCACCGAGCAGCGGGTCCATCGCGCGACATCGGCCACGGGGTCAATTCGGCTGTCTGCCGCAGGAGAACCACTGCCCGCGCGGCTCGCAATGCGCACCTGGGTCACCCCAGGCTATGTGGTAGAGGCCTTGGTGGTGGGTCCAGAGTCTGGCTTCGAGTCAGAGGCGGCAGACCAGTTTCTGGCCTCGGTACAGGTGGCCTCGGCCCTCTCAAGCCTACGTTCATGACCCGCATCTAGCCTCATGGCCAAGGCAGCCAACGACTCTCAGCTGGACGGGGCGCTCTTTGCGGTATTCCTGCCCTTCGGATTTGGCTATGCCTTATCGTATGCCTTGCGCACCATCAACGCGGTTTTATCGCCTGCCCTGGTACAGGAACTCGGGCTCACCGCCGCCGATCTGGGCCTGTTGGCAAGCGCATACTTTCTTTCTTTTGCCGCGATGCAGATCCCCTTGGGCGTTCTCTTGGATCGCTACGGCCCCCGCAAGGTAGAGGGAAGCCTGCTGCTCGTGGCCATGCTCGGCTGCGGCCTCAGCGCACTCGCGGAAAACTTCTGGATGCTCTGGATCGGTCGCGCCTTAATCGGCGCCGGTGCCTCGGCCTGTCTCATGGCGGGCTACAAGGCCTTTCGCATGCTCTTTGCGGATCGGCTGCAGGCACCGCTGGCCTCGGCCATGCTGGTGGTGGGCTCGGTCGGGGCGCTCAGTGCCACCCTGCCCGTGGAGTGGCTCTTGCAGGTAACCAGCTGGCGCGGCGTCTTCTGGATGCTGACGGCCCTCTTCGGGCTCTCTGCCGCCGCAATACTCTGGCTGCTGCCCCCAATTCCGCTTGCGCGGGAAATGGGCGAGGCGAAGGGCCTCTGGGCAGACACTCGCGACGGGCTCGGTCAGATCGTCTCCCATCCGGAGTTCTGGCGTATGACGCCCTTTGCCGTGATTACCTTCGGGGGCTTCCTGGCAATCCACGGGCTCTGGCTTGGGCCCTGGCTGCGGGTGGTTGAGGGCCTGAGCAATGCCGATGCAGCCTGGGGGCTGTTTCTGCTAACCCTGGTCATGACGGGTTCGCATCTAATGGTGGCCTGGCTTGCCGGCCGGTTGATCCATCCGGGCCCGAGTCTTTTCTGGTTTATGGCGGGCGGACTTGCGGTGAAGCTGGTCTTTAGCGCCACGGTCGTGCTTGGGGTCTGGGCCCATCCCCTGCTGGGCTGGAGCCTCACCTTCTTGGCGGCGGGGGTTACGACTCTGAGCTACACCCGGTTTGCACTGGCCTTTCCCAAGTCGCTCTCCGGCAGGGCCAGCACAAGCTTTAACTTTCTGGTGTTCATCGGGGCCTTTGGCCTGCAGTGGGGGCTTGGACTGCTAATCGATGGTTTTCGGCTCTTTGGCGCAGACGAGGTGCAGGCCATGCGCCTGGCCTTTGGCGTCTGGGTAGTGCTGCAGGCAGTGGCCTTGGTCTGGCTTATCCGGCCAGGGCGGCCGGGCGATCAAGCCCACGACGCAGGTCAATCGCCTGGGCCATTTCCGCAAGACCCGCCCGATCCGCCCCCGAGAGATCCGCAAGGGTTATCGCGACCCGCTTAAGCCGCTCTACGACCCGCAGGCTCATATCGGTGCGTTCGGCAACCTGGGCGAGCAGCTGGTGGGCCTCGGGCTCTAACAGGGCGAGCTTGTCCAAGGCCTCTGCCAACAACTGCGCGTTTGGGCAGCCCTGCCGGGCCACGGCGCGCTCCCGGGCGCGCGCCACCTGTTCCTGGCGCTCTTCGGTGGAGGCTTCTACGCCTAGCGCATCCCTAAGGCGGGATGGTGGGGGATTGTCGCTACCGCCGTGACCGGATTTTCCTGCCCCTGTTCTTGCCACTGCCGATTGCACGGCGGCTGACTGAGACTGCATCAAGACTGCGAGATCAAACCGGTCAAGCAAAGGTCCAGAGAGCCGCCCCTGGTAACGCGAGACCTGATCAGCGGTGCAGCGGCAGGCACGCCGGCTTGCCTTCACGCCATAAAAGCCACAGGGGCAGGGGTTCATGGCGGCCACGAGCAGCACTCGGGAGGGCAGGGTCTGTCGGTCTCGCACGCGCACGATGCGCACCTCACCAGTCTGTAAAGGCTCACGCAACGATTCCAGGGCATCCCGGGGGAACTCGGGCAGCTCGTCGAGAAAGAGCACGCCCCGATGGGCAAGCGAGATCTCGCCGGGGCGAATCGGATTTCCGCCCCCGATCAGGGCCTTGGCCGAAGTGGTATGGTGCGGGGCCCGAAACGGCGGCCGACTCCATAGGGCTGACTGCGCTGTGTGCAGGCCCTGGCTCAGCCTGGGGCTCTGAGCACCCTCGCCCGCACCCCCATGTGCACCAGCAGTCATCGAGGCCGCAGCCATGGAGACCAGACCGCCTATGGACTCCAGACTCTGCAGTGCGAATACCTCTTGAGCCTCGGCCTTACTCAGGGGAGGCAAGAGCGTCACCAGCCGTTCGGCGATCATCGACTTCCCCACGCCTGGAGGGCCCATCAGAAGCAGGCTGTGGCTTCCGGCGGCCGCCACCATGGCCGCCCTCTGGGCGGCGGCCTGTCCTCGCACCGACTCCCAACGTAGGTCACTTGCGGCATCCGGGGAGTATTGGGGGTGCTCAGCCGAGGCGGCTGGGTCCTGGCCCGGTCCTTGGCCAAGGGCGTGGATAGGATGCGCATCGGGGCAGGGTGACTGAGAGACCACCGCCCTTGGAGATGCCCCGCCTCGCCGCCCTTGCACCACATCGCAGGCATCCACCAGATTGGCCACACAGACAATTTGGCTCTCGGCATCCAAAAGCGAGAGTTCTGCCGCGTTGGCCGAGGGCGCCATCAGCAGGCTTGGGCTCTGACCCGGGAAGCCTTTAGCCGGTTCGTCGGCTGGCAGGCCGCGCACCACCGAAAGCCCGAAGGCGAAGGCGGCCCGAATGGGCAGTAACTCCCCCGACAGAGAGAGCTCCCCAGCGAGTACCCACTTCTTCAGAGAGCGAGGGGCTATCTTGCCATATGCCGCGAGTATGGCCAGTGCAATGGCCAGGTCGAACCGGCCGGAGTCTTTGGGCAGGTCAGCAGGTGCCAGGTTGACCGTAACCCGTCTGTCGGGAAAGCCAAAGCCCGCGTTGACCAAGGCCGCCCGCACCCGATCGCGGGCCTCGCGCACCGCAGTACTGGGCAGCCCCACAATCGAGAACTGGGGTAGGCCATTGGCAAGGTCTGCCTCCACCCGCACGGGCTGGGTGGAAAGGCCGGAAAGAACATGGGTATGGGCAAGGGCGGTTGTCATACCGGAGTCTTAACCGGCCCAGCCTTGCCCGACTAGGCCTCAAACGACTGATCCGGGCTCACCTAAGCCCGGTTCGACTGGTCCTGCCTTGTCTAGTATGAACCGCCTAGCGCGGGGCGCCGTTGTCCGCGTAGGGATCAGACGAACCGCGAGGGCCGCTGGGGCCATCAGAAGCCTGAGGGCCGCTTGAACCGCTAGAGTCGGCGGGTTCGGCATACTTCTGGGCCAGCAGGGACTCAAGCGCGGTGATTCTATCCTGGGCCTGGGCGAGCAGCCGCTGCTGCTGTGAAAACTCCTCACGGGTGACCAGGTCGAGCCGCTGCAAGGCCGACTCTAGCGCCTGGCGCAGCTGAGACTGAAAGTCTGCGCCGCCACCCGACCCCACAAGCTCGGTCATGCGACGCTGCAGGTCGGCAAAAACCGGGGGGAGCTCTGGCATGGAAAAAGGCTTCATTCTGCAACACTAGCAGCAAATTGCCTCACTGGAAACCAGTCGAGACTGGTGCATAACGCACGTCTGTGGTGCACTTAGGCAGCACCATAGGCACCAAAACCTAACAGGTAGCGGGCATTTCTACGGCAAAATGGGCTGCTTTCGGGCTTCTGACCTCTGGCACGCAAATCGCTAAGAGGGAAGAGGCATTATTTCCTTCCCTTATTTGGAGAACCTTAATGAGAAAAACTCTTCTCGCGATCTCGATGGCGGCAGCGCTTTTACCGCTGTCCTCTCAGGCAGTGAAAGCCGAAGGCATCTCGGCCAACGTTGGTGTCTTTAGCGACTATCGTTTTCGGGGAATCACCCAAACGGACACCAAGCCTGCCCTGCAAGGGGGTTTTGACTACAGTCATGCCAGTGGGTTTTACGTGGGGAACTGGAACTCGAGCATCTCATCGACGGGCTACCCAGGTTCAAGTGGTCTAGAAAGCGATTTTTATATTGGCTATTCCACCGAAATCGGCGGAATCGGCATTGATGTCGGCAGCCTGTATTACTACTACGCAGGTTCAACAAGTGCCAACACCAACGAGCTCTATGTCGGTCTCACTTACGGTCCAGTCACTTTCAAAACCTCCTACGCAACAACAGACTATTTCGGCGTAACGGGAAGCAAAAACCATCTCTACTACAACCTCTCTGGATCCTTTCCTTTGAGCGATAAGGTCTCTTTAGACATCGCCGCAGGCCATCATGCAGGCAAGGGAGGTCAGTCCAAAGGCTATGACTACCTGATTGGTATCAGCTACGACCTCGGCAATGATTTTGCCGTTGGCGCGGCTTTTACCAAGGCGACCGGTGCTTATTCTAACGGCCTTGATAAGACCGGCACCGTCATTTCGCTTACCAAATCCTTCTAACCCTAAAGCATCTGGGGGTGAGATCTATTCCCGCCTCCTGGTGCAGACCCTTAAATCTCTAGCTGAGGACGCTCATGAAACTCATTACTGCAGTAATCAAGCCCTTTAAGCTCGACGAGGTCCGCGAGGCCCTCTCGGGCATTGGGGTGCAGGGCATTACCGTGACCGAAGTTAAAGGCTTTGGCCGGCAAAAAGGGCACACCGAGCTCTACCGGGGTGCGG